>Ga0255350_1000057_pt1 | contig 41241 bp, 35 predicted proteins | sample HBST25r1metaG_FD_186028 | JGI IMG/M metagenome (GOLD analysis project Ga0255350, IMG submission 186028) | Peat soil microbial communities from Stordalen Mire, Sweden - H.B.S.T-25.r1 | ecosystem: Environmental > Terrestrial > Soil > Wetlands > Peat | place: Sweden: Norrbotten County, Stordalen...
GGTGACTATGACAACGACGGCGGCATGGATATTCTGATTCTGAATATGAACGACCTGCCCTCACTGCTTCACAATGTCGGAGGAAACAAACAGAACTGGATCAAGATTAAACTGCTGGGAACCAAGTGCAATCGCACGGCCATCGGCGCTCGGGCGCGGGTTGCAACCGGCAATCATATTCAGATGGATGAAGTTCATGGCGGTACGAGCGTCATGTCGCAAAGCGACTTCCGCCTGCACTTTGGCGTGGGGAAAGTGGAGACTGTGGATTGGATCGAGATCAAATGGCCGACCACGCAGAAAGTCGAACGATTTACTCAGGTAAAGGCGAATCAGATACTCACGATTCGCGAAGGCGACGGCATAGTTTCGACCTACAAACCTAAATTGATGTAGCACATATTCCGCAATCCGCCGCATCGCGAAAAAGATGGAGTGCGGCCCTCTTCACCGCGTCTCAGGATAAGTTGGCTGCCCGCCGACCAGAAATTGCTTGACTTCCTTCCGCTGGCGCTCGACCGCAGCGGCCTGACGCTTCTTGATATCATCGTGTAGTTGGAATTCCTGCCTGGCCTTCTCGTGCTCTCCGGTCCGATCATAGGCCACCGCTAGCCGGTAATATGAGTCGGCTAACTCCGGGTTCGCTTCAATTGCCTCGGTGTAAAAGCCAATTGCTTTCTCAAAATCGCGCCGCGAATAGTGAAGAATGCCAAGTTGCAGGTAAGCATCGGCGCATTTTGCGTCAAGAGTAACTGCTTTTGTCAGTAACGATTCAACCTGTTGCATGGACTGCTGGTCGGCTGAATGAGCCTTCCAGATGGCCACTGCGTAAAAATAATTTGCGAGAGGGTTTTCAGGCTGTGACTCGGCAAAGCGCGCCAGCTTCGGCTGAACACAAGGCAACGGGTTGGGCGCCGACATCGCAATCTTGCCCATGAATGTGTAAGGCTCGGGGTCTGCCGGATTCAAGTCGGAAGCCTGGCAGAGCCGCAGCGCCGCCTCATCATAGTGAGCAGCGGCAAAGAGTGCCGTACCCAGCGCCGTCAGCATCCTGGCCGATTTCGGATAAGCCTCCGCACCCTTTTGGAAGACCTCTTCCGCCTGCAATACGGCTCGATGAAGCAGTAACTCGGAACCCCACTTGAAATAATTTTGCTCACTGGGATCCAGGCGAACGGCTTGTTCATATTCGTGGACAGCGGCCAAGGGATCGCCCCGATTCTCAGCAAGTTCGCCTGCCCGTCGATGCACGTCCGCTTCTTTCGCGCCACTCGTAACACCCGCTGAATTTGCCGCACTGCTTCCATCGCGCTCTGGTTCCAGCGTGAGTGTTTCCCGCGTGAGAGCCTCACTGGTTCGCAGGGTGGAATCCGATCCATGGCCACCCGCCGCAGTCCAATCGGTAACACCCGCCACCGTGAATGCGGGCGTATCGGTAAATTCCATAGTCTGAGCGGGAGAATTGCCGGAATTCGCTGGCGTCACAGAACATTCTCCCGAAACCGCGAGAACCAGGTATATCTGCTTTATCTCTTCCAAAGGCGCAACAGCGACCGTGGCTCGGCCGCACAGTCCTGATTTCTTCGCGATAAGTGAATAAGTGCCACTCTTAGGCGCAGAAAATGCAAAGGCACCCGCGGCATCAGTCATCGTCTCCAGGACGCCTCGAACTCCCTCTTGTTCCATCTGGACCCGGGCATCGCTGACAGGCCTACCGGACGAGACGATAACTCTTCCCTGGATGCGAACTGCTCTGGATTGCAGCGGAGCCGCCTCTTGCGTGGCAGCAGTTGGAATGGATGGACCGAAGAGTACCGCAAGTATTCCGAGAACAGCGAGAAGAAACCGACAGATACCGATTGCATAGAAGGAGCGCATCTTGCGTAACTCGCTCGCAATGGAACCCAAAGCATCCATCTCGGGACTCTGATTCGCTTGTACGATCATCTCTATACCTGCAACTGCCTTATCACCGAATTAGCCGTCTGCTCGTCGATAAGAACAGTCTTATTCTATCCGAACAAGCTGGGAAAACCGCTTTAGCCGGTGCTGCACACGAACTGAACCGGGACCATCGCACTGGATAGAGATGAAGCTGGTGGGCGCACCAAAAAGCCACCTGCGGCGCCACCTGCGCCACGGTGTATCTGAAGGCCAAAGGCATGCGCATGCATCAGGATGTGCTGGGCAGCGAAAGCCAAATTTCATCGAACGACCGCAGGCCTCACTTCGGGTTATCGGACGCGACCGACGCGGGTACGGCCGAAATTCACTGGCCTTCCAGCGCCAGAGAGACGGTGAGGCTGTCCGCGGTGGACGACATCTACACCATCACCAAGGGCCAGGAAATTACCGTTGCGATGTGCAACAGTAAGCCGTGTTCGGCTGTCGGCTTGGTCCAGAATTTGGTCCAAACGGTGAGCGTAAACCTTTCCCTTCTAGCTAACTTGCCGAAGCCGATTACGCCCTGGGGTGCCTGCCTTGTCACCTTTGACTACTCAGTGAGTGAAGCAAGTAGCGGGCTGCAGACTGCTGAAACGAGGCGACCTTGATCCAGATGCTTCGGGCCAGCCGCAAAAATAGCTACCGCAGATCGGCCAGTGTCCAGAAAACTTGAACCGGCTGATTCGTTTCCGTAAGGCCCGTGCCCAGCCCTCGAATTGGGAGCACTCCAAAATGGCCACTTCGACGACCACCAACTTCGGTATTCCAAAACCTGCAGTTCAAAACCTGCCAATGGGGTGATTGCGAACTGACGACTTGGAGTATAAGCCGCCTTTATCCTTCTCCGCCGGTCGATGCTGAATGAGGGCATTGACTGGAACCGCATAGAATCCCGCCCAAAAGCCCAGAACTCCGAGCAGTATTCCTGAGCCAACAAGACCGAACTGCATTCCGCCCAGCGCAAGCCCGGTACAGGTCATCCCAATCGCGCCGAGCGGAATAAGCCCGTACTCGATTTTGCTGCCGCTGACCAGGCCGGCGATCATACTGCCAATGCCGATGCCGACAGCGAGCGCTGCATTCAGGTATCCAGTTTTTGTCTGCCCGATGTGTAAAACATCCGGTCCATAGACAACCACCGTTGAAAATAGCAACGAACCGAGGAACCAGAAGTATGCATTTCCGATGACAGCGAGAAAGAGCGCCTTATCGCGACGCATTAACCCAATCTGGTGCCAGAGGTCGCCTACGAAGTTAATGCGGAATCTCTTGCTTGGGGCCGCCGCAGGAACTCGATCAATACCGAGACTTGTGAAGAAGCCAATGACAGCTAAAGTTATAAGAAAGTAACCAGCGTAGACCTCGCGTCCATGGAAGCGCTCCGCCAAGGCCGCGCCTGTCACCGTGCCTACAATAATCGCGAGGAAGGTTCCCAGTTCGATAACGCCGTTGCCCCAGGACAAGCGTTTGGCGGGCAGCAACTCCGGCAGCAAGCCATACTTCGAGGGGCCAAAGAGCGCCGCCTGAGTTGCAACCAGACCGAGCGCTACCAGGCAAATGGGCTGCGAATGGTATGCCAGTCCTGCGGTTGCCACGGTCATGGCCCCGATTTCCATTCCCTTGGTCCAGAGAGTGACCCGGCGCTTGCTGAAGCAATCCGCAAGCCAGCCGCCCGTCATGCTGAACAGCACAAAGGGCATGGAGAAGAGAAATGTAACCAGGGAGACGAACGTGGAGCGCTCGTTACCCGCCAACCCCATACCGACAATCATTGCGAGCAGCAGGTTCCGCAAGATGTTGTCGCTGTAGGCGCCTTGAAACTGGGTAATGATCAATGCCCAAAAGCCGCGCTCGCTGCGCCGCACATCAGGCAGTATTGGCATAACCTCGGCGTCCGAACTTGAATTGGTCTCTGTCATAGGGTGTTTGGTTGAGTGTTGTCGATTATAGCGCGACTTGGCTCCGATTGTTTATACTGCCGTCTCATTCACAAACGGGCCTGACCTCTCGCTGTAAGAACGGCGCTTCAGCATATTCTTGCAGAATTTATTGCAAGAGTTGCCAGCGGGGCCGTTCTGCCATTAGTTACTCGTTTCTTCATCGGAAGAGGGTACGTATCATGGACGACAGTTTTCTCATCGTGCTGGTCATTGGATTTGTGATCAGCATCCCGGTAGTCGCGATCATTGCGCTAGTACGGACCGGAACACTGCGCAGGCGTCTTGAAGAAAACTACCAGGAGTTTCGCGACAAATTCACCGATTTGACAGGTGAAGTTGCCCGCTTGAAACGCGAACTTGCACAGCTTTCCAAACATTCGGATGAGCGAAACGCGGCGGCTTCAACCGCTGCTGCCGTTGAAGCGAAGAACCTCAATTCCGATCTGAAACGCGATTATGCGCCTGCTCAAACGGTCAAAACTATTCCAGTTCCTCAACAGGAATCGCCTGTTCCTGGGCGTGCCGCGGAACCGCAAGTTGATGTGCAGGCTGCATTCGTTTCTCCATCACCACAGGTCTATTTGAAGCAAAGAGAAGCAGCTCCAGTGCCTCCTAAGCCCGAGCCTATGTCGGCTGCGCTTCCCTCTCGACCAGGAATTGACACTGCTGCCGCGACTGCCGACTCTGCCCCTGCAAACGACGCGGCTTGGCTCCAGCACCTCGCCCAGCGAGGCGCCGCCTCCAGAAGGCCCGGCATTTCCATCAAAGACGAGTATGCGGAATTTGTCGCAGCCCGCACTGTGACGGCCCACGTGAAGAGCCAGGTCGCAACCACTCCCTCAGCACCGTATGAAGCAGAGCCGCCGCGCAAGAGCCTGGGAGAGCGCCTGCGCTCCACGCTGCCATTCGAAGAGTAGCTTGGCATGAATCTCTTCGCAAAGATCGGCATCATCTTACTCGTCCTTGGGTTCGCTCTGCTCGGCAGAGTCGCTCTGATTTCGATGGGACCGGGGCCGCGAGTAGCGATGATCTACGCTGTTGCCGCCGCGATGCTGGGGGGAGGAATCTGGCTAGAAGGCAGAGAGCGTTATAGGCTGATTGGCCGAACGGGAATCGGCGGAGGTTGGGCACTGCTCTTCTTTACGACCTATGCCATGTACCACGTTCCAGCTATGACGGTGATGAATTCCAACACACTCAACTGCATACTGATGCTGGGCGTGGCAATTGCAATGGTGGCGCATACTTTGCGCTACAAATCGCAGTTGGTTACCGGACTCGCATTTTTGCTCGCCTTCTCTACCATCGCCCTCAGTCAGGACTGAGTTGGTCCCGGTAGTTCGGACAGTTTTTGCTTTTTCCTTAAGTGGAAGTTCTTGCTTTTGTTTTTAGGCTGCCATGGTTTCAGGCAGGCGGTTGAAGTGAGCGGGCCGGAGAACTTGTCACTCTCCAGTACCTTCTAAAGATACAAATAACTGGCACTGCATTGGTTGATGATGTTATTTGTGATTCGGTTTGCCGGCTATCTTCTTTTGCACACCTCGCAAATGCCCAGCTATTGGTGCAAGAACCGTTGTCTTGGGGCTTCAACTCAATTCTCGCCAGCTATGGTCAATATTGAACATCTTTGCTGCAATCGCCGATATAGCGTGTGCCGGATAGCTCAGGCTGGAGAAATTGCATGTCACTCGTAGTCTGGTCCGACAAGCTTTCAGTTGGGGTCAAATCCGTCGACGATCAGCACTCGGTGTTGTTCGAAACCATCAACGATCTTCACGCCGCCATGCTGAAAGGCCACGCTCGAAGCGTGGTTGGCACACTGCTGCACACGCTGGTGGACTATACTCGCGAGCACTTTGCGGCGGAAGAGGCGATGATGGAGGCTGCCAAATATCCGGCATTGGCCACGCACCGCGTCAAGCACAAGGAACTGACCAAACAGGTGGAAGAGTATTTGACCCGCTACGAAAGTGGCGATATTACTCTGAGCATTCAATTGTCTAACTTTCTATCCGATTGGCTCACCAAACACATTCAGAGCACAGACCAGGAATATGGTCCTTGGTTGAATGAGCATGGGGTGCGATGAGCAGAAATGCTCATCTATCTCTCATCCTACTCAGATCCCATCACATCATTTCTTCGTTTTCGCGGCGATCAAGTGCCGTTCCAGAGGGGTTAACAGAACGGCCTATGAAGTGCAGACGCTAAGCACGAAAGATAAGAATTCCGAATAAACACGCCTGCTGTGCCCCATCTTCAAAGCATACCCAGGTTGACAAAAATGATTCCGTGGGAATGCCACCTTTGGGATGGTCCAACCAATCCTGAGAGTCCTACTCCCTTACCGAATGAAAGCTAGACCAACCGGTCGGCTCAAGCCGACCATCGGAGACAGGGATGATCACAACAAACGTACCTACCAATGGCACATCCCACGTGCCAAACCGCCTTGCTATGAACCGTCTCGGACCGCAAAAGAACTCCACAACGCCGTCTGTGACTTCGTCGACGGTGTTGAACGGTCACGGCGACGATCTGGCCCAGAACCGCCTTACCGCCAAGAAGATGGCGGACGAGAAGGCGCGCGCCCGGACCATGGCCCGTGCACAGGCAGTGGCAGAGAAGCTCTCCGCCGCGACCGATGAGGTTGCCAGTGCGATTGCCGAAGCTACCGGCGCGGTTGAAGAGATGGAAAAGACGATGCATACGATCGCCGCAGGCGCCGACCAGGCGTCGGCCGCAGCGGAAGAATCCCGCGCCGCCATCAACCAGATTGAGAAGGCGTCAGACACCGCTAATGCCCGTGCGGAAGGATCATTGCGGAGGGTGAACGATGTAGTTGCGCTTGCAAAGTCAACTACGTTGGACATTGAGGCCCTCATCAGAGGAGTCAGCGATACGGCTGATGCAAATCTCGAATCCGCGAAGAAGATCGGCGAATTGGAGCGTCAGTCAGAGGAGATCAGCAAGATCGTTCATGCGGTAACGCGCATCGCCGATCAGACCAACCTACTGGCCCTGAACGCCGCAATTGAAGCCGCTCGAGCCGGAGAACATGGCAAGGGATTCGCCGTGGTTGCCGACGAAGTACGCAATCTAGCTGAGATCAGCGAGAAGAGCGCGCGCGGCATCCAGGAAGTCGTCAACGAGATTCAGAACCAGGTGAAGGTAGTTGCCGGAGACACGGAAGCGGCCGGCAAGAAGGGCCGCGAGGAAGTGGAAAAGGCCAAGGTTATCACCCAGGATCTGCTCAAGATCGCTGTCGATTACGAAGAAGTGCGAGTCAATTGCTCTGAAATCCAGAAGAACGCGGCGGGAGCACTGAGCGACGCACAGACATATCTGAAGGGCGCTGAGGAGATTGCCGCGGCCGCCGAGGAAACCACCTCAGCCTGCGAGCAAGCCCAGAAGTCGACACAGGAGCAATCAAAAGCCTACTCGGAGATGAGCGATGCGGCCCGCTCGCTGGCCGAAACGGCTGAGTCGTTGAAGACCTCGACCAATGCGCAAAAGTCGGCCGAGGAACTGGCTGCGACCGCCGAACAACTATCCACCAACGCCGAAGAATTGAAGGCTTCCTCGCAGCAGATATCCACTGCGATCGAGCAGATCAACAAGGCGGCCGGCGTCCAGGCCAAAGCTGCGGAAGCCTCCAACGTCCTGGGTGAACGCATGCGGAATGCCGCCAAGGGAATGGGAGACCGTTCCGACCTGAGCGTGGAGAAAGCTCTGTCCACACAGAAACTCCTGGCAAGCAACAAGGTGAACGTGGATTCCTTGATTGTCAACGTTGGAAAAAATGCCGATGCCTCTGGCGAGTCCGCCAAGAATGTTTTGGAACTCGAGGAACGGACGCGCAAAATCGACAAGATCGTTGATGCCATTGTGATGGTGACGGTTCAAACCAAAATGCTCGCCGTCAACGGAAACGTTGAAGCAGCTCGGGCCGGAGAATATGGGCGCGGCTTCTCGGTGGTGGCTGGAGACATCCGGTCCCTCGCGAATGAGAGCAGCGAAAACGCAGACCGCATCAAAGACCTCGTCAAGAATGTGCAGACACAGATCACAAAGGTTGCCGGGGACATCGAATTGGCTGCGAGCAAAGGGCGGGCCGAACTGGAACGCACCAAAGCTTCTACGGCAAATCTCGATCGGATTGCCCAGGAGTCCGAAGTAGTGGTTGCGGACATTCGGGAAATTGCAAGAGCTTCGGGTGAGGCTGCGGCTGGACTTGAACAGGCAGGTAAAGCCAGCCAGCAGATCGCCACAGCCGCCGAGGAAACCTCTCGTGCGTCGACTGAAGCAGCAACTGCCTCCGAACAGGCGTTAAAGGCAGCCCAGGAGATCGCTCAAGCCATCGAGGATATCGCATCACAAGCGGATGAACTGCAGAACGGGTAGAGTCTTTTCCTGAAAGCATAGAGAGCGCAACACCACCATATGTGGCTGTTCTTTCAAAGAACGGCCACATATTGAAAGCCCTCACCACACAACAGCATCAGGAAAATCAACCTATCCCTGAGCGAAAGTCGAAGGAGATTCGGAATGCAGTCAGACACTATACAGGTTAGCTCCGATCTGAAAGAGGAAAGCCAACTCGTCACGTTTCTCCTGAAGGAAGAGGAGTTTGGCTTCGACATCATGTCGGTACAAGAAATCATTCGCCTTCCCAAGATGGCGAAAGTCCCCCGCACACCAGCTTACGTTGATGGCATCGCCAATCTGCGTGGCGTCGTCCTGCCAGTTATCGACATGCGCACGCGCTTTGGCATGGAGCGAGCGGAAGAAACCGACCGCACGCGTGTTCTGGTAGTCGATATCGATGGCGTCAAGACCGGCTTGCGTGTGGATCGCGTAAAACAAGTGGCACGCGTATTGCGAAGCGAAATGGAACTTCCTCCCGCGGCAATCCGGGGAACCAGCTCAGACTATCTCGATGGTGTTGTAAAACTCGACAACGGACAGCGTATTGTCATGGCTCTGAATGCGGCCCACGTATGTGACATCGGCATTGCTCGCAAGACGGCCTCCTCAAATGGCTCGGCTTCAGGCCCGGGCGCAGCTACAACCAAGGAGAAATCAAATGAGTCTGAGAGCGTTGATGCGGAAGTCCAAAAGATGGTCACCTTTCGCATCGCGAAAGAGGAATTTGCCTTTTCAATGGAGCACGTCCGCGAGATTCTGCGCGTGCAGACTCCCAACCAGGTTCCCGACGTTCCCGACTATGTGCTGGGGGTCCTCACCGTTCGGGGGCAGATTCTCCCAGTGATTGACCTGCGGCGACTTCTCCAGCAACGATCGCTGGCAGAAGAGTTCGTCGGCAGTTGCGGCCCGCTGCGCGAAGAATACGAGCGCTGGATCGACCAGACCGGCAAGGTCTTCGCCGAAAACTCGCACGCGAAGGTGGATCGTCCGGTTACGGAGCAACTGAGAAAGTGGATTGCCGAAACAAATTTCTCCAGTCAATTACTAATGGAAGGCCTGGCAAAGGCGCGAACTCTGAACGAAAAAGTCATCAAGCAGCTTCAAGACCGCGCGAAGTATGAAGAATCCCGAGACGGCGAAGCCGCACGCGCCTGTGGTGAAGAAGTTCTTTCCGCGGGACGGGCAACAGTGGCCGCCTTGCGCGAGTTTGAGAAACAGATTGCTCAGAACATCCATGAGGACCAGCGCATCATCGTTGTGGACTCAGGAGGGTTTGTCCTGGGATTGGTTGTGGATCATGTTCACGAGGTATTGAACGTACCGAAAAGCCTGATCGAACCGCCGCCGCTGCTTACATCGAGTGGCGGGATGGAGCTCTCCGGGGTTGCCAAACTGGAGGACGGCTCGCGTTTGATCATGGTGCTGGACGTTTCCAGCTTGATGAAGGACCAAAAGCTGCGGGATGTCCAAAACACTTCTCACCGTGGCGCCGAACAAAAGAAGATCGCAAAGATTCGCAAAACCGGCGCAGATGTGCAAGAACTGAGCGAAGTTCAACTTGTCACATTCATGCTTGGCGCAGAGGAGTTTGGTGTCCCGATTTCGCAAATCCAGGAGATCGACCGCCTCGGCAAGATCACTAAAGTGCCGAACGCCGCACAGTTTATCGAGGGAATCACGAATCTGCGCGGAGAGGCAATTCCAGTGCTGAATACTCGGAAGCGTTTCGAACTGGAGGCCAAACCGTCCGACGATCGCACTCGCATCATCATCGTTGACTTTGGCGGCGTCAAGACTGGTCTGGTAGTGGACTCTGTGCGTGAGGTATTGAACCTCGCAAGGAAGGACATCGCTCCGCCGCCAAAGGCAATTGGCTCCGGGATAGATCAGCAGTTCATCTCCGGGATCGGCAAGGTGGATGCAGGCAAGCGAATGATCGTATTGCTGGACGTGGAGATGATTCTTTCCGGGCAGGAGAAGGTGCATCTTTCCGAAATTGGGCACGCTGCTTGAAACGGGGCCGGCTCGCCCGGTCCCAGTACCATCGAAAACCAATGAAAAAAATACGTGTACTTGTGGCGGACGACTCCGCCCTAATGCGACAGACCCTCAAACGAATCATCGCGGCGTCGGCCGACTTTGACTTGGTGGGACTCGCACGTGATGGCGAAGACGCTGTATCAAAGGCTCGCGAACTGCGACCCGATGTCATCTCGATGGACATCAACATGCCGAAGCTGGACGGGATCACAGCCTTGCAGATCATCCTGCAAGAGAAGATATGTCCGGTGGTCATGGTTTCCTCACTTACCCAGGAGGGGACCACGACTACCTTCGAGTGTCTTGAGTTGGGGGCTTTCGATTTTGTTGCCAAGCCGGATGGCACGGTCTCATCGAACCTGGGAGCCGTGGCGGAGGAACTGATCTCGAAGCTTAAAGCTGCTGCGTGCCGAGGCATCGTTGACCACACGCAGCGCACCCGTGAACGCCGGCAGCCAAACCAGGCGCCGGCGCGCGCAACGTTCGGAAGCATCACCCGGAAGCGGGCGATAGCCATCGGAATCTCCACTGGGGGTCCAGCGACGCTGCAAGAAGTGCTGCCGCAGATTCCCGCCGACCTGCCCGCCAGCATCTTTCTGGTGCAGCATATGCCGCCTTCGTTTATCGCATCCTTTGCCAAGCGTCTTGGCGACAGTTGCGCAATCAAGGTTGTAGAAGCGCGCTCGGGCATGTCCGTAGAACCGAGCGTCTGCTACGTGGCGCCAGGCGGAATGCATCTTTGCTTGCATCGCAAGATGACGGGAGAGATTGTGATTCGTACTCCGACGACACCGGCGACGCTGTTCGTGCCCTCAGTGGGCGTCATGATGGAGTCGGTTCTAAAGGTCTACGGAGCTGACACCGTCGGCGTCCTGATGACCGGCATCGGAGACGACGGCGCCGACCAGATGGTCGCGATCAAGAATGCGGGCGGACACACAATTGCCGAAAGCGAGCAGACCGCAGTGGTGTACGGAATGCCACGTGAAGCTATCGAAAGAGGCGGAGCGTGCGTAGTTGCTCCCAGTCACCAGGTCGCGGCAGAAATCCTGAAGACAGTTCGGAGCGCAAATCAATGAGCACTCTCAAAGAGTATACGGAGCAGTTGAATGGTTCCGACCAGGCAGAGCGCACCTATGCGGCGGAAGATATTGGGTATCTGAATGACCCTGACGGCGTGCCGGTCCTTTTGGAAGCGTTAGCCAAGGAAACCTCGCGTGCGGTTCGCGATGTCATATTCCAGGCGTTGATTCGCATCGACGCGGACGCGGCTATCGAAGGCTCCATCAGATTGCTGGGAAGCGAGGATCCTCAGATCCGCAACCAGGCTGTGGATGTGCTGCGCAACAAGGGCGCGCGATCGATCCCCTTTCTGAACACTGCCATGCGCGATGATGATAAGAACATAAGGAAACTCGTCCTCGACATTCTAAGCGGTAACCCAGCCAGCGGCGCTGGTGAAATCTATGCCGCCGCACTTTCCGACCCAGACCCGAATGTGGTGATTACAGCCGTGGAGAATCTGGGCAAGATACGGGCAGAGGAGTTTCGAAGCCGGATCGAAGATCTCCTTCAACCTGGCGCGCATCCGATGCTGATCTCTGCCTGTCTTGAGGCCCTGGTTGGCATTGGCCACGCATCCTCGCTGGCATCGATTCGTCGATTGTTTCCGGAGTTTGAAAAGTTGCCGGACTTTCAGTTTGCATCGTGCTTGAAAGTGATTGCCGCGCTGGGATCAGCCAGGGAGTTTGCAGAAGTTGCGAGCCAGTTGTATGTGCGCGGGCCAAACCTTCGCCCAGCGATTCTCGGTGCACTCATGGACATTCATCAACGCTGCCCAACGCTTGAGGCCAGCGAGATATTGCTGTCGGAACTGGAAACGCTGGTTGATAGTGGAGATCCGCCGTTGTGCCGTTATCAGGCGGTACGCCTTTTGGGTCTTTTGAGCGCCAGCAACGACGTGTACGCTCATCTTGTCTCCTGGTTGTCCAGCACGGAGCGCCTCGTGCGACTTGCGGCGGCAGAGGCAATTCGAATCAGCGAACGGCCGGGGCTAGAGCAAGTACTCGCGGCGCGTGTACCGAAGGAGACCGATGCAGAAGTCCTGGAGGCACTCAGTTGCTAACCCAAGAGCCTTACAAAACCATCTCTGCCGAACACCTTGAAAAATTGGGCCAGCAGATCTATCGAAAATTGGGGCTATATTTCGACGACAAGAAGAATTACTTTTTGAAGACTCGAGTTGCCAAGCGCATGGCGGCCCTGGGGATGGACGACCCCAACGACTACATCTTCCTGGTGAGCTACGCCGACACAAACGGCCTGGAGATGCAGGCGTTAGCGAACCTGATCACAACCAATGAAACCTATATGTTTCGAGAGTATGACCAGTTGCAGGGCTTTGCCAATCACTGCCTGCCGGAAGTGCTGTCAGCCAAGCAGGACCGCGGAGAGAAGTCACTGCGAATCTGGTGCGCCGGTTGTTCCTCGGGTGAAGAGGCATACACGCTGGCGATGATCGTGCAAGAGGTTTTTCCTCAGTCACAGTCATGGGACTGCAAGATCGTAGCGACGGACATCGACGAGAACATGTTGAGGAAAGTGGTAGCGGCACGATACGAACAAAGGTCGATCAACGACGTTCCGCAGGAGTATAAGGACAAGTACCTGATTGCAGAAGGTGAGGGGTATGTCGTTCGGCGGAGGACTGCCGCTCTGGTTGAGCCTCGTCACCTTAACCTGAACGACCGCATGGCACTACGGGCCATGCGTGGCTTCGACTTCATCTTCTGCCGCAACGTTCTCATCTACTTCGACGATCTTTCGCGAAAGTCGGTTGTAGACCACTTTTACAATGCCCTCAACCCAGGAGGCTACATCTTCCTGGGACACTCTGAATCGATAGGGCGTGTGACGACCGCGTTCAAGCTGAAACGATTTGAAAACCATTTGGTGTATGTGAAGGAGTAGCTCCGTGAATACGAAGAAAACAATTCTGATCGTGGATGACTCGGAATTTGTCAGGAGCTATCACTCCTACATATTGGAAGAGGCCGACTTCCAGGTGATTACGGCTGTGGATGGGAGCGACGGGCTGGAGAAGTTGTACTCAAACCCATGCGACCTGGTTCTCAGCGATATAAATATGAGCAATATGGATGGATACGAGTTCATCCGGCGGATTCGTGCCGATAAGAAGTACTGTGCGCTTCCCATCATCATCGTGTCCACGGAGAGCGAAGCGAAGGACAAGATGAAGGGGTTTGCAGCAGGGGCTAATCTTTACATTGTCAAACCCAGCTCGCCCGAAATGATGGTCGAAAACATTCGCATGGTTCTGGTCGCCAGCTGAGGCGGAATGAACAAGAGGAGAGCGATGCCATTTTCCATTGTTAACGAACAAGGCAGATACCTTCTGAGTCTCGAGGGCTCAGTTACCGTCCAGCACGCTCACGATCTTGCTGCCAAACTAGGAGAAACGCTTGAAGATGGAACGCCTGTCTCGATAAATACGACTGATCTGGAAGATATTGACACTTGTATTCTTCAACTACTCTATTCGCTGCGCAAGACGGTCTCCGGGGTCTCGCTCGACAACCCTTCGGAGTTCTTCATCACGGCCGTAGATCGATGCGGCCTGCGGCGCGAGTTGCTCAGTGTCCGGGAGGACTCGTGAAGAACATCATGACAGTAGACGATTCGCCCAGCCTCCGCCAGATGGTTTGCGTCGTGTTGCGGGGCGCAGACTATGAGGTCATCGAAGCAGTGGATGGGGTCAATGCCTTGTCCAAACTAAGCGGTCAGGAAGTGCACCTCTTTCTGGTCGACGTCAATATGCCAAATATGGGTGGCCTGGAATTCACCCGTCAGCTTCGAGCGATGCCTCAATACAAGTTCATTCCGATTGTTTTGTTAACTACGGAATCGAGTGCAGAGAAGAAATTGGAAGGCAAGGCGGCGGGCGCGACGGCCTGGATCATCAAGCCCTTCGATCCGGATCAGCTTCTGGCGGTAGTGAAAAAGGTAATGCGCTAATGTTGTGCACGAAATGGGGCGGATGATGGTGCCAATCGATGTTATGGAGCAAATGCGCGAAGCATTCAGGGCTGAAGCTCTGGATCTGCTTATCGAGCTCGACTGCGCCCTGCTGCTTCTGGAAGAGGAGCCGTGCGATTCGTCCTTGGTAAATCGGGTCTTCCGTGCTATCCATACAATCAAAGGTTCGGGCGCAACCGCAGGTAACCTGCACCTCGCCAGGTTCGCCCACAAGATGGAAGAGGCCTTTGATCTTGCGCGTGAAGGACAACTGGCCGTTACTCCGGACTTGATCGACTGTGGGCTCAAGGCATGCGATGTTATCCGCCTGATTCTCGAAGAGAAGGTGGACGGTAAAGCCGTCCCCGGAGAAGTGGAAGTGACCGGCGCGTTCGCCCGATTGCTGCCAGCGGCCGAGAATCCGAACACTCAGCGAATCGTGCAAGCAAAGCCGCGAGCCGAGGTTCGTGCGGCATTTCAGATCACCTTCAAGCCGAAGCGAGAGATGTTCTATTCCGGCGCCGACCCGGTTACGCTACTTGATGATTTGCGCGCGCTGGGGCAGGCACATATCACAGCTCATGTTGACGAAGTGCCACTGTTGCCTTCGCTGGAGGCTGAGCACTGCTATCTGTGGTGGGAAATTCTGCTCGTTACAGAACACGATCAGACGGCTATCAAAGACATATTCGTCTTCGTTGAAGATGAATGCGATGTGCGTATCCAACTACTTGAAGATCAAGTTGAGTCGGTGGCTCTGCTTGGTTCCATTCCGCCGGATATGCTCGAACTTTTTGTGGTGGAGTGCGAAGAAAATCTCGATGGAATTGAACGGGACGCGCTCGCGCTGGAAAAAGATCCGGCATCGAGGGAGACTCTCGACTCACTGTTCCGCGGGGTCCACAGCATAAAGGGCAATACGGGTCTCCTGCTGGATTACGTCAAAGGCACCGCTCTCACAACCGCGCATCCCTTGTACGTATTGCTCCGAGTTGCCCACTCGCTGGAATCCATTCTCGATTCGTTCCGAGGAGTTGACGTCGGACCTGTGTCAGCAGAGGCGATCCACACCGCGCTGGACACATGCGACGCTATCCGCACTCTGCTTACAAGCCTTTCACCCAACGGCGCAGCCGCCCCAGTCTCGCCGGAACTGCTCGAGCGATTGGGAGTCAAGATCGACACCGCGCCCACTGGCCCGATTACCGGCGTGCGAGAGACAGCGTTTCTCAACACGGCGTCGCAGTGCGTCGAGATGATTGCGGACTGCTTGCGAAGGATGGAAGACGGCCTCGACCCCACAAGCCCCGTCATTGCAACCTACCTGCGTGGCCTTAGAACGTTGTCGGCAGCTGCACAGTACCAGAAATGCCCTGAACTCGAAGAGCCACTGGCGCTACAGATCAAGATTCTGGATGCGGCAACGATAACGGGCGAAGCATTGAGCACAGAAGAGCGCTCTGCATTGAGCAACGCTTTTCAGGCGGTTCGTGCCGTTCTGGACCGGGCGACGCCGAACGCCGATGCCATTCATCCTTCAGAACCTGCAAGCGGCGCGCCACCCTTGGCAAAGACTCCGGCTGACCGGCCGGGCGCTCCTGCCGCCCCTGCGACGATTCGAATCGATCAGGTCAAGCTGGATCGCCTGATGAGGGTGGTTGGCGAGCTACTGGTTGCCCGCGGGGCAATTCCGCTGCTCACTCGAAAGCTCAATGATGGCGCAGATGTCGCATCCGTTGTGAAGGATCTGAAAGATGTCGGTTCGAGCATCACCCGCATTGCCGACGAACTTCAGACCAGCGTCATGTCGATTCGCATGCTGCCGGTGAAGACTGTTTTCCAGAGATTCCCGCGCCTTGTGCGCGACCTCGCGCGGTCTCTCGGGAAGGAAGTTCAGCTGGTCATAGAGGGAGAGGGAATCGAACTGGACAAGACGATCCTCGAACAGATCGGCGATCCACTGGTTCATCTCATCCGAAATTCCGTCGATCATGGATTTGAGCCGCCCGAGGAGCGCCGGGCTCACGGAAAGAACCCCACCGGACAACTGATCCTGCGGGCAATTCACGAGGCAGGCAGCGTTTCGATTGAAGTGAAGGATGACGGGCGGGGGCTCGATGCCGATGCTCTCAAGAAGAAGGCCGTCGAAAAGGGTCTGTTGACTCCGGAAGCTGCGGCGGCCATGACCGAGGAGGCTGCGTTTCAGCTCGTGTTCCTGCCAGGGTTGACGACCGCAAAAAAGGTCACCGACGTTTCCGGCCGCGGAGTTGGAATGGACGTCGTTCATAGCAATGTTCGCAACCTGCAAGGCACCATCGAGATTCGATCGAAGCTTGGCCAGGGAACCTCCCTCCTGATCAAACTGCCTACCAGCCTCATGATCTCCAAAGGCATCCTGCTGGAAGCAGGCGGCCAGGAGTATATCCTGCCACTCAGCAACATTCGCGACATGACCAAGTTGCCGCCCGAAGACGCGCACACATACCACGGGCACACGCTCGCGCAGGTACGAGGAACTATCTACTCCATATTTAGCCTTGCCGAGATGTTGGGACTGGTTCCCGCAAGAATGCCGGAACTTTCCGTGGCAATTGTTGAAGCGGGAACAATCAGGTACGGCCTTGTGGTAGATAAGTTCCTTACCGAAGTAGAGGTCTTGGTTAAGCCTCTGACGGGTGGACTGGAACAATGCAAGGAGTTCCAGGGCGCCGCCATCATGGGAGATGGGCGAGTGGTGCTTGTCCTGAATGCGCTTGAATGTCACAGTCTGCGTGGAGTCGCATGCAGCTAACCGACAAGCTGAGAGTCCGCGATGTGGCGATGCCGCTGAGGGCAGAGCCTTCCCCTGCCTCAGCCAAATCGCTCGGACAGGTGATCGCGGACCTCGACTTGCTGAATCACGACACCGAACAGGGTTTCTTGAGCATCGGTGGCAAACTGGCGGAGTTCATGCAGACGGTAAGCGTGATTTCGTCTGAACTCACCACCTTGGCGAACGCGGAGCATGGACAGGAAGCATCTCAGGCGCTCACACACGCTCTCGATCACTCCAAGGGGATGAAAGCGGCTCAAGGAGACCGTGACGGAGGCCTGGCGGGCATGCGCCAGGAGGTGGGCCTGCTCAAGCGTACGCTGTTCCGATTCCAGGAAACCGTCTCGACTTTTCGTACGCTCGGACTGCTGACGCGAATTGAGACTGCGAGGCTTGGCGGTACTGGAGTCGACTTCAGCGATCTGGCTGACGATGTCAGCTTGCTGGCGGGGCAGGTTGACTCCAAAGTCTCGGGCGCTCTCATCATCGCCGACTCGCTGATTCCACCGATCGAGGCCGCCATGCGAGAGATTTCAGTCATCGAAGCAGGCCAGACGAAACACTTGCCGGCTTTGATCTCTGAGACCCTGGCAAGCCTGTCGTCGTTCCGCCATATGCAAGACAAGGCGCGCGAATCGTCGGATCGACTGGGGGCCGAATATGGCGCTATATCGGACGCATTCAAGAAGCTGATCGTCTCTATCCAGTTCCACGACATCACGCGGCAGCAGGTTGAACATGTGATCGAAGTGCTGCGACGTCTCAGTTCCGAATCTGGGAAAGAGGCCGGCGATCCTTCCCGCCACCCGCGGGGCGCCTCGGCGGTTCTGGCGCTGCAATCTGCGCAACTCGCCGATGCCGACAAGAAATTCAGGGCGTCGGTCGAGTCAGTTGAGCGCAATCTGGAGGGCATTGCCAAGCATGTATTGGAGATGGCCGACGAGAGCCGGGCATTGTCCGGCCTTCGCGAGGATGGCAAGGGCTCATTCTTTCTGCCGATGGAGCAGGACTGCGGCGCGATTCTGACCAGCCTCGGCGACACTGCGAATGCTGAGTCCGCAACGCGGTCCACTCGAAAGGGATTGGCCGAAACCATCGGGCGAATGAACGGTCCCATTCAAGAGATCCAACAAATTGCAACCAAAATGCGCATGTTGGCATTGAATGCCCGGATCAGCGCGTTCCATTTGGGTGCGGACGGAAGTGCCGTCGACGTCCTCGCCGGCTCGGTGCAGCAATTGGCGTTGGAATGTAGAGAGCGCTCCGAATCGCTTGCCGCCTCGCTCGGTTCCATGAGAGATGCGGCCACACGCTCGTGCGGGGAAGACGGGCAAGATCCCGCCGGCGTGCGAGGAGATGGGGAAGGACGCATGGACGAGCTGCGCCTGGCGGTCACGGACCTTCACTCGGCCACCGAGCGCAGTTTCTCCCTGACCTCTCAGATCGTCGCTCGCGGTGACCGGCTTGCCGGAGACCTTGTCTCCACCCGTAAAGAATTCTCCGTCGGCGCTCTCTTCGAGGAGGCTGTTACACGCGCGCGTGGATCGATGAAGGAAATCGGAGAAAAGGCTCAGCGCGGCCTGCCGAGCAATGAAAGCGATGAGTTGGAGCCTGGGTTAGCCGATTTCATGAGTCTCTACACTATGCAAGCAGAAGTGGACGTGCACAAAGGTGTCACCAGGGCAGCAACTGGGACAACGCATTTAGTCGCGCCGGTTGAGTGCCAGAAACCTCCATCTGCGGATGCCGATGAACTTGGGGATAATGTGGAGTTCTTTTAGTGCGGGAGCTTTCGCCCTCCCAGCCTCCGCGTAATGCCGTACTGGATTTCAGAGATTGTTGCATCAATGAAAGGACCGTCTGAATATGTCCGTTGAGCCGACAAAAATCTTGGAGTGGACTCCAGAGTATACCGTGCACGTACCAGAGATCGACCAAGACCACCAGTATCAGTTCGGCCTCGTCAATCGCCTCCATCAGGCGATGCTGGCCGGGCAAGGGCCGAAGATCCTGGGAACTTTTTTTGCGGAATTGATGAAATTCACCAGGAATCATTTTGCCAATGAAGAGAAGATCATGGCTGCCATGCGCTACCCGGAAATGCTGGCGCATGTCCAGCAGCATGATCAGACACGGCGCAGGATCGCGGAGGTGGAGGCACGCTTCGAGCGTGGCGAGACTGCCATCACGATCGAATTGATGCTGGTGATCTCAGATTGGCTCAGAAATCATACGATGGTCACTGACCGCCGGTTGGGCGATTATATCCAGGTAGAACAGAGCTACGCAGCATATTTAGACCGTCTGCTGCAAGGCGACCTCAGAGGCTGCGGCGTTATCGTCCGGCGACTCCTCGCCGAAGGAATCTCATTCAAGGACCTTTACGTCAATCTTTTCCAGAGAGCTATGTACCGCACGGGAGAACTCTGGATGAAGAACGAAGTCTCAGTGGCCGTTGAACATCTCGCTACTACGATCACCCTGAGCATGATGACGCTCGTCCATCCTGTGCTGGTCGATTCACCTAGAAACGGCAAGAAGGCGGTCGTAACTTGTGTGGGTGGCGAGTTTCACCAGATCGGGGCCTACATGGTTTCCGACACTCTCAAATTACACGGTTGGAATTCATACTTCCTGGGAGCAAACACGCCGGTCGAAGGTCTACTAGAGTTGCTCGGAGAGAAACAACCGGATGTGCTTTGTCTTTCCGTGAGCCTGAGCAGCAATATCGGCCGATTCAAAGAGACAGTAAAGAAGACGCATGCTCGCTTTCCGGGGCTCGACATTCTCGCTGGAGGTCAGGCTTTTCTGCCAATAAAGGCTGAGGTCAACAGTGACCCGCATCTGCGATATCTGCGGTCATTGGATGAATTGGAGGCTCGGATCGAAGGCTGTGAGTGACCAAAATGAATTTGATCGACAATAAACCAGCGGATCCGATACCAAGGTTACTCAGAGTACGCTGCGCAACTCTGCAGCTAATTGACCACCGCTTGTTTTAAACCGGCCTTAAACAGATTACCGGCCAGCTCGGCCACCCACTGAATGATCCCATTCCCGTTACGATGGTCGATCCTGCCACCGGACTGGTTGTCTCGCCGCCTGCAACTGGGACACCGGATCTGCTCGACAAATGGACCGTCACCAAGCCCGAGGTCCGCTCCAAGATCTCCGTCAAACTGACGGCTTCCAGCAATACGTCAGGGGGCGGTGAAATCACCTATACCGTCCAACTCAACAACGATTCACAAATCGATCTGAATGGGACTCAGGTTCGATTGCATTTGCTCAAAGGACTAAGGTTCGCTGGCACCGCGAGCGACAGCGCTACTGTTCAAGGAAATGAAGTGGTCGTTACCATCGGGCACCTCGCTGCGGGCTCATCTCAAGATGTTTCTATCCAGGTCAAAATAACCGGCGGACAAGATGAGGAGAGCGGTGCGTTCGCGGAAGTCACTTCATCGACGGCTCGGCCCATCTTCTCAAATTCCGTTTCAATACGCTAAATCACCGATTTCTTCGCAGATCTTACTCCTGCCGCAGTCAGAGAGACCCGCGCGAGCAAAAGCTGCGGCCAAGTCATCCAGCGTCTCGGTGAAGTGCTCCCAGCCTTGGTGATGCACAGGAAAAATGAGTGCGCGGGGAAATGCCCGCGCCGTGGCAATCGCGTCGTCGTAGTTCATCGTGAGGTGGAAAGCGCCGCGCCACCTCCTCCACGCCTTCCTACCAAACCGTGTCTCCAGAGATGTAGACGGCTTCACCCGGCCGACCTGCCGGGGCAACAGCAAAGCCGACCACGTCCCCTGCGCCCGGCTCGATGCCTGGTGGGCCGTGGCGCGCAGAAGTTGCCGTGATCTGGAGCGCGGCTATGCCATCTGCCGATGCAAACTTTTCGGTTTCCCACGGTGCGAGGCCAACTGCGTTCCCACCCAGCCGTTGAGCGCCGACTTCGGTTGTGAAGACCTGACGCACACGGAAGAGAAACGCCCTGCCGCTGTCGTCGAGGTTGTCGGCATGCTGATTATGGCTGAGCAGAACCGCGTCAATGGGCTCCAAATCCTTGGAGCCGCAGACAGGCCCGTCGGTTTTGCGCAGGACAACCTGGCCGCGCGCATATTCGCTTCCAGCCGCATCAAAGGTCGGATCGGTGAGCAGGCGCAAACCATTGATCTCCACTAAAGCGGTTGGTCCGCCAATCAAAGTAATCCGCATCGGTCCATTCTCCTTCTCTGGTCAGAGTAGATGGACGCTGCGAAGAAAAGTTTCACACATCGCAGGCACGAGGAGCAGGGAAGCGCAGGCCATCCGAGGCAAGAAACAATGAAGAGGCGGTCTCATCTTGAAAAGGCTGTTGGGCGAGAGCGGGTTACGGTCGCCAACACTTGCCATATGCGTATTACGGAATCCACTTGCAACATAAACCATCTAATAGGCATGACCTTGATGCCTGCGAAGCGGGAAGGTAAAAAGTTTTTGAACCCCGTTCCGGCGAAAGTCGGTGGGCTTTCTCTGATCTTCAAGATCGGTCCCCGTTTCTTTTTGGGTGCCGCGGCGCGATCGCCCAAACATTCACTTGGCCCCTTCCGCACCGACCCGCGGATCTTTGCAACGAGTTCCCGCTCCGGCCTGCGCATTACCTGGATGGGGCACTCTACCTCGCTGGTTGAAATCGACGGGATACGTCTTCTCATCGATCCAGTCTGGGATGAACGCGCGGCCCCAACGCAATGGGCTGGACCCAAGCGTTTCTTCCGCGCGCCGCTTGCATTTCAAGATTTGCCCACCATCGATGCCGTGGTGATTTCGCACGATCATTACGATCATCTCGGCGCAGGCACTATCCACATGCTTGCGAATATGCCGCAGTTTGAGAATGCCCACTGGATCACGCCGCTTGGCGTTGAGAAGATTCTGCATACTCTCGGCGTCAATGCCACCCGCTGCACCGCGCTGAACTGGACCGAGAACGTAACCGTTGGTTCAGTGATGGTTACCGCCTTGCCGGCCCGTCATTTCTCTGGCCGCAGTCTCTTCAATCGATTCGAGACCCTGTGGGCATCCTTCGCTTTTGTCGGCCCCAAGCACCGCGTCTATTACGGCGCCGACTCGGGAGAGTGGGAGGGCTTCGTCGACATCGGCAGGCAGTTTGGACCGTTTGACCTCACCATGCTTGAGATCGGTGCTTCGGACCCTCTTTGGGCCGATATTCACATGGGGCCGGAAGGCGCTGTTCGCAGCTTTCGCGCTCTTGGCGGCCACGGCTTGCTCATGCCCATCCACTGGGGACTGTTTGACCTCGCGCTCCACGCATGGATGAAGCCCATCGAGAGTGTCTTCGCCGTCGAGGACCTGGGGCTCTGGTCCCCTACACCCGGTATTCCGTCCGAAGTTTTCCCAGGCGAAGAAATCCGCTCCGACTGGTGGCGTTGATCCGGGACAACGTGACTCCTTTTGTTGGCGATTTGGTACTTGGCAGATTCTGCACCATTCGATAGCTTCTCCCGGTCCCTGCGGCGTTTCCCAATACCTATCCTTCGTTTTTGGTGGAAGCCATTCTCGATGAGTGATTTGGCCTGTTAACCGTCCAATGTCTGTAACCCAGAATAACCTCGGTACAGATCAGGGAACACCTGCCGGTTCCTCGCCGCTTATTACAGGGTGAGCATTGGTTCTTTTCGGCGGGTCAGAACGTAGGCTGCCACCAGGGCAGCAGTGAAGGCCGCGCCGGCACCTAATGCGAGCGACCAACGTGGGCCGAAGTGGTTGGCAACCCAACCCACGATGGGTGCGCCAATCGGTGTTCCTCCGAGTGCGATGGAAACTCGCAGGGCCATAACTCTGCCTCGCATCGCCGGCTCTGTGGAGAGCTGCATCATGCTGTTGGTGCCGTTGACAAAGGTCAGGGCTGCCGCGCCGACAATCATGAGAGCCACCGCAAACCACCAGTAGCCGGGGGCCATTGCGGCCAGGCTACAGCCAAGGCCGAAGACACCGGCGCCGGCCAACAGAGAGGACAAGCTGGGTTTCATCCGGCTGGCCGCGAACAACGAGCCTGCAAAAGTGCCCACGGCCATGAGGGAAGAAAGCACGCCGAATCCCCGCGCGTCGGTGTGGAATACATTGACGGCCATGGTTGAAATAAAGATTGGAAAGTTGAATCCGAACGTTCCGATCAGAAACAACATGAGCAGGATCGCCCCGAGGTCCGGCCTGTTCCATACATAGCGAAGGCCCTCGATAAATCCACCGGAAATGCGATGGGCTCTGGGGTTGGGATGCAGTTCCGAGCCACGAAAGAAAGACATCGAGATGAGCACCGCGGCAAAGGAGAGCCCATTGAGAAGAAACGCCCATCCAAGGCCAACGCCCGCGATGAGCAAACCGGCAACGGCAGGGCCGATCATCTGCGCGGAATTAACGGACATTGAGTTCAATGCGACGGCATTGGGAAGATCGTCATCGCCGACCATCTCGGCCACAAAGGTCTGTCGGACGGGAGCATCCAAGGCCAAGGCAGAGCCGGACAGGAAGGCCAGCACGTACACGTGCCAGAGCTGGACGATTCCAGTGATGGTGAGAACTCCCAGGATCAGCGCAAGAATACCCATAGCCGCCTGGGTGGCCATTAGCAACTTGCGCTGATCGAGCCGGTCGGCGGCCGACCCGGTCCAGGGCAGGAGCAGAAGGAGCGGGGCGAACTGCAGGCCGATGACAATGCCCAACGCCGACGCATCGTGATGGGTCAGTTGCGTCAGGACAAGCCAGTCCTGCGCGATGCGCTGCATCCAGGTGCCGATGTTTGAGACCAGGGCACCGGCCGTCCACAAGCGGAAGTTGAAACTTCTCAGGGCGCGGAAGGCGCCCGCTGCCGGGTTGATCATTGCTGCTGGGGCGTGTTGCCCCCATGAAACTGGCCGAAGTGACGTGCCGTTGGGATGCTGATGAGAAGTGCGCCCAGGAAGAACGCAACGATGTGGATTGTCGCCCGCGGATCAAAAACACCGACGCGCTCGACCAGCACATACGCAACCACCGCGTTGAAGAATCCCCAGACAACGTTGACCGTTGCAGAGGACAGACCGCGCCCCGGTGGTTTTGCAAAAGGACTCTGGAAGGATCGTCCCATTATGCCGCTGACAAAATGTGGCACAGCATTAGCGGCAAAAGCCCCCCCAAAGAAGTACGACACAAGCCAAAGCCAATTCATAAAGGAGATCTCCTTTTTTCAAGCAGCGAAATGATTTCCTGTGTAGACCCTGTCTCGCTGATACGAGGGAACACATTCCCGATGCTGTACTCATGCGCTTCTTCGCGGATATCGGTCATTGCATCGAGTGCCAGAGTCACATTGAGCCCCTGCTCGTAGGCTTGACGAGCGGTTGCCTCAACGCCGACAGATGTCGCTACACCAGCCACAACAACCTGGGTAACGCCTCTCGTTTTGAGCTGGGCTTCAAGATCCGTCGTTGCGAACGCGCCCCAGCTTCGCTTGGTGATGGCAATATCACTTGGTTGCCGATCCAACTGAGGCAGAAGGTCGGCCCATCCTTCGGCAAAGGTCTGGCTGGCGCGCGGCCCCTGCTCCGTGCGGCCTGGTGCGCGGCCCGCCACGTTGACCAGCACGACTGGAAGGTTCTTCGCACGGAAAACATCGATCAGCGCGCGTGTCCGGTCAACGATGTCGGCGATGGGATGAATGAATTTCCCGCTGACGATGCCTTTCTGCAGGTCAATGACGATCAATGCGGTATTGGGATCAAGAGTAGTAAGCGGCATGGGGTTCTATTCCTCGAGTAGACGCGGGTAAGAAGCGGGACGAAGTGGATTTAATCCTTAACAAGACGCGTAAGGAGTTTGAGTGCTTCCTGAAGCTTCACCTGCTCCTGAAGAGAGAGCTTCTGAGAGATGGTCGTGGCGATCCAGTCCTGTCTGGCGGCCCTGCCCTCCTGAAGCCACTTCAGGCATTTGGGCGTGAGAGACATCAGAGTTTGGCGCCCGTCGCTCGGGTCAGGTGCACCACGGACTAGCCCAGACTCCTGCAACGGCGCAACAATGGCGCTCATGGACTGCGGGCGCATGCCTTCGGCTCGCGCCAGGCCTGAAACCGTGTCCGCACCGTCTTTTTCGAGTCGAAGAACAACGGAGGACTGCGACGGTGTCAGATCATTTCCGCCCCCATGCTCGCGCACACGCAACTTGAGCTTGCGGAATACTGTACGCATCTCGGCAGCCAGCGTTCGAGCGAGCTCGGTTTGAATAGAAGACTTTCGATTGCTCACCTGATTAATATTTCATATATACAGGTAGTCTGTAAAGTTTTTCTGTATATATTTCCAGCCGGTTGCCTGTGGAGCTCTCATGGGCACGGTTGGCCTGAGTCGTTCCATTCCGCTTGAAAACTAGTAAATCGCTAAATCGCTCACCGACACGGATTACTACCCGAATGTCGCCCAGCGGTGTGGGATCTATTGAGACCCCGTCAGGCTCCAGGCCAATTCGATCATTGACAGCATTGCGAAACCGCTGCTTACAGCCCAAGTAGCGTTCTGTCGTCTGGACAGAAACGTGGCCCAGCAAAAACTGAATTTGCTCCAATTCACCGCCAGCCTGATGGCCCAGGCGGGCGCATGTGCGTCTGAGATCGTGCGGCGCGAGAGCCGGAATCTCACAGTCTTTTGCTTTCTCCTTCACGACGCCCCAGATGACCTTGGGGCTGAAGCCGGCTCCCCAGATCCTTCCAGCCTTATTGATCGAGCGAAGGAGAGTGCCAGTGGTGATTCCGGAAGCCAGCATCCAAGAGTCAATTCCAGCTTTCACCCAGTCCGGAACCGGAATTGTTCGTATGTGGCCGCCCTTGCCGACAAGATCGGCAATGACCCAGTGCTCCTCCCATTGCTGGATATCTTCGACGCGTAAAGCAGTGAGTTCCGCTCGGCGTAGCCCGCAGCCCAGCAGAATCGCCAGTGTGGCATAGTCCCGCTTGCCTCGGATGCTTGCACTGTCCGCAGTCAACAGAGGGCGCTTGCCCTGTTCCGCAGGGAGCCAATTGCCGACAGGCACACCCAAGCGCTTGGCACCCTTTACCCGGCGAATGCCAGCAGCCAAGTCTGCACTGAGCAGACCGCAATCGGCAGCCTCGTAAGCCAATCTCCGGACGGCCGCAAGTCTCAGATTGATGGTAGTTGATGCATAGTGCCGCTGTTCCAAGGAAATGCGGTACCGAGTGACCACAGTCTTATTGAAAGCAAGCCTGGGTTCCGAGCAATACCATTCGATGAACTCCCGGATCGCATGATCGTAGGTTCGCTGCGAACTTGGAGAAGTCAGACTGTTCAGGACAGCGAACCTGGATTGTTCGAGATCCGGGAGCTTCAGAACAGATTTGGGCGTCCGTTTGCGCTTGCTCTTTGCCATCGGTACGGCCTCCAATCGCCTTGGCAAACAGCATGATCCAGATCGCTACCACGGTCTATCGCACCCTGCGGCGTTTTCCGGGATTGATGCCTCGCTCAGTGGAGTTCTTGCGATCCCAGGTCTCAGAAAAATGTTCCGTGGAACCCTGCGGACCCCAGCGGGCGAGTTATGCATCTCAATGAGTTAGGGCGTCTGGGGTTCCCTGGGAAAACAGGCGTTTCTCTTTTCGGGATGGAGGTTTAGCGGCATGGCTCAGAGCGAAGCGGAGCAGATCGCGGCGCGGGTTCGGAAGGGTGCGGAGTTCCGGCTACATCACGCGGGGACGAAGCTGAACGAGCGCGAGCTTGGGGAGTTGGAGGCGCTGCGGGCGAAGCGGGGGCAGACGCAGGGCGAGTTCGGCAAAATCGATCTGGGGCCTGATCCTGGCGGAGATCTAGCGCGACCGGCAGGGCGTGAAAGCCAGCTCGGAGTTGGAGGAGATCACGGCGGTTCGGCTGCTGCGGGTCAACCTGTTGCGTCCGGCGGCAGTGATTCTCATTGGCTTGGTGGCCTTCTTCCTGCTCGGTCCATATTCCTATCTGGCCGGAGCCATTGCCCTGGACATGAGCGGAAGCAAAGCCGGCGCGGCCTCCTCCGGCATCGTCGATGGGGTCGGCTATCTGGGCGGTGTGCTTGCCGGAGACTCCATTGCCCGCCTGCCGGTAGCCTATGGCTGGCGCGATGTCTTCGCGGCTCTCGCGGTTGTGACGGCGCTGTCCGCATTGGCGGCCGGATTTTTGTATTACCATCAGCGGGCACAACAACAAAATGAAATTGGCCTTACTGCTGCAGCACCACCTGGTCGCCTTCCTTCAGCCCACTCACAATCTCCGTCAAATTGCCGTTCGAAAGCCCCACCTTCACAGCAATCTTCCGTTTCCCTTCCTTCTGGCTCTTGTCCGGAATCTCCACGCTCGCATTCTTCTGGTTGTCATACATCACCGCGCTCTCGGGCACCGTCAGCACGCCCTTGTGCTCGTCCAGCAGAATCTCCGCATTGGCCGTCATCAGCGCCTTCAACTCCCCGCCGGGGTTATCAATCGACACCCGCACCTCGAAGGTCGTCACATTATCCTTCTCCACCCCCATCGGAGAAATCTTTGTCACTTTTCCATTGAAGACCCGATCCCGAAAACTCTCTACCTTGATCCGCGCCGGCTGGCCCATGTACACGTGCGCAATATCCGCCTCGTCCACTTTGCCCTGCACATACACCTGGCTCGTATCGCCCTCGGTCATTACCAGCGTCGCCGTTGAGCCCAACACCAGAATCGAACTCACCGCATCGCCAATCTCCACATCGCGCGACAGAATCTCTCCATCCATCGGCGCAATAATCGTCGTATACCCCAGTTGCTCGGTCAACTGCTTCAGGCTCGCCTCGCTCTGCAAAACCTGCGCCTTGGCCTGCCGCAGCTTGGCCGTATCCACGCCAATCTGCGCCTTCGACGAGTCACGCCGCGTCAGCGCCGCCAAATAATCCTTGTTGGCGTCGTTCAGCGCCTGCAGGCTCACAATTCCTTCCTTCTGCATGGCCGTGTTTCGGTCCAGGGTCAGCTTGTACATGGGCAAATCCGGCGCTGCCGCATTCACCTTGTCCTGCTCCACGTTGGCCTCGTACGTTCCCACATTCGCCTCTTGCGCCGCCAGTTGCGCCCGCTGTGCCTCCACCTGCGCCGCAATCTCCACCTGGTCCAGTTGCGCCAGCGGCTGGCCCTTCTTCACCACGTTGTTGATGTCCACATACAGTTTCTCCACAATCCCCGAGGCCTTCGACTTGACTTCGACCTTGGTGATCGGCTGAATCTTTCCCGTCGCCACCACGCTCCGCGCCACGTCTCCCCTGGTCACCTTGGCCAGCTTGTTGGGGTCAATCGTCGATCCCTTGGCCAGCCGCATGGCCGCCAATCCCACCACCAGCACAACCACCAGCCCGCCGGCGCCAATCCAGATCCAGAACTTCCTGCTTTTCCGCGATGAAGCCACAAATCCCTCCCACGACGCGAAGAAAGCCTCAGCTCCCTGGCGCAAATCCACTGCCTATAAAATCGGTTCATTGAAATCGGTCGAGCATTCTCAAGTGTTTCAGACGGACCCCGCGGCCCGCTGTCACCCTCACCCTCCCTTACGCATCCCGCCCGCCGCCGGTTCCAGCCTTCCCGCAGCCGAACCCCGTGCGGGGAACCAAAACCTTTTTCGCAACGTAATAAGCTCCAGACGCCTTCCTCGGCGTCCAACTAGCGATGCAGAATTTTTCTGACACTCTCGGCCAGGTCTTCCGCGCCATGCTGGCCAACAAGCTGCGCACCTTCCTCACCATGTTTGGCATTGCCTGGGGGGTAGGCTCGCTGCTCGTCCTGGTCGGCCTCGGGGAGGGCTTCCGCTCCGGTCAGCATCGCAACCTCTCCACCTTCGGCAACGACGTCGTCATGATGTGGAACGGCACGATCCCCGCTGTCGCTAACCAGCACACCGGCATGAGGCCCTACCAGCTCACCCTCCGCGACGAAGCCGATCTGCGTACCCTCCCCCAGTTGCGCGCCGTCACCGCCTTGCTCAACCGAGGCGACCTCTACGCCGTCAGCGCCTTCTCCAACACCTCTGGACAGGTCATGGGCGTCGAGCCCAACTTCCCCGCCATCCGCTTCATCCCCATGAACGAAGGCCGCTTCATCGACCCCAACGACCTGGTCGACCACCGCCGCGTTGTCGTCCTCGGCCTCAAATCTGCCCAGTTGCTCTTCCCTGGCCGCCCCATCCTCGGCGAAACCATCACCATCAACGACATCTCCTTCCGCGTCATTGGCAAGGTCGGCTCCATCTCCCGCGGCAACAATGACAGCGACAACCAGAAGCTCTACATGCCCCTCACCACGATGCAGGAGCTCTTCGCCATGAAGGGCGAAAACATTGCCCGCGACGCAGTCTCCTCCATCCAATATCAGCCCGCCATCAAGGGAGACACGACAGAGGCCGTCCCCGCCGTCCACCGCATCGTCGCCCGCAACCACGGCTTCGCCCCCTCCAACAAGGACGCCTTCGACGAGTGGGACACCATCCAGGAAGAGCACATGATCGGCGCCATCTTCGACGCCATGGACATCTTCCTCGGCGGTGTCGGCGTCGTCACCCTCGGCCTCGGCGCAGTCGGCATCATCAACATCATGCTCGTCTCTGTCACCGAGCGCACCCGCGAGATCGGCATCCTCAAGGCCATTGGCGCAACCAAAGGTGCAATCCTGGCCCAGTTCTTCTGGGAGGGCCTCTTCCTCACCGGCATCAGCGGCCTCATCGGCATCGCCCTCTCCGGCGCATTCATGTGGATCCTCGACCACTTCTTCACCGGCAAGGTTCCCGGCTTCGATCCTCCGCGCCTGGTCCCATGGTCCGCCGCACTCGCCATCGGCTCGCTCACGCTCTGCGGCATCGCCGCCGGCCTCTACCCCGCCAGCAAAGCCGCCGCATTAGACCCCATCGAAGCCCTCAGGAGAGAGTGACAGGGCAGCCCGTCGTTCTCCCCCAAATCCCTAACCCTGTTCCCCGGCCGGAGGCCCTCATGATTATCGACATTCTCGCCCAAGCCTGGGAAGCCATGCTCTACAACCGCCGCCGCACCGTGATCACCATGGTCGGCATGGCCTGGGGCATCGCCACCGTCGTGCTCTTGCTTGCCTACGGCGCAGGCTTCTCCCGCGCCGTCATCAACATCTTCGCCCAGTGGGGCGTCAACCATATCGAGGTCTACGGCGGCCGGACCTCCGAGCAGGCCGGCGCGGACAAAGCTGGCGTCAAAGTCCGCCTCTCCCCCGATGATATGGATCTCATCTGGAACTCCGTCCCAGGCATCACCGCCATCACCCCCGTCATGTTCCAGGACGCAACCGTCCAGAACGACCTTCATACCTACAGTTGGCAGGTAGACGGCGTACGCCCCGAAGGCCTTGACATCCTCGCCTTCGAAGTCGACGAAGGCCGGTTCTTCAACGGCCTCGAAGAGCAGCAGCGCGCCCACGTCTGCGTCATCGGCTCCGATGCCAAAACCAAGCTCTTCTCCGGCGGCTATGCCATCGGCGAGAGCATCCGTCTCAACGGCGTCATGTTCACCATCGTCGGCGTCCTGCGCCCCAAAATGGTCGAAGGCGAAAACAATATCAACACTTCCATCTGGATCCCCTTCTCCACCATGGGCGATCTTAAGGACACCACCTGGCTCGATGGCATCTGGTTCAATTACCACGGCGACAACGAGGTCGTCGAAAAGGACCTCCGCAACACCCTCGCCGCCGCCCACCACTTCCGGCCCTCCGACCATCGCGCCATCTTCGTCGCCAACCTTCAGTCTCAGCTCCATCAGTTCCGCATCGTCACCATCGCGCTTCAGGTCCTGCTCACGCTGGTCGGCGCGCTCACCCTCGGCATCGCCGGCATCGGCCTCATGAACATTATGCTCGTCGCCGTCCAGCAGCGAACCCGCGAGATAGGAATCGAGAAGGCCCTTGGCGCGCGCCGCCACCACATCCTCCTGCAATTCCTCGCCGAAGCCCTGGTCATCACCGGTGTCGGCGGCGTCGCCGGCATCTCCCTTGCCTATCTCGTCTCTGCCCTCGTCGGCCGCATCACCTTTTACAGCGCCCTTGCCAAACACGCCGAAAATGGCGATATCCAGCTCATCATCTCTCCCGCCTCGGTCATTGTCGCCACTATCATCCTGGTCATCACCGGTCTGGTCAGCGGCATGATCCCTGCCATCCGCGCCGCCAACCTCGACCCCATCGAAGCACTCCGCTACGAGTGAGCCTCCCCGCTAAGGCTGTGTCCATAAATGGGTGCTTCAGAGAGGTACGGCCAGAGGCCGAAAGGCCCCGGCTTTAGAAGCCGCCGCGGGAGTGAAATGGTGGAAAGAACTATTCCGCAGACCGGCTTGCCCAACACCGCGAAGCTGTCCTGTGCGCACAGATAGGCAGACCCCGTAGTCTTGGCAGGCTGATTCAGCACCTGACCTTCCGATGATTGATACCGCTTTCGATTTCGCTGGACCTGGGCTCGGCCACAGATACCGTAAATGTCTCCGGCGACACAGGGATTGTTCCCTATGCCTCGAATGCCGGATCGAAGACCAATGCGCTGCTGATTGAAGTGCCTCAGTCGATTTCGATCGTGAGTGGGCAGGAACTGGAAACGCGTCAGGTCATCACCGTAAACGAAGCCTTGCGTTACACCCCAGGCATTCAAGCCGACGAGTATGGCGTCGAGCCGCGCTTCGACTGGCTCAAGATTCGTGGCTTTGACGCACAAACTTTCGGGATCTTTCGGGATGGCATGCGTTTCAATTCGCTGGCGGGCAAGCTTGATCCGTTTGAATTGGAATCTGTGGAGATACTGCGTGGTCCCAGTTCTGTTCTCTACGGCGAGCTTCCTTCAGGCGGCCTGATCAACCAGGTTACAAAGCGCCCCAGTGCGGAGCGCAGCACTGTTGTGGAAGGCCAGTTTGGCTCCTATGACCGGCGCCAAGGAGGATTGGATGCTACCGGCTCCTTCGACCGCGGGGAGACCTATAGATACCGCCTGATCGGGCTGGTGCGCAATAGCGACACCCAAACCAACTTCACCCCTGACGACCGCCGCCTGATTGCGCCTGCGCTCACGTGGCATCCCAGCGAGCGAACGAATTTCAGCGTGCTCGCGGACTACCAGCATGATGGAAGCAAATGGAGCCAGTTCCTGCCTGCGGCCGGCACTCTCTTCAACAATCCCAATGGGGTGATACCGGTCAGCACGTTCCTGGGCGAGCCGGACTACGACAAGGTCTCACGCGACCAGGGATCCATCGCATATACGGGAGATCACCTCTTCGCGAACGGTTGGAATTTGCACTCCAACTATCGCTTCCAGTACATCGGCTTCAAGGGGCAGACCATCGTCGGAGGCGGCTTCGACGGTGCCAGTCTGACGGAAGTTTCCCGCTATCTCTTCGCCACGCCAAACACCAACCGCTTTCAAACCGTGGACACGCGAGCCCTGCGGCGCCTGAGCAAAGGCCAGTGGGAGCAAACTGTGCTCTTCGGATACGACTACCGGTACATCAGGCAGCGCGCGACGAGCTACTATCTCTTTGGGGTCAAGGACCTGAACATCTATCACCCCGTCTACGGGCAGACTCCGATTCCCACCGGCGCACCGTTCCTGGATAACAACAGCCTGCTCCAGCAGCATGGCCTGTATGCCCAGGACCAGATCAAGTATCACAATCACCTGATCTTCAGTCTAGGCGGCCGTCAAGACTTCGCCCAGAACGACATCACCAACTTCCTCCCCGGAAGTGCAGGCTTTTCGCACCTGGATGACCGCTTCACCGGACGGGTGGGCGTCACCTACCTCACTGCTTCCGGAATCGCACCTTACTTTGCCTACTCCACCAGCTTCCTTCCCAATGCCGGAACCTACGTCTTCAACGCTTCGACCGGGCAATCAACCACGCCGGCTTCCCCCTCGGACGCACACCAAATCGAAGGCGGCGTTAAGATCCAGCCGCGCGCGTCCTCCAGTTTCATCACAGCGTCCGTCTTCCAGATCAACGAGACAAACGTTCTGGTCTCCGACTCCAGCTTCAACCAGCACCAGGAGGGCGAAGTCCGCTCGCGGGGCGTCGAACTCGAGGGAATCGCCAGCCTGTCGCACGGCGTAAACCTCCACGGCGGTTATACCCTCACCTCCACAAACGACGTGAACGACGTCACAACGGCTAACATCGGAAAGTGGTTGCCGCAGACGCCGCGCAACCAGGTCAGCGCATTCGCCGACTACACGCATGCCACCGGCAGATTTGCCGAGATCGGCGGGAACTTTGGCCTTCGCTTCGTGGGCGCAAACGCGGCCGATGCGTCCAACTCGTTCTTCATATCGAACTACACGCTTCTCGACGGAGGTCTTCGCATTGGGTATCGCAAGACATTGTTCAACGTGAATGCCACCAACCTGATGGACAAACGTTACGTCGCCACCTGCACTGGAATTACCTCCTGCTACTATGGCTATGCACGAAACGTGATCGGAACGGTCCAATATCGGTTCTAATCAGGCAAGCATGTCCTTCATCCACAAACTGATCCACCAACCGCGAAAGCTGTGGCTGCGCAGGGCTCTCTTCCAGATTCATCTCTGGGCGGGAGTCCTGCTTTCGGCCTATATCATTGTCATCGCCGTCACGGGATCCATTCTCGTTTTCAGAAGTGAACTCACGCGAGCCCTGCTTCCGAAGACGCTCAGCCCGTATGCCCCCGACCGTGCTGCACCGCTGGCAGAGGTTCTCGACCGTTTCAAGACTGCCTTTCCCGGAGCCACACTCGAAAATATCCAGTTGCCTTCGCCGGCGGTTCCTGTATTTCTGCTGTTCGCAGCGGACAACCATGGACGTGCATTCACGCTGCTGGCGGATCCTACCACCGCGGATCTCAGGGTGCAGCCACACACGTGGCTCTATTGGACATACGAATTACACGTAAACCTTCTGCTTGGAAAGGCTCACGGCATCCAGGTGAACGGGATCGGCGCAGTGGGTCTCGCCCTGTTGACTTTGACCGGCCTCGCTCTATGGTGGCCGGGGATCAAGCTATGGACCCGCGGGTTGCGGATCGGGCTCAGGCATAATTGGAGGCGAGTCAACTACGATGCTCATCGCGCCATTGGGTTCTGGACGTTGTTCATCGCATCCTGGTGGGCAGTGTCAGGAATCTATTTCTCCTGGTACCGGCAGGTCACAGCGGCCGTCGCGCTGGTTTCTCCGTTGAAGGGCATGGTATCGCCGGTCGCGACTGAGCCAACACGAGGACCTGGTCGCGCCTCGCTCGATCAGGTGCTGAGCACTATTCGCAACGCGTCTCCGCATGGGAAGCTCTTCAGCCTGAGCGATCCGCTGCTGTCCGGCGACGCCGCCTATGCGCTGGTTGATCTTCGCGCGCCGGGCGACTTTTCTCATCGTGACATTATTGCGATCTCAACGTCTGACGCTCGCGTGCTCACCCTCTGGCGCTACGGGCAAAATCAGACCGTCGGCGATTGGATTCTCTGGTCCATGCATCCGCTCCACTTTGGCACGTTATGGGGCACATGGATCAAGGTTGTTTGGGCACTCTGTGGGTTGGCTCTTGCGGCTCTCGCTGTAACCGGGCTACTGATGTACTGGAACCGCTTTCTTCGTCATCAAGTCTGAACCCAAGGACTCGATGCTTGACGTCAATTGCTGCATCATCACCAACGCGCTCACTTCCGCCAAAATGGGTACCGAGATGCCGCCAAGTATCCGCCGATCTGCCTGGGCATGATCCTGGATTTACGAGACCTGGCCAATGCTTAAACTGTGAGTCCAAGACCGGATCATACCGGCAGAGCAACTCCATGGAGTCACTACCCCCGGCATTTGGTTGAAACACCTTCACAGTCCTATCCCGATCAATCCGGGAACTATCAGTCCAACGGAAGGTGATTTTGCAGTTGGATGGGACTCGCTGGATCGAGAAGAGCCATGTCATTGTTCCGCACATTGCCGACCCGGGCGCTGACCTGCCAGGCGCACATCCGGTCGGCAGGGTAGGGCCGGAGTAGATCGACTGGAGGCCGCGTCGGGTCTCCGACGTCGAGCCAGCGATCGAAGTCTCTGGGGTCCAGGATGACCGGCATCCGGTCGTGAATCGGCTCCATCACCTCGTTGGGATCGGTGGTCAGGATGGTAAAAGTCTCCAGCGGTTCGCCGTCCTTGGGGCGCCAACTTTCCCAGAGGCCGGCAAACGCGTAAGGCTCACCGCTTTTCAGCGCGATAGCGAAAGGCTTGGCATCCTGGCGCTGCCACTCATAAAACGCATCCACGGGCACCAGGCAACGGCGCTTCTTGAGCGCCTCCCGCGGCTTCCTCGGCGCGTGCGTTGATTGTGCTCAAACCGACCTTGGCATCCCTGGCCCAGAAGGGCACCAGTCCCCGGCGCATCAAGGCGACCTCTCGCTTGCCGGAATCGCGATTCAGGCGGATGACGGGCTGGATGCTCTGCGGTGCGGCGTTGTAGGTGGGCGCAAACCACGGCATCTCCTCCAGTTCGAGGCCAAACCATTCAGCAAGAACCTCTTGCGCCGATTTTCTGGCGAAGCGTCCACACATGTCTCCCCAGAATAGCCAACCATCCGGCCACGATCCCAGAGAATCTTTGACAACCCGCTCGATTCGAGAGAAGCTATAAGCGAAGAAAAAGCGAAATTTGGTCCACCATGCCCTCCGCCTCAGCTTTACGCCTGGAAATTGAACGCACCCTGGAACACCGCTTCCCGGCCGCGCTGACGCCTACCCCGAAGACCATTTACGAGGTTGCGCCGACTGGCGTTGCCCCGGTGGATGCGTTGCTGGAGGGTGGTTTGCCGGTGGGCGCGATCAGCGAAGTAACCGGGCCGGAGTCGTCGGGGCGAACCAGCCTGACGCTGGCGTTTCTGGCCAAGAGGACAGAGGGAGGCCAAGTTTGCGCCTGGGTAGATGCGGGCGACGCCTTCGATCCGGAGTCGGCGGCGGCCAGCGGCGTGAGCTTGAAACAAATTCTCTGGGTGCGCTGCCGCAATGAGCATGGGCTGGCGAGGGCCAAACCGTAGACGCGGCTCGGTCAGGCTTTGCGCGCGACAGACCTGCTACTCCAAGCCGGTGGATTCGCGGCTATTTTGCTAGATATGGGTAACATGGAGCCTCAACACGCTATGCGGATTCCGTTGGCCACATGGTTTCGCTTCCGGCAAGCTGCCGACCGGACCCGATGCAGCTTGGTGGTTCTGGGCAAGGCGGCCTATGCACAATCGAGCGCGGCGGTGGTGCTGGAATCCACACCGTTCCAGCCGGAGAGTGTAGGCGGAATCGTATGGCGCGGCTGCAAGTTCGAGGTGCGGTGTGGACGACAGCGCTTTACCTCACAGCTTGCCACTGCGCGCAAACCGCCAGCTTCAGCCTGGTCGGCAACCTCCGCATCGTGAGCCAAGAGGCATGCATGAGCAGGGAACTCTATGCTTGCACTCATGCCGAGGAGTTCCCCGCGCAGGCATTGCTGCGTTTGCGAACGGATCTGCAAACGCAGCCCGTGGCCGTGCTCGACGGCCCGGCTCTCGATGAAACCGTCTGCTCCCTGAACTGGCACGCAAGCCGGAGAGGCGCCGTGCTGGGCATGACGAAGTTGGAGGCCGAAGGCATCAGCGGGCTGCAGCTTATGTCACGCTCGGCCGAGGTCGAGACTGCCGCGCACGCCGTTCTGCTGGAGTGTGCAGCGAAGTTTTCGCCTCGAATCGAAGAAGCCAGCGATGGAACAGGATGCGCGTTGGTGCTCGACATTGCAGGGATGGAACTGCTATTTGGTCCTCCGGAGAAACTCGCCGTGCGGCTGCGCAATGAGATGGCAGCGGCGGGCTTTCGTGTCTCCATTGCCACGAGCGCGAATTTCCATGCAGCGCGGATCAAGGCAACAGCAACGCGCGGAATCACGATCATTCCAGACGGCGAAGAATCACGCGCACTGGAGAAGCTCCCGATTGCTTCGCTTGCCTTGACGGAAGAGCACAAGGAGACCTTTGCGCTGTGGGGCATTCGCACACTGGGCGAACTCGCCGCTCTGCCCAAGGTTGTGCTGGTCAAGCGGCTCGGCGCTGCGGCCAGCGATTGGCAGGCTCTGGCTCACGGCGTGGCGCGTTTCCACACCGCTGCCAAGCGACGCGGAGTGCAGGCGCACATCGGCGCGGAGATTGCCGTCTCAGCTTTTGGCCCGCGGTTGCAACCCTCAGCATGGCTGCCGCATCAGTCTTCCGCGGAGCCCTCGCGCCTGTTGCTGCTCTGCACTTCGCAGACCGGCTACCAAAATCTCTGCCAACTCATCACGTGCTTCAAGATGCGCGAGACAACAAAGGCAGAGGGCGCCGCAACACTCGAAGACCTGGAAGAGTTTTCGGCGGGGCTGATCTGCCTGACCGGCGGCGAGGAAGGACCGCTTGCATCGGCGCTTGCACGCAGCGGCGAGTCGGAAGCGCACAAGGTCGCTGAGCGATTGACTTCCATCTATGGCCGCGGCAACCTGTACATCGAACTCCAGCGCCACCACGAACGCAGCGAAGAGTGCCGCAATCATTCGCTCCTGAGTCTTGCCTCTGATTTGCATTTGCCGGTGATCGCCACCAACGGCGTACGCTCTGCAACGGACAAGGACCGCGAATTGCTCGATGTGCTCACGTCGATCCGCTTTCACACTTCACTCGATCATGCGGGCCGCTTGCTCACGGCAAACGACTCGCGCTCCTTGCGATCGGCGCGTGAAATGGCCGCACTCTTCCGCGATATTCCCGAAGCCGTCGCCAACACCAGCATCGTAAGCCAGCGACTCGAATTCACTCTCAACGATCTGGGCTACGAATTTCCTCGCTACCCGGTTCCCGACGGCGATACGATGGACAGCTTTCTTGCAAAGCGTGTCGAAGAAGGAGTTCGCAAACGTTATGGGTCAGGGGCCAAGCAGCCTCTACTTGCAAAAGCCCGCGCACAGGTTCAGCACGAACTCAAACTCATCGCCAAGCTGGGCTTTGCCGGGTACTTTCTTATCGTCTGGGATATTATTCGCTATTGTCAGCGGCAAGGCATTTTGGTGCAGGGCCGCGGTTCGGCAGCCAACTCCGCCGTTTGTTACTCGCTCGAAATCACTGCGGTCGATCCCGTGGGCATGGAACTTCTCTTCGAACGCTTCCTCAATGAGAATCGCGGCGAGTGGCCGGACATCGATCTCGACCTGCCTTCGGGCGACCAGCGCGAACGCGTCATTCAATACATCTATGAGCGCTACGGTGCGCAGGGCGCGGCCATGACCGCCAACGTGATCAGCTACCGCGGCCGCTCTGCTGCGCGCGAAGTAGGCAAGGCACTGGGTTTTGAAGAGGAGCCGCTTGCACGGCTCTCCAGCCTCATGGGCCATTGGGAGTGGCGCGGCGAAAACGACACCCTGGCCCGCCACTTCGAGCAGGCCGGCTTCGATATTCGCCATCCGCGCATCGTCCACTATTTCGATCTGTGCCAGCGCATGCAAGATCTTCCGCGCCATCTCGGCCAGCACTCCGGAGGCATGGTGATCTGCGCCGGAATGCTCAACCGCGTTGTCCCCATCGAGCGCGCCTCCATGCCCGGTCGCACTGTTATTCAATGGGACAAGGAAGACTGCGCCGACCTCGGCCTCATCAAGGTCGATCTTCTCGGACTGGGTATGATGGCCGTGCTCAAGGACTCCATCGAACTGGTCCCGCGCCATTATGGCACGCAGGTCGACCTCGCTGCATTACCCGAAGACCCGCTCGTCTACGAGACGCTGCGCAAGGCAGACACCGTTGGTATGTTTCAGGTAGAGAGCCGCGCGCAGATGGCTTCCATCCCTCACAACGCGCCCACGCGCTTCTACGATCTTGTGGTGCAGGTGGCCATCATCCGGCCCGGTCCCATCGTGGGCAAGATGATGCATCCCTACATGCGCCGCCGCCAGGGCAAAGAGGCGGTCACCTATCCGCGTCCGTCGCTGGAGCCGGTGCTCAAGCGCACGCTGGGCGTTCCGCTTTTTCAGGAGCAGCTTCTGCGTATGGCGATGACCATTGCAGATTTCAGCGGAGCGGAGGCGGAAGAGTTGCGCCGCGCTGTCGGCATGCGCCGCTCCATGCAGCGCATGAAAGATCTGGAGGGCCGTCTCCGTTCGGGCATGACGCGCAATGGCATTAGCGCCGAAGCGCAAGACAACATTGTGCAAAGCATCTCGTCCTTTGCCATGTACGGCTTTCCGGAGTCGCACGCGGCCAGCTTTGCGCTTATCGCTTATGCCTCGGCTTTCCTCAAGGTCCACTACCTGGCCGCCTTTACCTGCGGCCTGCTCAACAACCAGCCGATGGGTTTCTACTCGCCTGCGGTGCTGATCAAAGATGCACAACGCCACGGCCTGCGCGTGCGCCCCATCGACGTGCAGCGCTCGGAAAGTCTCTGCACGCTTGAGCCGGAGCCGGATGGATCGCTGTCTCTTCGCATCGGTTTGAATTACGCGAAAGGATTGCGCAGTTCATCTGTAGAATCTCTTCTCGCAGCGCGCACGATCCGTGGACCGTTCACTTCCATCGAAGATCTTTCTCTCGGCGTCTCCACGCTCAACCGCAAGGAGCTTGTCTCTCTGGCCCGCATCGGCGCGCTGAATGCACTGGATCGCGTCGAGCATCGCCGCGGTGCGCTCTGGCAGGTGGAGGAGGCTGGCCGCCCTGTCGGTCCGTTGCTGCGCGGCACAGATAATCTGCCTGACGAACTCTGCGAACCGATGCCGCTCCACACGATGACCACCGACGAACGTCTCTCTGCCGACTACTCCGGCACCGGACTCACCACAGGCCCGCACCCCATGGCCTACCACCGTGCAATCTTGCGGGGCGAGGGCATTCTTTCGGCAACAGACTTGCACCAGCGCCCAAGCAATCAATCAGTCCGCATTGCCGGATGCGTCATCGCGCGCCAGCGTCCGGGCACTGCCAAGGGATTCGTCTTTCTCTCCCTCGAAGACGAAACCGGCATCGCCAACGTCATCCTCACCCCGGACGTCTTCGAACGCGACCGCATGGTTGTTACCAGCAGCCACTATCTCCGTATCGATGGCACGCTGCAAAACCAGGATGGCGTGATTCACGTCAAAGCCCAGCGCATCGCTCCGCTCGACGTCACGAGCGCCGTCACTGCCTCTCATGATTTCCATTGAGCATCGAGATTGTTTTGCCGACAGATGCGTATTTTCACCATCGCCTGATCGTCTATCCTGAAACTACGTGATGTTTTCTTGGATCTTCTCCCTATCCCGCGCCGCCCGATGCGACGAACCCCGATGAAAGCCCGCGTCTCCGACCTGACTGCCATGTTCTTTGCTGTCTTCGGCTTCACCTTCTGGGTGCTCGGCGACAGTTGCATCAAGTGGATCGGACAATACGGCCTGCCGCCCCAAGAGATCGTCGCCTTCATAAGGTTCTTCATGGCGGTCACGCTGGCGCTGCAAGCTGCAGTGCGCCGCAGGCTTGGCAATCTGCGCCCGTGCTCGGTCGTCCGCCAGGTACTGCGTGCCCTGCTCGACATGACGAACAATGTCTGCGTCGTGATAGCCCTCCGCCATCTCTCGCTGACCATGTTCTACATCCTCGTCTTCACCTCGCCGATGGTTATCTCCCTGCTCTCGGCCGGCTTTCTTGGCGAGCGCATCACCCCGAAGAAAGCTGTGGCCCTGCTTGTTGGCTTCGGGGGTGTGGTCATTGCGGTCGCCCCTTTTAGCCACATCCAGCACATCGATGTCATCGGTCTTGCAAGTTGCCTGGTCTGCGTCGCCTGCTTTTCGGTCAACATGGTTTGGTCGCGCGTGCTCACGCGCACCGAGCCGCCTGAGAGCCTTGCCTTCTGCTCCGGCGTAGTCACGGCAGTGGCTGGCCTGGCGCTCACCAGTTTCCACCCCCATCCGCTCACGCCCACGCTCTTGCTGGCGCTGGGAATGATGGGCGTCTTCTGTGCGGCCGGCACACTCAGCTTCTATT
>Ga0255350_1000062_pt1 | contig 39118 bp, 36 predicted proteins | sample HBST25r1metaG_FD_186028 | JGI IMG/M metagenome (GOLD analysis project Ga0255350, IMG submission 186028) | Peat soil microbial communities from Stordalen Mire, Sweden - H.B.S.T-25.r1 | ecosystem: Environmental > Terrestrial > Soil > Wetlands > Peat | place: Sweden: Norrbotten County, Stordalen...
GGTCTTGGTCCAGCTTCCGTCATTATGCAACTGGAATTGAAGGAACCGTGGAAATCGAATCGTTCTGGACCGGCGCGCGGCGAAATGGGCAACTCGATCCCAGGTCTCAAATTCGAGACCTGGGCCACCCGATGTTTGTCGTAGATTGAGATATGGGCCACCCGCGAAGCGGGAGCCAACTTGCTGTTTTGTCAGAAAAACTCCCCACACAACGGCCGCCTTCGGCCCTCGGAGTATGATAGGTCCGTTGTCACTTCAAAATGAGGTGGCGCAGTATGCTTCTTGAAGAAGAAAAAGAACGAATCCGAGCCGAAGAGATATTCCGGCACGAAGTCCGTCAGAAAATCGAAGCAGAAGCACCCAGGCATTCCAGAAGGAAGCGGCTCTGGACTCTGCTCAATTCGTCCTTCGCTTTGTGGTTCCTCTCGTCCGTTGTTCTTTCAGGCCTAACTGGAGCCGTCACTTGGTATCAGAGATGGAATAATGAGCGGTTACGGAAAGCCGACGTAGAAAGACGTCTAAACATAGAGATAAGCAGCAGAATATTTGATGGCTTGGATGAGTTGCGCCTCGATCAAAAGAGAATCGAGAACGGCTCAGTAATCCCAGCGCTCACTGTATACATGTATGGCGTTACTTATTTGGATAATCGCGTGACATACAACACGGAAACATATGATTTCTCCGTCTATCCCGAATACAAGCAGAGAAAGTTTAGATCGTTGATTTTTGAGCTCAGCGAGGTCGTTGACCCGTCGGCGCTCCCTGCGTTGCGAGATGCGGAATCGAATTACAGGCAGTTAGTGAATCTCGCCGGGCAAGAAACCTTAGGAAATAGCGACTCACAGCCGTTCGACAAGAGCGCATCGCTTGACGCTATTAAGAAATCCAACGATATTCTGAAACAGTTGCAGAAGTTCCCTCGCTGGTCTGCTCAGTTTTAGCGATATTTTGGTCGCCTTACAAATTTTGAAACAGAACACCATGAAAGCCGGGTGCCCCATCCTTTCCGCAGTCTCATCGCGGAAAGGGTGGGAGGCCTTAAACCATCTTTCACTCCGCCGCGCGTATTTCAGCCCTATTCCCTAGGTCTCTGACAGCTTGAAGTTGTACCAACGATGGGTGCCCCAGGTCCCGATTTTGGGACCTGGGAAAGCACGAACCCGAGGTACGAAATTGTGCTGTCAGTGCCCTAGTCCCTGCCTTAACGCACTTTCATTCCCGCCTTCCGCAGCCCGCGCCGCAGATCCTTCAAAAACGCCCTTCGCCATCCAATCTGTTTCAGGACTTTTTCCTCCGTTGCCTTCGCCTCTGCGCGTCTCTTCTCGTGAGAGTCCTCACGCGCCTTCTCATGCGAGGCCTTCTGCGCCGCGGCCAATTCTTCCAGCGTTCCTTCCCGTGGCGTCAAGCCGTACACCAGTTCGCAATCCAGCGCCGCCGCCGCACGCCGCAGCGTGCTCAGCATGATCCGCGATTCACTCTCCGATTTCTCCAGCCGGAAAACCTCCCACCGGCACACTCCCAGCCGCCCCGCAACCTCGTCCACCGGAATCCCCACCGCCTGCCGCACAGCCCGCAGGCAGCCCTTTGTCTCGCCCGCTGCCCGCCGCGCCAGGCGAAACGCCAGCATCGTCTCGTCCAGCTTCTTCCGCGTCTCCACGTGCCTGTCCGTCCACTTCTTCATCCCCGCTCCCCTGCCCGGGCCACGTTTTGCCTCCTTCAGAAGAACGTTCTTCAATGACTTCAAAGTACTTAACGGCAATTCCTGCACAAGAACCCCTTTCAATTCAGCTTATGTACCAAATTTTCGCCCAATCGTGTGTATTTCTACGCAAAGGTTATTGCACTTTGAATCTGCTCTTTCCCGCCAGACAGTGCACATCAAACAGCACTCGCCGGGTGCCCCACCCTCGCCGCGCTTTTGTTTTTGCGGCTAGGGTGGGAGGGGACCGACCCCGGAAGACCACGATCCTCATATAAAAGCAGCCCCGCGAAGCGCCATCTCGCCGGATTGTGAGCGGGATTGCTCACCTATTTCGGGAATCGTGAAGATTTATTTTGGATAAAGTGCATCCAGTATGGTTTCCCGCCCAACCTCCAGATACAATGACCGAAGATAAGTGGGCGCGTCGCCACTTTTCAAGGGACTTCCCCCCTATGGCCTCTGTTCTTTCCACGCCCGCTCCTGTGCTGGCTCCTGAAATCTCCACCGTAGTGTCAACCAATCCGCTTCCACAAACCCCCTTGGCCACCGCCTCCGCAACTCCGTATGCGGAGCCTGCGCGGCTTCAGGTTCGCATGGGCCGCGCCGTCGGCGTCGGCGAGGGCGTCAACTGGCTGACCCTGGGTGTGATCATCGCCTTTCACATCGGCGCGGTGGCTGCGCTGTTTTTCTTCACATGGCAGCGGCTGGCGGTCTCTGTGGCGCTCTACGTGCTGGCCATCAATGTCGGCATCGGCATGTGCTATCACCGCTTGCTCACTCATCGCGGCTACCAGACGCCCAAGTGGATTGAGTACATCATGTCCATCTGCGCCACGCTTTCGCTCGAGGGCGGGCCCATCTTCTGGGTATCGGTTCACCGCGTCCATCATCAGTTCAGCGACCAAGCGGGCGACCCCCACACTCCGCGCGAAGGCGGCTGGTGGGCGCATACCGGATGGATGATCTTTGGCAACTCACTGCACGCGCAGACCCAGGTTCTCGCGCGCTATGTACCCGACCTGGTGCGTGACCGCTTCCACGTTTGGCTAAGCAAGTACCATTGGATTCCGCTCGTGGCCAGCGGCGTGCTCCTCTTCGGCCTCGGCTGGATCTGGGGCGGCTGGAAAAACGCCGTCGGAATGCTCCTCTGGGGAGCCTTCCTCCGCGTGACCCTCGGGCTCCACGCCACCTGGCTCGTAAATTCCGCAACCCACCTCTGGGGCTCCCGCCGCTTTGAAACCCGCGACGACTCGCGCAACAACTTTTGGGTAGCGCTTGTGAGCGGTGGCGAAGGCTGGCACAACAACCACCATGCGAACCCGGTCTCAGCTCGCCATGGCCTCGCATGGTACGAGATCGACCCAAACTACTGGGGCATCTGGCTGCTTTCAAAACTGGGTCTGGCGCGCAAGATTCAGGTGGTCAAGCTCAACCCCAAACCGGCATCAGACTGAAGAGCAACGCTAGCTATCCAGCTTGGCCCTGATCCAAAGCACCGCAAAGGTCGACAGGGCAACGACCAGCACTAGCAGGAATGCAGGAAAGCCAACATAGCGATATGCGTCGGCGTAATTCACCGCGTGGTGGCCGAGCAGATTCCACCCCAGCAGGGCGAAGATGGCGATGGTGGTGGAAGCAAAAAACGTGAAAAACGCAGCCGCAAAAGCCAGCAGCAGGCTGGTGAGGAAGCCGAATCCTTTCAGCGGAAATCCGAAGACTTTTCCGCCGGCGGGGCGGTCGCGTTGTGCCGATTGCGTCAGCTTGGGTGCCTCCGTGGAATAGAATACAAGTTCATGGCGAGTAGCGCACAAGTCGAGCTTTGGCAGGCGGAGAAGGTGGCCACACAGGTGGCCGTGACACAGGCCCCCAACGGAATTCACTATGCAATGTGGGGCGAAACGCGCGTCTCGGACGCAGACCTGGAACGCCTCGTTAGCGCCGTGCCGGCCACGCTCTCTGCGGCGCTGGAACGCCGCGCTTATTACTTTGTTCCGCTGGCCATTGCCGACACTGACGAAACCATGGTCGCGCCCGGCTACAGCGTCGATTTGGGCGACCGCGCCATTTGCCATCGCAACGCTGTTTTCGGCTCGACCGAGGCGGTTTTTCTTTCCACGCGGCTGGTCGAGGACCGCTTTGGCCTGGCTTTCGAGTTTTTCATCAACGTGGCCCATAACTTTGTCGAGGCCGCCGGGGTTCCGGAGAGCTTTTCGACGCTGGCCTGGCAGCAAGCTGAGGCCCAGGTACGCGGCGAAACCAGCCAGGACGCCTGGGAAACCCGCCGTCACGCGCAAGAAAACCGCGCCGGCAAAGCAACTATCGACGAGCGCTCTCGCAGCGCCTACTTTGAGTCGGCCTTCTCTGATGCGCTGGCCATTTATATGCTGTCGCTGGCCGTAGACTTCGACTACCACGACCTGCGCGAGCGCGATTACCCACTGCTTGCCGCTCCGGCTCTCGCCGAGAGACTGCGCCACGTTGCCGGTCTCTTCCCTGCCAATCAGGGCTATGAGTTCCAGGTGCTCTACCGGCGCAAGGGTTAAGGAAACGTGTCACGATTCCATAGTTTATGGGTAGAAGACACACAGGCTCATCCCGCTCGCAAGTTAATATACCCTCCTGGTTGATTGCAAAATAGCTAGTTATCTGTTGACAGAAAATTGACCTTCAATTGAGTTGATGAGGAATTGCGGCCAGTCACCTGGCTCGGGTAGAGTTGCGCCGTAAAAATCTCCCGTCTTCGGGACGAAATGAGGAACCCACATGCCCGCAACTTTTCCCCAGCGGCTAACGCTGGGATGCCTATCAGCCATCCTTCCGGCGCTGATCTTCCTTGCTGTGGCTGGCCAGTTCGCAGCGGCACAGTCTGACCCGCCGATCCCCACCGGCAGCATTCGCATTCACTATTTCCGCCCCGACGGAAATTACCTTGGCTGGACCGTTTATGCCTTTGGCGATACTACTGAGCCAAATAACTACGGAACTGGCCCGGTTACGGTAACAGGAACCGACAGTTTCGGCGCCTACTTCGACGTGAGTGTTATCTCCGGCGCCGTCAATGTCGGCATCATTCTCCACAAAGGAAACACCAAAGACCCTGGCCCCAACGAATACGTTGACCCGGCCACGCAGGGCAACGAGTACTGGCAACTCTCAGGCAGCGGCGTGCTGCAAACCGCGCAGCCGCCAACCATCCAGGCGACGGACCCGCCTATTCCTTCCGGTAAGGTCCGTATCCATTACTTCCGGCCTGATAAGGACTACGGCGCATGGAGCGTCTACGCCTGGGGAGCAGGCGACGATGGCGACAATTGGTGTTCTACCGAAGACTACGTTTCCGGCTACGACGCCTACGGCGCTTACTATGACGTGGGCGTAAACCCGGCATGGAATGGCGGGCAGCTCGGCTTCATCATTCACAACTGCCAGACCGGGATCAAAGATCCGGGTCCGAATCAGTATCTGCAAGTCACGCAGTACAGCCAGGCGTGGGTTCTCTCCGGAGCCCTCAGCGTCTTTACTGCCCAGCCTGTCACCGAGTATTCCACTGATCCGGCGATTCCCACCGGCTACGCCCGCATCCACTATTACCGGCCTGATGGAGACTATGCCGGCTGGAGCCTCTATCCCTTTGGAGCTACCAGCGACCCAACCGGAAACTGGTGCGTCACGGAGGATTATGTTTCAGGGTACGACGCTTATGGCGCTTACTACGATGTAGGCATCACCAGCGGGCAGCTCGGATTCATCCTCCATAACTGCTCCACCGGTGTTAAAGATCCCGGACCGAATCAATATCTGAATGTGCCGCAGTCTCTCTCCGCGTGGGTGGTGTCCGGCAACCCGACTGTCTTCACCCAGCAGCCTACCGCGGCACAAATACTGAGCGGCGTCTTCGATCAACTCCAGGCTTATTGGATCGATGCGACCACCGTGGCCATTCAGCCACAGTATTACCAGTCCGGCTGGACTTACGCCATCAACTACAGCCCCACGGCAAGCCTGCAACTTTCTCTGACCGGAGTTACCGGGGGCAGCTCCATTCCACTTACACTATACTCCGGGACACTTACCGCCGAGGAACTAACTCGCTATCCGCAGTTAGCGGGTTATGCGCTGTTCAAGCTGCCGGCAAGCCTTCAGCCGGGAGTGGTGGCGCGGGCGCTACAGAGCCAGCTTGCAGTCTCTACCCTGGGAAGCGACGGCTCACTGAAATACGCAACCGGAATACAGATTTTCGGCGCGCTCGACGCCCTCTATGCGTACTCTGGACGCCTTGGCGTGGTCTTCCATCACGACAGAGACCGCGGCTGGTTCGACTTTGACGATGATGACTCGGTGCCTGTGAAGATCAAGCTCTGGGCGCCCACGGCACAGAGCGTTTCCTTGCTTCTCTATAACAAACCAACCGACACGGCTCCTGAGCGGACAGTCGCCATGCACGAGCACAACGGCGTGTGGGTTGCCCGCGGCGACTATGACTGGAAGGGCAAGTATTATCTCTTCAGCGTCAATGTCTATGTGGCCGCTGCTCAGGCTATCGTCAATAACACCACCACTGATCCGTACTCGATCGATGTTGCGCTGAACGGAACCATGAGCCGCATCACCGATCTCGACGACGATGCGCTCAAACCGCGCGGCTGGGACTTTCTTTCTTCGCCGCCCCTGGCCAGCCTCAGCGATATGAGCATCTACGAGCTGCACATTCGCGACTTCAGCGTGGATGACCCTAGCGTGCCCAATTCAATCAAGGGCACTTATGGAGCCTTTGCCGACCTCAACAGCAATGGCATGAGGCATCTGCGCGACCTGGCGCGGGCGGGCCTGAAGGCCGTCCACATTCTGCCGAGTTTCCGTTTCGACGGCGTCAACGAAGATAAGTCAACCTGGCAGTCGCCCGGAAACCTGGCACAGTATCCGCCCGACGGCGAGCAACAGCAGGCAGCCATTACGGCCGTTCAGAATACCAATGGCTATAACTGGGGTTATAACCCGGTGCATTACATGGCCCCTCAAGGCTCCTATGCCATCAACCCGGATAACCGAGTCTTTGAGTACCGGACCATGGTCGCGGGCTTGCACTCGGCCGGGCTGCGCGTGATTCAGGATGTGGTCTTCAATCACACCAGCGCCAGCGGCGAAACCTTCGAGGCTAATCTGGACGAGATAGTTCCTAACTACTATCACCGCCTGGACGCTAACGGCGCGCTGCTCACAGGGTCCTGCTGCGCCGACACCGCCAGCGAGCATCAGATGATGGAAAAGCTAATGATCGACGCCGTCTTGCTCAATGCGAAGCAATATAGGATCGACGGCTTCCGCTTCGACGAAATGAGCATGCACTTCACCTACAACATGCAGAACCTCAAGAACGCGCTGAATGCGCTCACCCTGGAAAAGGACGGCGTGGACGGCAGCAAGATTTATCTCTACGGCGAAGGCTACCAGATCGGCGAGACCGCTAACAACGCGCTCGGCCCCAATGCCAGCCAGCTCAACCTGTATGGTTACGGGATTGGCACCTTCAACGACCGCATACGCGACGGCATACGCGGCGGCAGTCCCTTCACCGATACGCGTACTCAGGGCTTCGCTACCGGCCTGGCCACGGACCCAAGTGCGTTTACCGCGGCGAGCACGCCGCAATCCAGCCAGGTCTCCACTCTGCTGCAGGAAGCCGATTGGATTCGCATCGCACTGACCGGAAACCTCAAAAACTACTCCTTCGTCGATGCTGAGGGGCAAACCGTCACCGGAGCTGAGGTGATCTACGGCGGACAGCCCGCCGGCTACACGGCAACCCCCATCGAAGACATCAACTTCTGCTCGGTTCACGACAATCAGACGCTCTTCGATGCTGTGCAGCTAAAGTCCTCAGCATCTGACTCAATCACCACCCGCGCCCGCCGTCAGGTACTCGCCATGAGCTTGATTGCGCTCGGCGAGGGAGTTCCGTTCTTCCAGGGCGGCGACGACCTGCTGCGCTCCAAGGACATGGACAACAACAGCTACATCTCCGGCGACTGGTTCAACAAGATCGACTTCAGCTACCAGACCGCCAACTGGGGCATCGGGCTACCCGTGGCCAGCCAGAATCAATCCGAATGGCCCATCATGCAACCGCTGCTCGCCAACCCCGCGCTCGATCCCACTCCGCGGAATATCTCCGACACAACCAAGGCCTTCCAGGAGTTCATGGCAATTCGCTACAGTTCGGGGCTTTTCCGCATGAGGACTTTCAGCGAAGTCCAGGCGAACCTGAGCTTTCTGAATACCGGCCCCAGCCAGATTCCGGGCTTGATCGTAGTCAAGCTGGACGGCAACGGAGCCAATTACGGTCCGTATCACCACATCGTCGTCTTTTATAACGCAACCAATGCGCAGGTCGCATTCACCAGCTCCACGCTCCAGGGGATGCAGTTGCAGCTTCATCCCGTGCAGCGGCAATCGAACGATCCAACGGTGCGTCAATCCACCTTTAACCCGCAGTCGGGCACGGCAACCGTTCCGGCTCTGACGACAGCGGTGTTCGTCAGCGGCAAGATGTAATTGCTGCCTCCATGCCCTCACGCGCCTCAAAACGCGTGAGGGCTTTTTGTTGAGCGGCGCAGAGTCTTAACCTCGCTTCTCATCCGAAGTCCGAGTCTTTGCCCGCGGCGGCGGTGTGGTATTCGTCCTGGCTTTGCACCTGGCTGTGGCGCGAGTCCATCCATTGACCGATCAGCAGAGTCTCTTCGGGAGTTGACGCGCCCTCGATCTCCGATGCGCCTTTGAGCAGTTTTTTGCGGACATTGGCGGCTCGCTGCGCTGCGGCGGTCTTCTCGTTCTGGGCGGCGCTGTAAAAGCTGGCCACGTTGGTGCTCATGGAGTTCCCGTGAATATGCATCGTTCCCTCCCTCGAACCGGGAGAGCAAGTACCATGCCGGGAATCTTCCGCAAAGGTAAGAAAAGACTCATTGAGACAGGCCATCCGTTGACTGATGAGATACTAAGAGAGGCACACTTTTTTCGTTTGTCGGAAGTGGAACCGGATTCTCTGTCCTTCGAATAGATACGCACAGGCTTCTCTGGCAGGTAACAAAGCCTCGAGTCCTGCCGCAGCCCCTTCGCGATCTTCTCGACAATTAAACCATCGAGCAGTCGCGGTTCCCTAGGGAGTTGGCCCTCCAGATAAGCAAATGAATGCAAGTGCGGCTGGAATCAGACAGAGAATAGAGAGGCGCTGCCCAGCCCGCTAAGTATGGGTCTGGCGGCGATTGGAGACAAGTTTTGTCGAAATATCATAAGTCGATAGTGCCGGTAAAGACGCGCGCGGTCGCGCTGCCGCTGGTGGCCATTGTGGGCCGCCCCAACGTGGGCAAATCCACGCTCTTCAACCGGCTCACCCAAAGCCGCCGCTCGATTGTGGGCGACGAGCCGGGCATCACGCGTGACCGCATCTACGGCGAATACGAGTGGGCGGGGCGCGAGTTCCGGCTGGTGGACACGGGCGGCATGGTGCCGGACGACACCGAATTGATTCCCACCGAAATTTATGCCCAGGCGCAGGTGGCTCTGGAAGAGGCGGACGCGCTGGTGCTGGTGGTGGATGCGCGCACCGAGTTGGCCAGCCCGGATTACGATCTGGTGCGGATGCTGATTCGCGGCGGCAAGCCGCTGTTTCTGGCTGTGAACAAGGTCGAGGGCGAAGCCATGGCGATGGTCGCAGAAAACTTTCGCCAGTTGGGCATTCGCAATATGTTTCCTATCAGCTCCGAGCATGGGTTGGGAATCGGCGACCTGGTGGAAGCGATTTCCGAGGCGATTCCCGCGCCGCCGGAAGTTGCGTTGACCGAGGCCGAGTCGCTTACCGCTGAAGTGGCGGAAGACGCCGAAGCCGAAGAGGATGAAATCTCCGAGGGCGGACCGGTTTCGTCAGAGTCCGAAGACGAGTTGCTTCGTCCGCTGCATCGCACGCATGGCGAGTTTGAACAGCACGAAACTTCAGTGGCCATCATCGGACGGCCGAACGTCGGCAAGTCTACGCTGCTGAATGCGCTGACAGGAACCTCGCGCGCCATTGTTTCGCCCATCGCTGGCACAACTCGCGATGCGGTGGACGAGGTGGTCGAGTTCGAGGGCAGCCAACTGCGGTTTGTGGATACGGCCGGCATCCGGCGCAAGGGCAAGACGCATCTGATGGCTGAAAAGATGAGCGTGGTGATGGCGCGGCGACATCTGGAGGCCGCGGATGTGGCCCTGCTGGTGCTCGACGCGACCGACGGAGTGACAGGGGCAGACGCCACCATCGGCGGCTATGCCCACGAGAGCGGGCGCAGCGTCATCATTGTGGTGAACAAGTGGGACGCAGTGACCACGGGCCGCACCGATGGCAAGCCGCCGGCTGATCGCGAGATCTTCGAGACTCAGTTGCGCACAGTGCTCAAGTACTTGAGTTACGCGCCGGTGATTTTTCTTTCCGCGCTCGAAGGCACTGGCCCTGACGCCAAGAAGATGCTGCGTGTGCTGCACGAAGTGGTGGCCGTGGCCGCCGAGCGGCGTAAGCGTGTCTCCACCGGGCAGATGAACCGCTTCCTCGACAAGATCGACTTTCAGCGCGCTCCGGTGCCGCTGGCCAAACGCCTTCGCATCTTCTATATGACGCAGGCCGCCGTGGCGCCGCCCACCTTTGTGCTCTTCACCGACCGCGACATCAAGCTGCACTTCAGCTTCGAGCGCTTTTTGGAAAATCAAATCCGCGAGGCCTTCGGCTTCAAAGGCACGCCTATTTGGTTCAAGGTGAGGGCGCGCAACGAGAAGAAGGACGAGTAGATTTCACTTGTACGCCGGGCAATTTCTATACGTCTGGAAGCCGCCCTGTCCTGACGCTTCGGCCTGCTGCTTTCTTCGCAGATGCCTTCCTGGGCTGCGGCGCAAGGCGAGCAAGCTGCTTGTTGATCGCCTCGACGTCGAAGGCATCCGGATCAAATCTGGAACCAAGCCACTCGTTCATTGATTTGTATTCAGGATGATTGGCATCTTTCAGGACTGCGAGCAGGTTGGCGTAGCCCCACGGGCCGCCGCAATCCTCCGGCGGGCAGGCGCGCGCTCCACCCAGACAGAAAGCAAGGACGGGTTCGTCCAGTTCAACCACTTTTTCGAGCAGGATTTGGTGGTCCCAGCCATCCCCAAAGTCGTACTCGTAGCGAATGTGCGATTTCGGCTCATGCAGCACGGACTGAATAGTTGTCTTCTTTGAGCTTTCTGCCTCCTCCAATTCAAAGGCGGGATCGGCAATGTACCCGAGCGAAGTCTCGAACTGATGCAGATGCGAGTTCGTCCAGCCCATCACTATCTGTAAAACATCGTGAAGTCTGTGCAGCTTGATCTCCGGCGCGACAAGGATTCTGCGCCAAATGGGCGGCTTGATGTTTTTGAGCGTTATCTTGATCTGAAAGAATTGCATGGCTCATTTCTCCGGCGATGGTATTTACCCTTTACAGTCGACCTCTATGTCGGGCGGAACATTGATCGTTCTGAAGATGAATTCAGCGCTATCTTTCGGGGACTTCGGATGGCAATCTTCCCGCATTTCGCGCATAAGAGAGCTCAAGAGAGAATCATATTTGAGATCGGTTCGGTTTTGATTCTTGACCGAGGTCTCATCGAGAAAGGCATATAACGCGATCAGAACCTTTGGCGGCGCGACAAGGTTTAAGCAGTTTACTGCATCGGAATACCGTCTTTGCACAGCAACATCATGCCCATGATGGACGGTCCCGGACAACGCAGCAACATATTCCTTGTAGTGCTCAAGCTTCATCTTCCGCCAGTCGGCTTCGTGATCGCGTTTCCGGCCGAAATAGTGGGAGAGTACTACCACGCCAAGGGCAACCGCTCCAGAGACGAGGGCTGTATAGACGGTTTCGTCCATAACGATTACTCCTTTTTGCACCCTGAGAAACTATATTTTAAGGCTGCGGCGGGCTGGATTGGCTCGGGTAGGGCGAACTTCCCGTCGGGTCGTCAAGTTTGGTGACATGGACGCTGGCTTGGGTTTCGGGAACGGTACCGTCGTTGACCCGAACTTCAGTGGGCTTGCCTTGGATGAGGATGCGTTCGGTCACCTTGTCGTGGGCTGGGATGCGCACACGATGGGTAACCGAGGTGGAAGCGGAGCGGACGGTAACCGGGACTTCGGCCTGCACATAGCCGTTGTTGGCAACTTTGACGGCCACCAGCCAGTTACCAGACGAGGTAGCTGTGGGGAAGATGCTCTCGATGCTTAGATCAGGCAGTCCCTTGTCGGCATCAACCCAGTCAGCGAAAAACCACGCAAGGTTGGGATGGGCTTCGGACTCTTCAAGGAGCTTTTCAAAAGCGCCGTGTGCGGCGGACTTGGCGGAATCCTTGCTGGCCGTTGGATTATAGGTTTGGAATGTGGTCGAGAGTGCTGGGTCGCCGGCCAGGTCGCGGAGCATCCAGAAAACATAGGCGGCCTTGGTGCGGTAGTAGACGGGCGAGATGGCTTCGGCGAGCGGCTGTCCGGCGCTTTCGCCGGGACTTGCGGGCTCGGCCATCGCCAGAGCGGCGCGGTCCGCTTCCAGCATCTGCAAGGCGACATCGCGCCCCTGTTTCTTTTCTACCCACAGCGTGCCCATGAAGTGAGCCAAGCCCTCATTGAGCCAGGCCGGAAGCGGCTGCGCGGAATCTGGCGACAGAATCCACGCGTGAGCGAGGGCGTGAACCAGGACGCCGTTCAATGCGCCCGGAATCGCCTTCGGGCCTGGCTCGCGGAGAGGCGCTGCCAGGAGCGCACCGGTCTCAAACGGCGCGTCTTCGGGGTCGGGCAGATCAAGCAGAGTGAGTTGGGTGCCGGGCTTCTCGCCAAGCCAGCTTTGCAAAAACGGAGTTACCGCCTCCGCCGCCGTGGTCCAGAATTGAGCGGCGACATTATCCTCGGGGAGAGCCCATGCGGTGAGGTTAGGGCCGGGATGGGGCGCGCGCATGGCGACAAATAGGCTGGGAGCTTCAAAGCTGAGGATTGTGCTGGCTGAGTCGGCAGTGGCCACGCTGGCGACTTCCTGAGTTTGGTCTAGAGTTGAAGCGGATTCGGTAACGGCGAGCGGGACCGAATGCCCGTTGATGAGGGCGACCGTGGGTGCCTGGCCATGGGGAAACTCGACAGTGAGGCGCAAGCGGAAATGCGCGCCTGCGAGCCGGAGCTTGTGTTCTCCCATCTCGCCGAAGAGCCGCGCTCCGTCGCCCAGCATGACAGGGACGCTGGAGACCGGGTACCAGACAACATTGCCAAAGCCGCGCAGGCCGGTAAAGGGAAGGCTGATCTGATCCCAGTCCGAGTGCAATGCTACGTTCTCTGGAGCGCCTATAGACAAAAGCCGCTGAGCGGAAAGTGCGATTGCGCCGGAGTATGTCGCGTCGAGCTGGATAGTCTGGCCGGGCGCGAGCGGCTGAGCGAGCGGAACGACTGACTCGTGCAACTGGCCGGTGTGGTCGGCGTCAGAATTGATGGTGGCTACCTGAAAAGGAACGTCTTTTGCGTCGACGCGAATGTTCTCCCAATTGAGCGAGGAGGAGATTTGCAGTGGAATGCGGGCGAGCGGAGTTTTGCCGTCGTTGCGAACGGTGAGCAATGCGCGAACTGCAATCTGCTGGGCTGCCGGACTGAGGTGGACATCGAGATCGAAAGCTGTGAAGGTGACGGCTTGGCGTTCAACATCCTGCGGTGGGGCCAACTCGCCTGCGGCGGCAACAGGCGTGGCAGTGGGGCCAGTTTGAGTGGTGGTCTCGCCGTTCTCGTCAGTGGAGCGGGAGAAGACGACCTGGCCTTTGGAAGGCTGAGTTTCCAATGCTGGCGGCGTTGAAGGGGTGGTTTGCGCTGCGCAGAGGAGGGTTGCCAAACAAATGGCTGCGGCGATTCCCGCAATCCGGGGAAAAGAGAGCTTCATGAGCCCAGGCCTTTCTGCTTCTTTGGTTTAGACGCGGCTCCTGAAGCATTAGGGCCAGCCTCGCGGCGGGCGGCCAGACGGCGCTGGCGGGAGGCTTCATAGAGGACCACCGCTCCGGCAGCGGAGACGTTGAGGGAGCTGACGCCGCCAGCCATGGGAATGCGCAGCAGATGGTCGCAGGTGCGGCGAACCAGCTCGTGCAACCCGTCGCCCTCGCGGCCCATTACCAGGACGCAGTTGCCGGTCAGGTCGAATTGGTCGTAATCGCACGTACCCCGCTCGTCGAGGCCGATAATCCATAGATTCTGGCGCTTGAGCTCTTCGAGCGCGCGAACGAGATTGACCACGCGGGCAATGCGCAGATGTTCTGCGGCTCCGGCGCTGGCCTTGACTGCTACTGGACTCAAGGGAGCTGAACGCCGCTCGGTGAGCAGCACTCCGTCCACCCCGGCTCCGTCGGCCACGCGCAGCAGAGCGCCAAGATTCTGCGGATCTTCAACGCCATCCAACGCCAGCAGCAGACGGGCCGCGCCAGCGGTTGTGGGCGCGAAAATATCTTCGATGGTCAAAAACTCCTGTCCGTGGACCAGGGCCACGACGCCCTGGTGAGCAGGAGTCTGGGCGAGTTGCGTCAACTGCTCGCGCGTTTCCTGACGAACACGCACGCCGCTCTCGCGACAAAGGGCGACGAGCCGCTCCAGCTTCGAGTCGTCGCGCTCGCGCGCCACCATAACGTGGTCAAAACGCCGCCGGCCAGCCTTGAGCGCTTCTTCGACCGGGTGTAATCCGTAAAGAACTTCCATAATGGCTAGTGTAGAAGATTGACGAACCCGCGTCCCGCCCAAACATTTACGTCATTCTGCGTTAAGGCCAATTACATCTGCGATCTTCGAGGCACTAAGCCGCTATACTGTTTCCCATGCACGAAGACACGATCGCGGATTGGCAGAGGCTCACCCAACTCTACAGAGAGATGGGCGATGTGGAACTGGAGGAGCTGAACGCCAGCATCGGCGACCTGACCGAAGTGGCGCAACAGGTGCTCCGCGACGAGATGAAGAAGCGCGGACTGAATGAGCCGAGTGCTACCCGTGGAGCATTAGAGCTTCCAGAACGCTTTGCGCCTCTCCAGGATGGTCCCGACGCCTATTCGCTGGCGGAAGAAGACGACACGGAAGACGGCGAACCAGCGCACGAATACACCTGGAAGACGCTGCTTTGCGAATGTGAGGAACGGGACGAGGCGTGGCAGATTCGGGAAGTGTTGCGGCAAGCGGGAATCGAGAGCTGGATTGAAGGTCAAGGGTCGCGGGTTTGGGACGGCATGGGCAATCCCCGAATACTGGTTGCCGCCGACCAGTTTGAACAAGCGCTACAGATTGCTTCTCAGCCGATTCCGCAGGCAATCGTCGAGCAATCCAAAATGCAAGTTCCAGATTACGAACCGCCCGTATGCCCCAGTTGCGGCGCAGATGATCCGATTCTCGAAGGCGCCGATCCTGTGAATTCGTGGCGCTGCGAAAGATGCGGGAAGCAGTGGACAGAGTCGGCGGAAGACCCGAACGATTCTCCGGCACAGCAAAACTAACAACCAGTGGAGGCTCATGAGTTCATCTACCTCCAAATCATTTACCGCTGTGCTCGAACCCCTCCGTTCTGAGCTGCGCTGGGTGATTGCGCGGATTCCCTTCGATGTGGCCAAGGCGTGGCCGGTGCGGCGGCGCTTGCGGGTGCGCGGCGAGATTGAGGGCTTCGCCTTCCGCACTTCGCTCTTTCCCTTTTCCAGCGGCGAGGGCCACTTCCTTCTGGTCAACAAGAAGATGCAGGCCGGGGCGAAGGCAGCGGTGGGTTCCAAGGTGCGAATTCGGCTGGAGCCCGATATGGAAGAGCGCGCGGTGGTGACGCCGCCGGAGCTGACGCGGGCACTGAAAGGCGACCGGCGGCTGCCCAAATGGTTCGACGGGCTGAGCGACTCGATGCGAAGAGAAGTTGGCAAGTGGGTTAACGAGGCCAAGAGCGCCGAGGCCCAGCAAAAACGCGCCGAGCGGATGGCCGAGTGGCTGCTATTGACCCTCGAAGGTGAAATCGAACCTCCGCCGGTGCTGCTGGCGGCCTTTTTGCGTCAGCCGCTGGCGCGTGCGGGATGGGAAGCGATGACGCCCGTGCAGCGACGCGGCCATCTGCTGGGAATCTTTCATTATCAAACTGTTGAATCGAGAGAGAAGCGCGCGGCGAAGGCAGTCGAGGAAGCTCTGCGCGTGGCCAAAAGAAGCCCTCGCATCGCTAAGTGAACCATTTATTTAGGATATTTTTGCCGCTGAATTGCCGCTGGAAGACTGATTTTGGAACGGAATTCGCGTTCCACCGGAACTTGCCGGAAAATATCGCGTCTAATAGAGTGAGATGAGTATAGCTGCCTCCATTCGCCCTTTCTTCGGTCAAAGTTCCTCCACGATTGCAGATGATCAGGTGCGGCAGGAGAGCCTCGCCATATCCGCCGGGCTGAAGCGGCAGGACGCCGGACTGCTGGATGAGCTGATCGTCCGCTATCAGCACCGGCTGATGCGCTATCTGCTCTATTTGACCGGCCATCGCGAGTTGGCCGAGGACATCTTTCAAGAAGTCTGGATGCGTGTCCTGGTGCGGGGCGCGCAATTCAACGGCAAGGCGCGGTTCGACACCTGGCTCTTTGCCATTGCGCGCAACTTGGTAATCGATCAGAAACGCAAGAAGACCATGGCCAGCCTGGACGAGCTGTTTGAGGGCGGCAGCGAAGACGACCGGCCGATGAGCTTTGAGATTACCGACGGCGAACCGACACCGTTTGACCGCTGTGCCAACCTCGAGGACCGGGAGCGGATTGCGGCGGGACTGCTGAAGCTGGACATGATTTATCGCGAGGTGCTGGTGCTCCGCTTCCATGAGGAGCTGTCTTTGGAAGAGATAGCCAAGGTGACGCGGGCGCCTCTTTCTACCGTAAAATCAAGACTTTATCGCGGACTGTCTGCAATTAAACCAAGGCTGACGACGCCAGCGGTACGGCCAACTGTGACCAATGAGGCGCCGAGGACGGCATGAAACCAGGCGAAGGCACCAACGCTGACCGCGAGTTGGTTTCGGCTCTTGCCGGGACCGATGCTGATCGCGAGCGCGCCGTGGCTTGGCGCACTCGCCGCGTGGTATGCGCCTCGCAGGGCCTGATGCAGGAACAGAAAGCAGGGCGCAAGCGCATTCGCGCCGTGGCGCTGGCAGCCACACTGGTAATCCTTCTTGTGCTAGGCCCGCTGGTCTGGTGGGCCGGAGAGACCCTGATCGAGGAGGAGCGCCTGACCGGGCTCACAGGCCAACTCAGCGTGTTGATCTTCTTCCTTTGTGCAGCAGTCCTGGCTGCGGCGGTGCTAGCCGGCTGGGCGCGGCGCAAGCCCTGAATTGACGAATCCCTCAAAATGTGCGCAACTTACCGAATCAATTTTCCGTCCACCTATACAGGAGCAAAGCTGCATTTGATATCCTGAAAGGCCCTCGGGAGAAGAGTTCGTTTATGCGCAATCCAGAATCTATCACCGCCAACGAAGATACGCGCCTCATTCCGGTGTGGTCGATTGTCGTGGCCGTGGCGGCCTTTGTGCTGGTGGAGTACTACTTCTGGATGGTCTTGCCGACCCAGCAGAATCATCATCCTCCAATCGGTTTCCGCATCTACTTCAATATTTCCTGGGGGTTGCTGGCCGCGCTCTACTTTTTGATGGTGGGTTACGTCAGCAAGGACGCCCCGCGGCGGGCCATGAGCGCGCGCTTCTGGATCGCTCTCTGCTTCGTGATGCCGGGCGGCATCGGCGCGGTGCTTTACTTCCTGCTGCGCCAGCCGGAGGTTTCGCGGTGCCCGGCCTGCTCAACGCACGTGCAGAGCGATTTCCACTTCTGCCCGCAGTGCAACTATCAGCTTGCCGCCAGTTGCGGACATTGCTTCCGTACAGTGCGCACGACCGACCAGTTTTGTACGCGCTGCGGCCATGAGCTGTCTATGGATCACATGCCTGCGCGGCTGCGGGTGATGGGCGAGTAAGCACGGAGCATTTCCTTGGATAGTGTAGGGTCTGGGTGCCCCACCCTTGCCACGTCTTTGTTGTTGTGGCAAGGGTGGGATAGCGCCCCCTGCTCGACATACCCGTCAGCGGTGTAAACTTCTTCTTCGCGCTCAAGCTGCGGTTTTAGCTGCGCGAACAGGAAAAACACCATGCGCAAATCCTCGTTTGTTCTCGCACTCGCGTTCGTCCTCACGCCGTTTTGTTCCGCCCAAACCGCGCAGCCCGCTGCCGCCAAGCGCCCCATGACCTTCGAGGACATGATGCAGATGAAGCGGCTGGGCGAAACCGCTGTTTCGGCAGACGGAAAATGGCTGGCCTACTCCGTTACGACGGTCAATCTGGACAAAAACACCAAGACAGCGGAGTTGTGGTTGCAGGCGATTGCCGGTGGCGACCCAATGAAAATGGCAGTAGCGCAGACGGGAGATTCAGGCGTTCAGTTTGCCACTGATGGCAAGCGCATCCTCTTCCTCAGCAGCCGCACCGGCTCCGAGCAGGTCTGGCTGGCGGATTTCGACGGCGCAACCGGCGCGACGACCAATGCGAAGAAGCTGACGAACATTGCGACTGACGCTGGCGATGCCATCTGGTCGCCCGACGGAAACTCCGTTCTCTTTACTTCCGCAGTCTTTCCGGATTGCCCGGCGATCACGCCAACCGACAATGGTGTCGGCGACGAGTGCAACTCCGATCATGACGAAGCTCTGGCCACGAGCAAGGTGAAGGCGCAGATCTTCACTCACCTGCTCTATCGCCATTGGGACCACTTCACCGGCGCCAAACGCACGCATCTTTTCCTGGCAACGGTCGCAACAGGCGCGCTGCGCGACCTGACGCCGAACGACCCGCATGATGTTCCGCCGTTTTCGCTCGGGGGCGGAGGCTGCGGTTGCGCCTTTGCGCCCGACTCAAAGGAGCTGGCCTTCACCGAGAACCTCGACCCGGAGCCGGCCATCAGCACCAACACCGACATCTTCACGCTCGACCTGACCAACCCCTCAGCGAAGCCGGTGAAGGTGAGCACGGCGCTGGGCGGCGACTTCAACCCCGCCTACTCGCCCGACGGCAAGTATCTGGCGTGGCGTTCACAAGCGCGGGCTGGGTATGAGAGCGATAAGTTCCGGCTGATGCTCTATGACCGTACCACCAAGCAAGAGAAGAATCTGTTGCCGGATTTTGATGCCTGGATCGATGAATTTGCATGGGCATCGGATTCGAAATCGATCTACTTTATTTCGAATGGATCGGTAAACGGCCCGCTCAGGCAACAGACCGGGAACGGCGAAACTTGGGTATCTGTTCCTGATTCCGATCATCTATTTCAAACGGGTACGACGCGTCAAAACGTCCAGTCCATCGTATCCGTTCATCACGTTCAACGGGGTGAGTGCAGCGATCTACATATCTTGCCAGACGCAAAAACTATTCTTGTCACAAGAATGGGCGTTCGAAGCCCCTCGGAGGTTTACTCGATTAAGAACAGGCAACCTGACTTCGTCAATCGTACTTCGGAAACTAGCGAAGGGATTCGATACGGCAGCTTCCCCTTGCAAGGCATCAATGATTCGCAGTTAACCCATCTCAATGACAACCTCCTTGCCCAGTTGGACTTGCCCGAGCTAGAGTCTTTTGTGTTTCCTGCGAACGACAAGACTGTTCTGCAAGGCTTTCTCATTCGTCCTCCAGCTTTTGATCCGGCAAAGAAGTATCCCGTGAAGTTCCTCATCCACGGCGGGCCGCAGGGCGCATGGGGCGATGACTGGAGCTATCGCTGGAACCCCGAACTCTTTGCCGCCAACGGCTACGTGGTCATCATGATCAATATGCGCGGCTCGACCGGCTACGGGCAGACCATTGTCGATGGTGTGAACGGCGACTGGGGCGGCAAGCCCTTTACAGACCTGATGGAAGGCCTGGACTACGCCGAGCAGCACTATCCCTTCATCGACAAGAACCGCGAGTGCGCGCTGGGCGCGAGCTACGGCGGCTACATGGCCAACTGGGTGGAGGGCCACACCAACCGCTTCAAGTGCATCGTTTCGCACGACGGCATGTTCAACGCCGAGTCGGCCTTTGGCACAACGGAAGAGGACTGGTTCAACATCTGGGAGTTCAAATTTCCAAACACCCAAGGGGGCCATCCGTGGGACTATTACGGCAAGCCCGACGCGGAGAATCCCTTCCGCAAGTGGTCGCCCTCGCTCGCCGCGAAGAACTTCCACACGCCCATGCTCGTTGTCCATGGCCAACTCGACTACCGGCTCGACGTGAGCGAGGGATTCCAGATCTTCGATACCCTGCAACTGCTCAAGGTGCCGAGCAAGATGCTCTACTTCCCCGACGAAGGCCACTGGGTGCTGAAGCCGCAGAACGCGCGGCTGTGGTACAAGACGGTGAACGACTGGGTTGACCAGTGGACGAAAAGCAAGGAATAGGGAATAGGACGCAATGCCCTTTGGCCGCAAATCCGCGAAGCCGCGCGCTTTCTTGAATGAGGCGGGGCTTTATAACTACGGCGTTTATTCGCTCAGCCGGCAGATGCGTACGGAGGCCGATCTGCGGCGGCTGATGCAGAGGCGCGTGGAGCCGGGCGAACAGGGCGAGGCTGCCGTTTCCGCTGTTCTGGCCCGGCTGCGCGAGCATGGCTACCTGGACGACGCCGTCTTTGCCGAGACTTACGCCCGACTGCGCCAGCAGAATGAAAAGCTGGGCGTGCGCCGCGTTCGCCAGGACTTGCAGCAAAAGGGTGTCGCGGTCCAGTTGATTGCCGAGACGCTCGAAGCCCGCTACGGCCAAACCAACGAAGAAGCTCTGGCTCGCGAACACCTGGAGCGCAAGCGCATTCGCAAGCCGGAGAACGAAAAAGAGACTGCACGGGTGATGCGGCGGCTGGTTGCGGCCGGTTTTTCGACCGGCGTGATCTACAAGATTCTTCGCCAGTGGGATGTGCCCGACGAAGCCCTGGCCGCCCTGGACAATCTGGAAGACGAGCCGCACGATGAATAGCCGCACGCGCCGGGCTGAATACGCCTGAAAGACCCAAAATGCGGTATGCTGAATATGCGCGCCCGTAGCTCAGCTGGATAGAGCGAACGCCTCCGGAGCGTTAGGTCGGGAGTTCGAATCTCTCCGGGCGCACCATACATATAGTTCTGCCATTTCGCTTGATCCGCTTTCATCTTTTTGAATCTCAGCGAATGGAGGAACTATGGCAAACTGGAATACAGCCTACAACTGGATGATGAACAAAGAGGATGCGGCACGAGCCTGCGCGCAGGTTTCGGATGCCTGCCCCGGCGGCGTTTCCGGTCCATGCTTTGCCATCAGCGGCGTCAACTCGGGCGCTTGGCCGGCGGAGTTTGCGGCCATCGCGGCGCTGCCTCAGGCGCAGCGCGAACCGCTCGTTCAGCAGTTCTATCAAAACCACTTCTGGAACAACTGGTACGCGCAACTGAATTCCGACGACCTTTGTATGCGGGTCTTCGATTTCGCGGTCAACGGCGGCAGCGGCTCGTCGGTGCGTTGCTTGCAGGAGGCGGTAAATAGCCTGCTTGCCGCTGGCGCAACGCAACTCAAAGAGGATGGCGGCTGGGGTCCGATGACGCTGAACGCTGCCAATGCGGCCGACCCTGCGGCTCTGGTCAGCGCGTTCCAGGCGAAGCGTGTGGCTTACTACCAATCGATTGTCGCCGCCAACCCGAATAAGGCGATTTACTTGTCCGAATGGACTAACCGCGCGCTGGCGTAGACCCCGAGCGATTAAACTGAAGAGTGGCCGACGAAGCACCTCATACGCGGCCCGGACAAGGCACAAATGCATTTTCATTTTGATTTTTCCGCACGCCAGATTATTTGGACGCTTACATTTGCCGCACAACTGGTCTTGCTGGTGGTAATTCTGGGCCGCGACCGCGCACGGCGCTACCCGTGGTTTACCGCAGGCATCGTGCTCACCACGCTGCAGCTCATGGCCGAGGTTCTGCTCGTGGGACGCCTGGCCGTGCTTCCTTTGCAGGAGGTGCTTTTTACGCTGGCTGACCTTTCGGTGATCGTAGGCTTGCTGGTGGTGGTGGAGGTGGCGCGGCGGGCTTTTGCAGGGGCTCAGCGCTCACTGTGGATTGTGAATACCGCCGGGCTGCTGCTGGTGGCTGGCTTGGTGCTGGCATTCTGGGGACCGTGGCCGGCGGGCAAGGACCTTGCCTTGGACTCGATGATCGGCAAGCTGCACTTGATGCAAGTTGTCCAGCAGAAGGGCAATATGCTGATAGCAGTGCTGACGGTGGAATTGGGGCTGCTGGTGGTGATCTTTGGCCGCCACTACAAAGCCGCCTGGCGGAGCCACACGCAGATGATTGTGATTGGGCTCTCGACGGTGGCCGTCGCCCTGTTGGCAATACAGGGAGCGGTGCAATACATCATAAAAACGGCGCATCCCCAGAGCCGGGCGGATGTTCAAAGCATCCTGGATTTGATTACCAAGCTGTCAAACGCCAACAAGATGGTGTACATTGCCGCTCTGCTGTGGTGGATTGTGTGGCTTTGGCTCGACGAGCCGGGAGCGGCCAGGATGGAGACGGCCGAATCGACGATCCAGGCAGAGCCGCCGCAGGCTGCCAAGTAGGCTCAGTGGCTGCTTCGTGATATAAAGTGTTTGTCCGCGCCAGTCTGGATTGGCTGTGTAGACGGAACGCCGCACGAAAGGTTTGTTGCTGATGCTCGACGTTCATTTACCGCACAAGCTGCACGGGGTTGGGGAGTTCCTGTTCCACCTCTTCACGATTACCGTGGGCCTGTTAATCGCAGTGCAGATCGAGAGCTTCGTGGAGCGGCGCCATCATCTTCATCTGGCCGAAGAGGCGCGCGGGTCGCTACGCACAGAGATCGAAAAGAATCTGAAGGATTTGAAAGAGGCACAGCCCCAAGTGAAGGTCTATCGGCAGAAGATCGACGACGATATGGCCATTTTGAACCGCATCCAGGACCATCTCAACATCACGCGAGACCAGCGGCGCCAGTTTACCCTCAGCTCCGGTGACATTAACCTGACCGATACGGCCTGGAGAACCGCGCAGACAACCGGCGCGCTGGCCTATATGCCTTATGAAGAAGCCGAGCGGTATTCAGAGATATACAAGGCGCAGGAAGTGCTGCGAGAGATCGAGAAGCAGCCGGTAGAAGATCAGGTGGCCGCTGTCGGCCTGCTGGCCAAATTTCATCTCGGCAGTTCTCACAAGCTCACCGCCGAGGAGGCAAGCGCCATAGCGGAGAAGGTCGGCCAGATGAGGCTGCACGTAGCTATCGGGGATACACAACTGAAAATCGTTATTGAACAGTGCGAAGCCTTCTTGGGGCATCGCAAAGCCCGAGAGAACTTTGAAACAAATCTGAATTGACTTGAGGGCTGTGGCTTTCAGGCTGTATGAACTCCGGCCCCATCCAGTTCAGCTACGCCGGTCGAGTGCTCCCATCCTTTTTGCAATCAGCGCGGCAAGCCTGCGACATGGACCATGGTTTGTTCACTGGCCGCTAAATGTGGCAGCTTGCCTGGCCGCGCTTTTCCAGGTAGCGCTGGTGGTACTCCTCGGCGCGCCAGAAGGTTTGGGCCGGCTCGACTTTCGTGACGATTTGCTTCGGCTTGAAGCGGCCTTCGGTGGTGAGCTGTTCGATTTTGGCGTGCGCCTGCGCCTCTTGCTCCTGCGAGTGGAAGAAGATAGCCGAGCGGTACTGCGTGCCCCAGTCCGGGCCCTGGCGGTTTAATGTCGTGGGGTCGTGCAGGGCAAAGAAGGCGTCGAGAAGCTGCTCGAAGCTGACCATCTCGGGATCGAAGTCCACTTCGACCACTTCGGCGTGGCCGGTCTGGTCGGTGCAGACGTCCTTGTAGCTGGGCCGCTCCAGCGAACCACCCTCATAGCCCGCGGCCGTCGCCGCAACACCGGGGATTGCCGCAAACGCCGCTTCCACTCCCCAAAAACAGCCTGCTCCGAAAGTTGCTTTTTCCTGGCTCATGGTGATTTGGATGCGTGGTAGTGGCCTGAAGTGACAGTTTTTCTCAGCGACGGGCAAGCTCCATTCTAGCCGCAAATTCAGCGGATTCTGCTTTAGGCGCGAGGAAAACGCCGCCATGCGCCCGGAGCCGCGAGCGGCGGCAGACGTCAGGACAGAAGTAACCCACCGCGCAAGTTGACGGACTCACTTCTCGACGCTAGCCTATAGGTAACTACGTGTGCCAAATTGCGAGGCACGCAGCCATGTGCTGCGCCAATGCCATTTCTTTCATCCCGTGGGCGATCCGGCTGCGAAGCCACCGTCGCCACTCGGCAGGGATGGTGTGTGGAACAATTACCCCACCCAGGTGAGGATAGCGGAGCTTTATCTAAAAGACCGGACGATGGCGACTCATTCAAGGTTCCCCGCCGTAGTGTTGCCTTTATTGTTGCTGCGCAAGAGGAAGTAAGTCCGACCGTATGAAACGGCAGTCGGAGGCCTGAGAAAAGGAACCCAATTGTTTGAAGAAAATGAAACCCAAACAGGCCGGGCCGGAGAGCGGTTTTCCGAAAGCAGCCGCTTCTTCGATCCCGAAGACCAGGTGTCTCTCCGGGATCTCGCGCTTGTTCCCTGGAAGCGAAGGGGCGTTGTGGCAGCCTGCACGGCTTTTTGCGTGGCGATGGCAATTCTCGTTTGCATCTTCATGCATCCGCGATACAAAGCCACTGCGACTATCGAGCTGAATGAGGAAAAAAGCGGCGGCGGCGATGCGCTCTCGAGTCTCGCTTCGCTGGCGGGCGGCGACTCGGACGAGTTGAGAACCAAGATGGGCACGGAAATTGCGGTTATAAAGGACGATTCGATCGCTCTGGCCGTCATGAATCACTTGGGAATGCTCCGCCTTGAGAACCCTGACCGGTTCAGCAAGGCGCCAGGGCCGCTGGTTAACCCGGAGGCTTTGCCCGCAGATCAGAGGGAAAGCCTGGTTGGCAACTTCAGGGGACATTTGGAAGTCAAAGAGGTGGAAAATTCCCGGCTCATTACTATTACTTACGCAGACAGGGACCCGGTCCAGGCAGCGAAGATTGCCAACCAGGTGGTTGTTGAGTACAAGTCTTATCTCCTCAACTCAAACTTCAGTTCATCGAAGGAGGTGTCGCAGTGGCTTTCCGCGCAGTTGGGTGATCTTTCCGACCAGGTCGCCAAATCGCAGCAGGCCGTAGCGGACTTCGAGCACACCCATAATCTTTCCTCTGCAATGCTGGGCCTTTCTACGCTGGGTGGCGGCTCCGCCTCCGCATCTGGTGGCGGCGGCGGTGGCGGTGGCGGTGGCTCCGTAAGCATACCGGAACTGGAGCGTCTCACGGCGCTGAACGAAGAAGTGACACAGGCCGAAGCCGCGCGGCTGGGACACGAAGCAATCTACCGCCTAACGGAGACAGAGAACCCGGATCTGGTCTCATCGCTCGGTTCCAGTTCTCTTCCCGGCCTTTCCAACTCGACTGTCATGTCCCAGGGCAGCGGCCTGGATGTTCTCAATTCATTGCGCGGGCAGGAGGCAACGACGAGGGTAGCGTATGCCAGCGCGGAAACCAAATATGGCCCAAAGAATCCTCATCTGACTGACCTCGCCAATCAGTTGAAGTCTATCCACGAGCAGACGCAAAACGAGATAGCCAAGATCAAGCAGCGAGCCAAAAACGATCTTGTTCTCGCGCAGCAGAATGAGAAGGCTCTGCGTTCCGCCTTTGAGGCGCAAAAGCTCGTGACCAGCAAGATGAATGACGATGTTGTGCAGTTGGGAGTTCTGCTCGCGCAGGCGCGCTCCAGCCGCGCACTTTATGACATTCTCTATGCACGGCTGCAGGAAGCTAACATCGATGCGGGCAACAGTGCTACAAATGTCACCGTTGCCGATCCCGCTCGTCCTCCGGGCGGCTACTACATGCCGCGTCGTGATTTGTTCATCATGGTTGGTCTGTTCGGCGGGCTGTTACTGGGCACCGGCCTGGCTTACTTACTGGAAAGCCAAGATGACACACTCGCGGATAGCTTCCAGGTGGAAACGGTATCGAATCTGCCGGTACTCGGCATGATTCCATTTCACCGCATGGAAACCAGACCGCGAGAAGGCTCACTGGCTGCGGAGTCGAGCTCTTTTCTGATAGCTCCTGAAAGCGCCACGGCTGAATCATTCCGCAGTTTACGGTCAGGGCTGACTCTCTCTGGCGTTGGGCGCAAGCTGAGGGTTCTGTCCATTACCAGCGCCTTGCCCGGGGAAGGGAAGTCTTACACCGTCTATAACCTGGGACTTGCCTTTGCCGCAACGGGCCTGAAGACCCTCATCATTGATGCCGATCTTCGGCGCCCCCGGCAACACGCCCTTTTCCGCGCGGCCCGGGAGGATGGGCTGGCGGATGTTCTCGTTGGCCTGAAATCATTTGAAGATGGCTTGGTAGCCCATCCCGTGGAGCCGAATTTGACCTTGCTGGCCGCGGGCCGTCAATCCCCGCTCACCGCGGAGCTTCTGGGATCGGGCGAGATTGAAAAGGTCATTGAAACCGCCAGGGAGCGGTTTGACCTTGTACTTATAGACACACCGCCAACCTTGCCGGTGGCCGACGCGATTATCGTGGGAACTCATTGCGATGGAACCATCGGTGTGCTGCGTGCGGGTCGGACTTCCCGAAAGGCGCTGCAGCGGTTAGTCCTGACTCTTGCTCGAAATCGCATTCACATCCTTGGCATGGTAATTGAGGCAGTGGATATGTCCGCAACCGAATACCGGAGCGTCTATGGCTACAATGTGCAGAGTTATTATGGCGAGAAGTAAGATGGCAATGACCCGCAGTCTTCTGCTTCTGTTCGGAGTTGCGTTATTGCAGGCAATGTTAGTTGTGCCAGGCAATGCCCAGACGACAGCCGGAGGCTCGCTTTTATCAACTTCCCTCCGCGGTAAAGGCGGGTCCGCAGTCCAGGGTCAGGGGCCAACTATCGTTCCCAAAGACTTATCCGCGTTGCGCATTGAGCCCGGAGACTTGTTGAGCGTAAACGTCTTCGACACACCCGAGTTCACCAATTCATACCGCGTCGATCCTGTGGGAGACCTGACAATTCCTCTCTGCGGCAAGGTAAGCGTTCGAGGGCTGACTCTGTCAGAGGCGGCGAAACGTCTTGAAGCCGCACTCAAGGATGGTCAAATATTGACCCAGCCGCAAGTGAATGTGGACGTGCAACAATATGCCGGTCAATACGTGGCTGTAACCGGCGAAGTGGGAGCGCCGGGCCGGGTGGCACTTATCGCCCCCACAACTCTGGGTGAAATTCTCGCTGAAGTAGGCGGCGAAACTCCATTGGCGGGCGCTCGCATCAAAATTCACCGCGGCGGCGATGACGCTGCTCCAGAAGAGGAAGTTCCGTATTCGCGCAGCAAGAGCACGCCGGAGACAGCATCTGTTTTAGTGCGGCCGGGCGATTCGGTTTTTGTACCGCGCGCCGGCATCGTTTATGTGCTGGGCGCGGTCAACAGGCCTGGCGGTTATGTAATGCAGGAAGATGGAAAACTGGATGTTGCTCAGGCTCTGGCATTAAGTGGCGGGACGGCTCTGCAGGCCAATACCGGCGGCCTGCGGGTAATTCGCCGCAATCCGGACGGAACAGTATTGGATTTTCCTCTTTCCTACAACGGCATCGCGAAAGGGACCCAGACGCCACTTATACTCCAGGCGCAAGATATCGTTTACGTGCCAATGAGCAAGGTCAAAGCCGCGTTTTCCAACGCGGCCGGGATCATCTCGACAGCCACCTCATCTGCCATCATTGCTCATTAACTTGAGTGCGTTGACTTTGCAGGTAAAGCAATTCAGCGCGTCCACGCTCCTATAGAGAATTTCCGCGTGGGTACCTAAGTCCCTGCGCTTTGATTGCTTCGCAGAACCTGATAGGCGTGACCTATACGCGGCTTCAAGAGCTCAACAATTCTATTGAAGCATTAGGAAGAGACCGTGAGATATCTACCAAGAAACACTAATCTAGGCCTGTCGGACCTCCGGGTCGCCGCAGTATTGAGCTTCGTAATTTTGAATCTTGCGGTGTTTTTCGTGCGCTTCGTCATTATCTGGCGTTATCGCGCATTGTTTCCCTTCGACAGTGTTCTTCCGATCTATGCCGTCTGGAAAGCAGTTCACCACATCCCGGTCTATGAATGGCCACTGGCATATCCTTTTTCTCTTGCGCCGTATAACTATCTCTTCTACTATACCTACGCCTATTTCTTAAGGTCGGTTGGAGCAACGGGCGCTGACATTATGACTTGGGGACGGCTGTTTACGCTGGTCTTTCCGATCATGGGCGCGATAGCACAGTGGAAACTTGTGCGACATTACCTGAACCTGCGCGGCCTCCGAAGCGCCCTGGCGCTTCTCTTTGCAACGAGCCTCTGGTTCTGCACTTCTATCATCCGCTACTGGGCGCTTAGTATACGGCCTGACATGGGCGCTATCGCTCTGGTCATGGTTGCCCTTTACATCGCCGTGCGCCGGCCACGATTTGCTTTTGCGTATGCCGGCGTATTGTTTTATCTCGCGTGGTCCTTCAAGCAATCGGTAATTCTAGCGTTTGCCGGTATCTGTTTGTTCCTTCTGTTTCAGAAACGGTGGCGCGATCTGTCGGTGTTGGCCACCGTGTTTGCAGCGCTGATTGCCGCCACGCTCTTTCTTGGAACTCCCCAGTACAGGTTCGACACACTTGTTGCTACACGGCTATACGGATTTGACTTCAAGTATGCGCTCCAAATCGTGCCGAAAACCTTGGCTTCGAATGCATATTGGATTCTTGCTCCCGTCGTCCTGTTACTAGCAACCGGCGCCCGGAAAACTGACAACACCGCTCGCCTGCTTCTTATTGTTTTCTCTGTTGCGTTGGCCGGAGGGTTAGCTGGAATGACCAGAGTCGGCGGCTGGGACAACTACATTCTTGAAGCATTTGTAGCTGGATCAACTCTGTTGCAGATAGCCGTCTTCACCATGCCAGGGAAGTTTGCCGGCGCGCTCGTTCTATTTGGCTGCACTATCCCGGCAATTCAGTTAGCAACTGCGCCAAGCGGACGCCATGTGCACGCTTTTGGAACCGTGGGAATCGCGACTCCTGCCGAATATTCTGATGCCGTAGCGATGCGCGACCGGCTAGCGTACATGAGAAAGCCTATCCTCAGCACCAATCCAACATTCTCCCTCCCCTGGCTTTCAAACGACAATCGCGCCCCGGCCCTGGTCATCGACTATCTCTTTCTCAAGGCCACACGGGCTCGGTGTCAAGATGGATGCGTCGAAGGCGTGTTGCAAAAGGGAGAGATTCCGACTGTCGTGCTGGCCAGCGACGAAGATACTTACCAGCAGAGCCTGAGTCCAAAATACGAGAAGGTTGGAGAAGCGCGCGAATCAGACAGAATGTGGAATATTTACCAACTCAAGTCCGAGACAGCAGGTCCTGATTCGTTGATAGGCAAATAGGTTGCCGTCGCCGCGTTAGAGACACGCCCTCAATTATTCGTGAAGCGCTTCAAACTCATCATTTGGAAGGAATTATGGAATTTACGGGCGAACGCCTCGTGTTGGGAAAGTCCAAGTCTCGAGTTGAGAATGAACATCTGGCTCGTTATCGATATGCCTCGCAGTTAGTCAAAGGAAAGCGGGTCGCGGATATTGCATGCGGAACCGGCTACGGGACCCAGTTGCTTGCCAAAGCCGGCGCGCTGAACGTGCATGGCATGGATCTCTCAGAAGACGCGGTGAGGTATTGCGTGGAGAACAATAATACCCCTGCTGTGACCTACAGTGTCGCAAACGCGCAAAACCTCACGACTATCGCTGATGGCGCGTTTGACATTGTTGTTTCATTCGAAACAATCGAACATTTGCCCAACGTGGAAGCATACTTGGACGAGATGGTGCGTGTTCTCAGGCCGGGCGGTACATTTTTGGTCTCTACTCCCGATAGGCGAATAGCGTCTTTGATGTACTTCTTTTTTCGTCATCCTGGGAACAAATACCACGTCCGGGAATACACCGAACGCGAACTGCTGAACCTACTGTCAACGCGGTTTCAAATCAAAGCTTGTTACGGTCAGGCATTTGTGCCGCGGTGGTTAGTGTTTTGGCCGGTTCAGTTTCTTGTCAAATCTGTTTGCCGCATCCTCGGCACGGCCAAAGCGCGCGACTTCAAAGACAATCTGTACGGAAACTGGGGAGATGTTGAGGTAACTCCAAAGATATCGGCCTCCAGAATTCCACAATTCTGGGTCATTCCCTGTGTCCGCCTTGATAAACAGAGCGTGGTCGAGACCAATGACAAGTACTCTCATTAAAAACGCAATGATATTTGAAATTGCATTACGCGGATTCCGCACACATTCATGAGCTGCCCCGATGTCACCATCGTCGTGCCGATTTATAACGGGTCGTCCTATCTCCGGGAGACGCTTACTTCCTTGTTGTCTCAGACCTTCACAAATTTTGAGCTGCTTGCGATAGATGATGGAAGCACGGACACGTCAGGCGATATTGTCCGCGGCTTGACCGACAAACGTGTGCGTTTGATTCAAACGAAGAATGGCGGGCTATGCCAAGCGCTGAATCTTGGGATCGCGGAGGCCAGGGCACCCTATCTTGCTCGCTGTGATCAAGATGACATAAGCCTCCCAGAGCGTCTTGCGCGGCAACTGCGAGTGATGGAAGATGACCCGGAAGCAGTGGCCCTTTTCACCTACAGCACCAAGTTTGGGAAGAAACATAGCTGGTCGAATGCGGATAAGTTGGCTATGAGGGCAGGCCAGCTAAAACAGTATGACCCGGCGAAAGACGGTTGCGTTCTAGGTTCAACTATGTTTGCGCGAACGGGGGTGCTGCGGTCTATTGGTGGCTTTCGACAATCCTACTATCCCGCCGATGACCTTGATCTGGAATGCCGCCTATCGCAAGCAGGCAGAGTCTTGATTCTGCGCGAGCCGCTGGTGGCTTACCGCTTTCAAACAGGCGCAAATACGTACAGAGTCTTTGCGGACATGCGCGAAAAGTCGCATTGGACAATGGACTCTTACCTGCGGCGATTGCAGGGCTTTCCGGAACTTACCTTTGATCAGTTTCGGCACGGTCAGGCAAAGGACCTTTGGTCGCGGACGGGCCGCTACTGCCAGGATGAGTCTAAGCTGCACATGCGCCTTGCAGGTCAACGATTTCTTGATGGCATCTATTTCGGAGCCGCTGGCCACCTGGTTCGAGCTATCCTGGCAGATCCTTCGGCCCTCGCCGGGCGCATTAAGCGATATCTCAGCCGCTCATGAACCCTATATTGTAATTACAAACGCGAGGCGGAATGGTAACTAGCAACCAACAAATATGCATAGACAAGTTTACCGGAGCGGATACGGAAGAGACATCGTCTTTGCCTTCAGTTATGCCGCTAAGGGTATTTCTTCCAGCGCTGTTGCAAGCCTTAGAGAGGGAGGGAGTACACCTCTGTGTGCTAAGAAACTATGATGGCCTTCCTGCTTGCAATTCTGGGCGAGATGTTGATTGTCTGATCCGGGCATCTGACCTGCCACTTACCATCCGCGCACTTAAATCGATTCAAGGCATTCGAATCGTCGGCTATTCCGAGCGCAGCTTTGTGGCAAGTGTCTTTCTGGAGGGTATTTCCTCGATTGCGCAGTCCCATGCGCTACAAGTCGACTTCTACTTAAGCTTGACCTGGAAGGGACTGGTGTACCTGCCGGCCGATGCTGTGCTGCAAGCGGCAATCGCGCGTCCTGCAGGCAATTCGACTTTTTTAGTGCCAATGCCCGTCCATGAGGCAATCACCTCCTTGCTGAGCAGTTTGATTATTGGCGGGTCGGTGAAGGAGAAGTACTTTCCCCAGGTACAGCGGACGTTTGCAAGCAATAGAGGCGAAGTAATTGCTGCCCTGTCGCCGCAATTTGGAGCGAAATCGGCGGTTCGGCTGGCGGACTCAGTGATTGGCGGTGACCGCGAGAGAGTCCGAGGGTGTGTTAGAGCGCTCCGTGCCTCGCTTGTTCTTCGCAATCTTCTGCGCCGACCGTTGCGTAGCACGTTGGCGGTTGTCCGGCACTATGCGTATGAAGTTGCAATACGCTATTCCCCGAGAACTCTCGCGACCGTGTGCATATTGAGGCCGGGAAGTTCTGAGAGAACAGCAATCATAGAGACTCTGATGCCAATTCTGCAATCTACAGCAGTGATAGTAGAAGAGCGCTGTTCACAGCCGCAGTTATCTCGGCTGCACGATTCGCCGGGAAATTCCCCCGCGGAAGGCAACTCCAGAGCGCGAGATTCCCGGTTAGTCTCGATGGCCAGGATTGTTTCGTGGATGGTGACAGATTGGCTCCGTCAACTTAATAGAATGCCGACGCTTCGGGTTACCGAGAGCCGTTCGTATGATTTGATAAGTGACACCGAATGGCACCGGTACGGAATACCAAAGTGGGTTGCGTGGCTTGTTACTAAACTTCTTCCTGCGCCTGATCTGTGGATATTGCTGGACCCGGGTACAGGAGAGATGCAAGCAGCGAATCATGAATGTCTCCCCGCGCAAGCACTCAGGCAACTCGATGCTTGCCGCTCGTTGGTGAAAACGAAGAAGCAGTTTGTCATTCTAGAGGCAGGAGTGCCAGGGTTTCGCGTTACAGAGGAAGTTTATTCTGCCATTATCGCAATGCTTGCGCAGCGTGCAGATAAGCGGCTCAAGAGCCGGTTCTAAGTTTGCTTTATTTCCGCCAGAAAGCGACGCACTGGATAATTCATCGAATGAATTTGCGGCGCCAGACGCAGTCTATGAATGAGAGAGCTGCCACACTTCCGGTAGAATCATTGAACGATCAGTGACAAATTGCGATCAAAAGGACGGCCTCAAGCTGAGGATAGTTATTTTGGGCCCGGATGGAGCGGGTAAAAGCTCAGTAATCCGGGAATTATTGGACCGGCTGAATAAGGGGAATAGCGTTGCAACGATGCGCCACCTGAAGCCGCAAATCGTCATGGCTCGGCGTGGCGAACCTGCAACGATTAATCTCAATCCTCATGGGAAGCCACTTCGGTCGGCGCTGACCTCCATCGGCAAGATTACTGTCTGGCTTATGGAGGAGTGGTATGCATACCTATTTCGGGATCGACGGGACGCTCTGCTCATCTGCGACCGTTACTATCATGATCTCTTGATTGACCCCATTCGATATCGTTACGGTGGCCCGATGTGGGTGGCCAAGTTGATTGGAAAGCTCATGCCGCAGCCGGATCTATGGGTGCTGCTGGACGCTCCGGTTGAAGTCTTGCAAACCCGCAAACAGGAGGTTTCGTGGGAGGAGTCCGAACGGCAACGTCAGGCATACAAGGATTTTGTTACTGCTCAACGGGTACATATAATCACAGAATCGGTACAGTCACTGGATCGAGTAGTTATTGAAGTGGAACATGCAATTGCAGCTATCGATACGCTAGATGCGTTTGGGGAGAATTTGTGAGAGTCTTACTTTCCGCCTACGCGTGCGAGCCTAATCGAGGGTCAGAGCCGGAGGTTGGATGGCAGCGCGCCTTGCACATGTTGGCATACGCCGATGAGGTATGGGTACTCACGCGCTCCAACAATCAATCCGTCATTGAAGCAGAGCCTGTAAGTCATTCTAATGGCTTGCACTTTATATACTATGATCTTCCAGGCTGGGCGCTGAAGTTAAAGCGGAATGCATGGTTTATGCGTGCCTACTTTGTCCTTTGGCAATGGGGCGCGTACCGTGAGGCCGCGAGGTGGCACCGTGACAGGCCATTTGACTGTGTCTACCATGTGACCTTTGCCAGTATGCAATTCGGTTCTTTCATGGGCAGGCTTGAGATTCCGTTTGTTATCGGACCTATCGGCGGCGGAGAGCGCGCGCCATTCAGACTGCGCTGGGGCTTGCCAATTCGCAGCCAGGCGACCGAATTGCTACGTGACCTGGGGATTCTTCTTCAGCGTTGCAGTCCGATATCGCGCTCGGCATTTTCTGCGGCAGACCGTATTTACGTCACAACAACTGCAAGCCTCACACTGGTTCCGCGTAAATGGCGTTTCAAAACCGCGGTACGCCAGGCCATCGCGACAAGCGACTGCTCCGCCCAGCCGATTGAGCGACAACGGCCGGAGCTTCCCCGATTTGTTTATGCCGGTAATTTGATCTATTGGAAAGGGGCACATCTGGCCATCCGTGCACTGGCGGAGGTGAGAGCTGTCATCCCCGGTGCGACGCTCACTCTTGTGGGTAACGGCTCGTCTGACAAGTGGCTGCGGTCATTGGCGGAGCAATGCGGCGTGTCAGATGCCGTGGAGTTTGCAGGCCGCATTCCACACGCGCAACTTATCAATATAATTGGCAGTTACACAGCGCTCGTTTTTCCTAGTTTTCATGACTCGGGTGGATTGGTTGTGCTTGAGGCGCTTTCGCGGGGCATTCCCGTTGTTTGTCTTGATCTAGGCGGGCCTGGCATTATTGTGAACGCTTCTTGCGGGGTTGTCGTCCCAACCGCCGGCGCAGATGAGCAAAGCACAGTTACGCGAATTGCTGACGCCATGACCCTTCTGGGAAAAATGACTGACGACAAGTCGGCGAAGTTATCGCAGCGGGCAATTGCCAGGGCAAATGAGCTGTCATGGGAGAACCTAACAGAGACGCTCTCTCGCGTCACTGATCTTGTATGAATGACATCAAGGGAATTCTGACATTATGACGCGATCCGCATGGTTGAGAGAGAATGATCGGCATTGGACGCCCCGGATCCGGCACTTCACATATCCTTCGGCTGTGAAGTTCTTCTTGCGGTACCCTATCTTTCTTCTCGGGTTTGGCCCGCCGATTGTCAGGTCAGGGGCGATTGATGCAACCAGCGGCGTGATCGACTTCTGGAGCATTCTTCAAGTGGGCTGGCTTGTGCTGATTAGCTTTCGGGCGATCAACCGGCTGGTTTCGGCACAGTCGATACTTATCCCAAAGCAAATAAGGTCCATCCTTAGGTCGGCCTTCTTTCTTGGGCTATTGTTTTTGGCGTCTGCCGCATACTCTCACAGCCCCTGGGTATCCGCAGCATACTCGGTGTTTTATTTTTTGACCTTGATCTGCGTCACAGAGTTCGTTGTAGATGTCTACCGGAATCCGCCGAACTGGATTGAGTGTTTATTTCATCTTAGGTTTATCGCGCTTCTTCTATCCGCATTAGTTGTCTTGACCCTGCCTATTCATCCGAGCATCGTCATGATGGCCGCGCCTGGTCTGGGGGCACGCCTCGTAGGAGGCTCCGTGGCGCCCATGACTCTGGTTTGCCCCGTCATTACCATTATTTCGGCATACACATTTCTCCATTCCCTGGAACCCCGTGGCAGGGCCTGTTTTATTTTCTTTGTTGGCCTGACAGGAACCCTGGCTACACAGGCAAGGGCGTCCGAAATTGCTTTGCTCATAGTCCTCTCACTGATTGCTATAGATTGGTCAAGAACAAGCCGACGCGCTGGATCCTTCGTCATTTTTGGGTTGATAGCTTTTGTCATCTCTAGCGGTGCGCTTGTTGGAGCTTTTGGGGGAGTGCGTATGTGGAGCGCCGTTAATCGAGGTCAAAGCGCTGAAGGCATTGCAAGCGCAAGCGGAAGAACTGAAATCTGGAAGTTTGTAGTCCAATACTGCATGTCTCACCCTCAGGGGATGGGTTATGTTACGGGCTTCCGAATTCTATTCAGGCAATCGCTTATTTCCGAATCTATTCTAGATGTTATCCGTATAGGAAACACTCACAATATGTTCGCGCAGTTCCTGGCTGATGCCGGATGGGTAGCCCTGACGATTTACCTGGTTATGTTGGTTAAGGTGTTCGCGTTGGGATTCCGCTTCGCGGCAAAGCGCTCATCAATATCCTTTGTGACGGACAACATATCTCGTCACGTTCTGAGCTGCGCATTGGCACTACTTATTTATTTCTTTGTGGAGGGCTTTGGTGTTTCAGACTATGCTATTCCGTTAAGAGCTTCTTTCTATTTTCAGAATTTAGTTATCGCAATCATCCTTGGCGTCTCAGCAAGGTTGATTGCCGCTTCACGGCGCGGCCGTGCCGCTCGCTATGCTAGGTGATGCTTCACTCAGCGTAACGAGCAGGGTTCGGTAACGTTTGTCGTGCGGGCCAAGCGCCGTTTTCTCGCAAGTTCGGTCGCAAGGGGCAGTTGCTATTCTTGCTGAGAAAAGACTCCTGCAAAGTCGACGCCTGCGCGCATCAAGCAAAAGAAAGTAACAATCGCTTTCCTCCCGCCGATGCCGAGGCCTTGGTTGCGGGAGCTTTGCGCTTCTCTGCTGGCGAAACCTACCAGCAGAGCCGCATCAATTGCCGCAGTCTGCTTTTCAGCAGGTTACGGTCGAAGTCAATCGCACGCGATTGATGGAAATCCACGCCCAGGCTAACTCGATTCGGCGACGGCGGCGAGCTCACGCAAAGTGTAAGCGGTGAGCTGGTCGTTGCGCTGCCGGCAGTGAGATTCAAGTCGATCGAGCAGATACGCGACAGCGAGCTGCGGTAACAATTCCGCATCGAGATCCATCCGGCGGAAGTATTCCGCGCAGATGGACTTTGCTCGAATGGCCGCATAGCCTCCGGTTTCTTGACTGAAGAGACGGTCGTCGCTAAATTGAAAATGCAGCAGATCGTATGCAGGCAAGCCGGCAAAATCAGCCCACTCCCAATCCACGAGGACATAACCCACCTTTAGATTGTGGCGCATGTTCCAGGGAGTAAAGTCCCCGTGGACTAACATCGTTGGCACCGAGATATCCAGACTTAGACTGCTTATAGAGCGGTCGAGGATACCGGGCATTATCTTATCTAACTGATCCTTGAATGGGGCGAGGCGAGGCGCGATCTCGCCGGCAAGCTGCGCCAGGTTCTTTAGCGCTCCGCTGCGGGGCAGCCGACACAAGATATTCATGAATTCAGGCCGAAATCCGCGGCCCGGCATCGCCCCATGCACGTATTCCTGTGTAGCTGCCTGCAATTCGGAGTGAACAGATAGAAGCTTCGGGGCCAAATTGTATGGCTCCAGTAGGCGGAGCATCTCAGCTTCATGAAGGACGCTCATTCCGCCTCCCGCGGTCAGCCCCACTTTGAGAACCGCGGCAACGCGATGCGCTTCATCAAGCAAGAAGACGACTAACTTACGGTCGGGAGATGGATTGCCGACCAGAATGACCATCTCACTTGTTCGGGACGAAATTCCACACCTTTCGAACCATTGCCGCGCTCCTGGTCGGGAGACGGTCACACTCGATACAGAGCGAGCAAGCTGCAACGCGCCGGCACGCGCGGCCATGCGGATGGCAAACCACTTGAGCCGGCTGGGAATCGTGTAGGGGTGCCAGGTGCTCAATGCGAAGGCGGAGGCGCGCGGCTGCGCTGGAATCAGCCAGCGCGGACCCCAGTTGCCGGGAATCGCGAGATAAGGTTCCGAATCTTCGGCGACTTCGCCGCCATTGATACCCAAAGCGTTCAATATCTCGGCAGTGCCGAGCGCCTCAGAGGGACGGGCGAGTTCTATCTCCATATCCACTCACGATGTGCTTTGGCTTGAAATGCTTCCGGATTCGCCATAGCTTACGCCCCCAACCTCTTTGCCTGCTCCTCGCCGCTCAACACGCGGAATACACCCTCGGCCAGCGCTTGCAATTCATCCTCGCCGGGATAGACCCGGATAGGCGCGATCCAGTCCAGGGCGCCGCGCAGTTGCGTCACCACTCTTTCCGAGTGCGCCATTCCGCCGGTCAGCAGTATGGCATCCACCTTGCCTTTGAGCACCACTGCCCTCGCTCCTGCTTCTTTGCCGATCTGATAAACCATCGCATCGAAGATCAAAGCGGCTTCGCGGTCTCCCGCGTCGATGCGCCGTTCCACTTCGACAAGGTCGCGCGTACCCAGATAGGCAAAGAGGCCGCCGTCTCCGAAGACATGGTGATCGAGCTGAGCCTCGGTTAATTTGCCGCTAAAGCAAAGTTTGACGAGCCCCCGCACCGGAAGGCTCCCGCTGCGATCGACGCCGAACGGTCCTTCCTCGATGGAGTTATAGTCGATCATCCTGCCGTCCCGGTGAGCTGAAACGGTGATTCCGCTGCCCAGGTGCGCCACAATGAGCCGCAGCGACTCGTAAGTGCGGCCCACTTCGCGCGCATATCGCCGTGCCACAGCCTTGGTATTCAGAGCGTGGCCCACCGACGTGCGCTGGACCAGCGGCGACCCCGACGGGCGCGCACACCGCTCCCACTCGTCGACTGTCACCGGATCTACAACATAGGCATTCGTCCTGGCCGCCTGGGCAAATCGGAGCGCCAGCAAAGCCCCCAGATTCGATGCGTGGTCTCCAAATCGCGCCAGCCGCAGGTCTTCCACCATCACATCGTCGACCAGGTATGTGCCGCAAACCGTCGGCGGCAGAAATCCGCCTCGGCCAGCGACTGCGGCAAACCTGTTCGCCGCGTACCCGGCCACCGCGAGCGCCTGCTCGATCAGTTCCGCACGATAGTCCAACTGCGCCAGCGCCGGCTGCCCTCTAAAGCAAGCCAGCTCTTCCTGCCCATGCCGGATGGTGTGCACCAGTTCGGCGCCGTCCTTCGTGTACACTCCAAACTTCGTTGAGGTCGATCCGGGGTTGATAACAAGCACCCGGCTGTTTTCGTTCTTCAAGAGGCACCCCTCGCACGCCAGAACGAGTGTACACTTTACCCCGCACCCACGACACGCCTTCCAAAGGAGATGGCAGACAGCCGCTTTTCCCGATTTGGGACCTTTCCAGCAGTCCCAACCCAGCCCACCAGAAATTCCCCTTGCCTCTTAGCCGATCCGTGCTACACTTGATTCAATCGTAGAATTCGATCTGAAGTTCTTGCCTGTTCTGGTAACCGCCTACACGCAAACTTCCACATTGCGTTCGCGGTAAATCAGTATCGAGGAGTAGCACACAATGGAAACAGGCACAGTGAAGTGGTTTAATGACGCCAAGGGTTTTGGATTTTTGAGCCGCGAAAACGGCGAAGATGTCTTTGTTCATCACACCGCCATCCAGTCGAACGGCTTCCGTTCACTGCAAGAGGGCCAGCGCGTCCAGTTCAACGTGACCAAGGGTCCCAAGGGCTGGCAGGCTGAGAACGTCCAGGTTGTCTAAGGGTAACCACCCTTCCAACCGGTTCTGAATCAATAATCGGCATAGGGGGGAGAGTCACCTCTCCACCCCTGCCACACCACCGGACAAGCGGGTCCGCATCCGGCGGTTCGAAGGATTGAGCTATTTGCCCGTGTATAGTCTCGGGATACCCAGAGAGTCGA
>Ga0255350_1000075_pt1 | contig 37366 bp, 32 predicted proteins | sample HBST25r1metaG_FD_186028 | JGI IMG/M metagenome (GOLD analysis project Ga0255350, IMG submission 186028) | Peat soil microbial communities from Stordalen Mire, Sweden - H.B.S.T-25.r1 | ecosystem: Environmental > Terrestrial > Soil > Wetlands > Peat | place: Sweden: Norrbotten County, Stordalen...
GGCTTGCGGTTATCTTGATCGATTGCTGACGAATCCCAAAATCGAGCGTTATATGGCCCGGTATCACGCGGATATTCTTCAGGCCCTTCAGAAACTATTGCCGGACAATGGGAGACGGGTCGCAGTCTCTGAAAGCGGCCATCGATAAGGCGGCAGCGGCTGGTTTTGCACAAGAACGTCATCAACGCGGAGTTGTTACGAACTGCGAGGATGAGGACTCCTCGGCGATTGCCCTCTTCAGTACCTAGCCGGGTCTGAACGAACAATATTTTTTCACTTGTTGTCGCTAAAAAAGGCAAATTCAGACACTCCTTGACAGCGAAATCTTGTCGCCTGGCGAGGGCCGTGAACGAATCTGATGCAGCCGATTTAGTGACAGCGCTCTTTGACCGCTGGTATATGCTCCTGGTCCGCTATGGACTCAGGACGACGGCCAACTATGAACTCGCCGAGGACCTCGCCCAGGATGCCTTTATGCAGCTTTATCAAGCTCTGCGAGCCGGCAAGGAAATTGAACACCCGAAGGCATGGACCATTTGCGTATTGCGTCGGAATATGTACAAGCAGATAAAGGACCGAAATCTCCAAGAGCAACTCGATGATACGGATATACCGGGAGAAGCCGTGACAGAAACATTGAAGCTTGGGGAGATCCGCGATCTGCTCTCTGTGCTTTCTCCTCGTGAAGAAGAAGTTCTGCTCCTCCGGCTTGAGGCGCTGAAATACAGGGAGATCGCCGATCAACTGGGCATAAGCATGAACTCTGTCAACGCGCTCTTGGCGCGTGCCTTACGAAAGCTTCAGGTAGCAATGTTGGAAAAGACGAAAGTCGAAAGGGAAAATAGAAATGCGAATCAACCGGCTACGCGAGCATCCTAAAGATGAAATACTCCTTGCTTACCTGGACGGCGAGTTGTCCCATGGGCAGATGCGTGAAATTCGCGCCCATTTAATGATTTGCTGGCAATGCCGATCGGCACTCTCGGAACTTGAGTGTCAGGCAGAAGCCATTTCGCAACTACTTTCCGCGCATTCAAACTTTGACCTTGATCGTTCGGTTCGAGCAAAGGAGAAATTCCTGCGATGGCGAACTGCGTTTGAAAGCACCCGGAAATCTCTCTTCGGATGCCAGCCGCCTCAACTCTTGAGGAATGCCGCAGGTGCGGTTCTTGCATAGAGCGAGGCTAGAGTTCTGCTCTGCATTCGTGGTCTGAGAGAGTCCGCCACACTTGCTTGGAACAATTCATGCAGGAGCCCCATGAAGAAGAAGCCCGCAGACAAACCCTACAGTCAGCCGCTACGTTGTGCGATCTATGCCCGCACTGCGACCGTGAAAAAACCCAGTGAAAACAACTCCATCAGTCATCAGGTTGCCACGTGCAAGCGCTTCGCCAGAGGGAGAGGGTGGACTGTTAGGAGAGATTGTATCTTCGCCGATTCTGGGCATTCCGGCCTCACCGTAAACTCAGCTCTTAAAGACCTGATGCGCAGCGCCATTATCAAACCGAAGCCGTTCGAAGTTCTGCTCTGCACATCAAGCGACAGAATCGCGCGAGACACCAGTCTTGTAATCCGAATCCATAAGATGCTCAAGAAGTATGGCGTTGAAATTCGGTTCGCGGAACCTGATATCCAGTTTGAAATAGAGCATTCGTAATCTTGATGTAGGCTCGGGTCACACTTTCGCACCGCGCGAGCCGCAATTCATAGAAGCGGTCAGGCTATTTTCATTGCGCCGGACGAAATTCAACATAGGGAGCCCGAGTTCCTGGCTGCAGACGGAGCGGGAAGCGTTCGGTTCCCGCCAAGCGGTTATGAGCGCCTCACCGCGTTGCCCGTGACTCCCTGCGGGATTCGCCTCATTATTGCGCGATAGATAATCGCTAAACAATGGTGATCACAATGCCGAAACGTCAGCAGGAAGAGGACCTTGCCTTCGTTGTTCGATGTCGTGCGGCAAGATGCCGGAGGATGTCCCGTTGACTTTCAACTATGGATGGGAGAGCCTCCAAGGCGCACATCTGCGAATCCGGGCGCAATTTCTAAGCTCCTGATTCCCTTGATCGTATTCAGATTCTTCAAACACAGCCGGTGAATGGTCGGATCAAGGCTCCGATCTGGACTGCAATCCACGTTCCATAACTGCAGAACGTATCCGGCTATCGCGGCGCGAACAGTCACATGCAGTTCCCCGCGCCGCATTCCAAAATCCCGCTGCACGATCTCCGGGCGAGTGACTCCGGGGTGAACCATCAATGCTAGATCCACCTGCCTGTTCCACTCCTTGTCTGCCTGGGCAACTTCATGGGGATGAATCTCCACATCTAGCACCGGCACGGCGGCCTCAATCCGCGAGAGCACCAAGTCCCTGAATTCCCCGCTCTGCCGGTCGAAAACCCGCGCATGCCAGCGCAGGCCGCTGTCGACCAGCGCGTGCGGGACAACCTCACGGTCGGCCGCTCCCCGCTTCAACGAGTGGTATTTCACACGCAGCACCTGACGCTGATGAATGGCCCTGGTTACCACCGCAAGCTCCTGCAATGTGGGGCGGTTCAGCCGCAAAGGGAGTTCGCAAGGCAGGTAGCTGCCGCCCTGGCGATCATCCCCGTCCCCGAATCCCCTGGAAATCGCCGAGAGCACCCGCTCCGGCTCATGCTCGAAGACTGGCGCAAAACGTTCACTCGGCACGTACACCTTCCGGCGACCATCGAAATCGATGTTCTCGGGCGCAAGTTCCCGGTAGGCCGTAAAATCCCGCGTTGCCATGGCTGGCGCAATCCCGAACCGCTCCATCAAATCCCGACGGCAGGCGTCACCTAGAAACCAGAGGCGGAACTCGATGTAAGCCAACCGATCCCGCTGTTTCTGGCTTCGTTGGCTAAGGGCATCCTGCATCTGCTCATTGCTCCCTTCCAAGGAAAGTATAGCCGGAAAAATCATTTGACATCATCATTATGATGAAGTACTATTACATCATCATAATGATGATGTCTCAGGGGCCAACTATGGAGGTCCGCTATGAGCAAAACGACCGACAACCGCGCTGTCTCCCGTCCCCGCGATTCTGTTGAAATCGTATCCCGAGCCTGGGCACCCTTTTCGAAGAAACTTGCCATTGTGCTCTCGCAGCTCGAACAGAAACAATACCTAATCATCTCCGCCAAAAGCTGCAATCGATATATTCAATTCGCCTGTCAGGGCGAGGAGGGAATGCGGGTTGAAGTAACCAGCAACCACTTCCTGAAGGGCAAAAATCGGCTGAACCGTCGGCAGATCTCATGGTTGCGCGCGAACGGGTGGAATGCCCCGACTGGGAAGTTAAACGAAGCGACGCCGGAAAGAGATCCGCACGGGTCTCCCAATTACTTCGTTGACCTTCCGACCTCCGTTGCCGCTGGCGCCGTCGCCCACATGGCGATTGAAGCTTTGGCGCTTGGCTTAGAGATCCCAAACCCAGCGGCGCTGGCCTATGAAGCCTTAGAAGCCGATGGCAGCACGCTTCGATTCGAGGAGCTTGGACTCAAGCGGTCCATTGTGCAAGGCGGCCGCCTGATGGAAAAGGTTCTGGAGGTGTTTCGCCAGGTGACAGGAATTGCCGATCTGGAATTTGATAAGGACGGCGATGTATTGGTCTTCTATCGAGAGCGTCCTGTGTACGCGACGCCGATCGAGAATAAGGTGCGCTTGTGCTCGCCGCTCGTCACTGATGAGTTCGAAACACCCACCCTGCTTCGCAAAATGAACGCGCTCAATCTTGAATTGCACGGGCCTCGTTGTGTTTTTCACGGCGGAACAGTCTTCGCTTCGTTCGATATTCTGGCAGATCCTTTTGTCGCGGAGTACCTCGAAGTGGGAATTAGGGAGTTCTCCGTGACGGCGGAAAGACTCGCCCTTCTGCTGCGCGATGAGTTCTCTGACGAAGGGCCAGTCAAGGATGCCGCAGCCCCACATTACATTCAGTAGCCATCCGGAGTTTTCATGAACTACGACGTTATCGGAGACATCCATGGGCACGCCGATGCGCTTGAAGCGCTGCTTGGCCATCTTGGATACAGACAAAATGGCGGCGCATGGCGCCACCCAGAACGGCAGGCTCTATTCGTCGGCGATTTCATCGACCGTGGACCGCAGCAACGTGAATCGGTCGATGTAGTTCGACGCATGGTTGATGCCGGATCTGCCCAGGCGATCATGGGCAACCACGAATTCAACGCCATTGGCTGGTTCCTTCCGGACCCTGAATGTCCTGGTGAGCACCTGCGTAAGCATAGCTCCGCCAGATATGGGAACAGAAATCGACACCAGCACCAGGCGTTCCTGACTGCCGTGGAAGGAACTCCGCTTCATGAGGAACTCGTGTCCTGGTTCCTCACACTACCGCTTTTTCTTGACCTGCCAGAACTTCGTCTGGTGCATGCGTGCTGGCACCCAGCCGCACTCGCCTATTTACGCCCATACCTGACGGTCGACAACAGATTAAAGATCGAGACCATGGTTGAGGCAAGTAGGGAGCCTGAGCATGAGGCTGAGAAGGACATGCCCGAACTGACGGTTTTCAAGGCTGCTGAGGCGGTGCTCAAGGGAATCGAAGTTCCACTTCCCGCGCCACACAAGTTTTATGACAAGGATGGGCAAGAGCGTGATCGTGTTCGCGTTCGCTGGTGGGATAACGAGGCCATGGACTATCGGCGAGCTGCGATGCTACCTCCGGAAGAGCGGGTTGGATTTCCTCAAACCCAGATTCCGCCGCATGTTCTGATTGGGCACGATGGAGCTAAGCCTATCTTCGTCGGCCACTACTGGCTGACCGGCACACCGGCGCTGCTTTCGGACAAGGTGGCCTGCGTCGACTACAGCGTGGCGAAAGGCGGCAAGCTGGTGGCTTATCGTTGGGATAGCGAACCATTTTTGGAGAACAGCAAGCTCGATTGGGTGAGGCTATGAATCGACTGCCGCCTTTGCAGTCCTCAGCTTTGAGGTTTTTCAACGACTTACAAACCCGTGGGGAACGCCTAAGACCACCGAAGTCGTTGAAGACCGCGCTTTTTGTGGATCGGATTGTGGATCGGGAATCGAACCTTACCTTCAGCGAAGAACCCCGTTTCGCGCCGTCTTGTGTGATCACTTCCTTGCCCTTTGACGCGCTTCTGGTGAAGAGCTTTTCTCGATGCACTCAAGTTCGGCGTTTTGCGCAGAAAGACTCCTCTGGGCCGTCTCAACAAGGCCGCGGCAAGCGGAGAGCTGTTCCGACAACTTCCCAAATCGGCTACACACCTAATTGCGCGAACAGGTCCAAGCGCGGCAATCGCCACTGCAAGGGTCCGATGAGTTCTCTCTTCCGAGGGGAGAAAATGCGCCGAGACTGCGGAGATGGAAAGTACAACCGGAGTCAACAGGCAATCGATCACGCACGCAGTTGATGTCCAGACGCCAATCTGGTCCACTGGAAGGGCGAAACCCCGGTTTGGACTGCCCGAACCGGCCGCATCAGTAAGTTGATTCCTCGTCATAGCCCCTATCTTAATCAGATTCAACGCCAAGGTTCGATTCGATGGCTTTTGAATTCACGCGGGAGTTCCAGTAGATTCCCGGCATCCACGCAGCGGGCCGCCCATTCGAACAGCAAGCGGTATTGGCTGAACTCGGTAACGTTGCCCAGCCACTGCGAACCTGCCACTGAGTTATCACCACCACGACATTGGGCACGTCGCACGGGCCGACCAAGGCCATCCTGGCTCTTGCGTATGTGTGTGGATGAGGTTTTGGCTGAGGAGCCAGATGCTTGGATTTGTAACGAGCCAGGTGAGACTCCCGCTGGAGGTCGGTCAAGCTCACGTCGACATAGAGCAAGGTTTTGCGTGGACTGGTGGGTACGCGCGGCCCTCGGTCCAAACGCTGCCTAGCGATTGCAACCGCGGCATTTGTCAAAATCTTCTTCCCAGCGCAAAGCGGAACAGAAACGGTTCTGTGGGGTGGTTAACTCGTCCAAATCCCGGCGCGGCGGTTGGAGCGATTTGGTAGGCATAGGCGTAGTCAATGTCGGCATCTTTGCGGTCAAGCATATTCAAGAATTCTGCCGTGACGTGCCATTTCTTGAAAAATTGATAACCGACCTCCCCATTGAGCAATACCGTTTGACTCGATTGAAAGAGTCCGTCAGAGGTCAAATCGCGCGGGCCAAAGTAGCGCAGGCGCAAACTCGACGAAAAGCCCTTGTAATCATGCAGAGTGACGCCCGAGGAAATCACAACTCTGACCGCTTCGGGCACCAGCTTGCCCCCCGGGCCGCTCTGTTGCGCAAAGAAGGAGCCAACGGAGACGCCATTGATTGTGACGGCATTATTCGTGACGGTCTGTGTCGCATCGCCCGGATCAACCTGAGTGAACTGCGCCCTGGAGTCGGAAATATCGAAATCTACAGCCAGATGTTCCGTTGGCGTGTAGTAGTTCGCCCATTCGAGGCCATAGCGGTTGCTCGACTGTTCTGAAGCAGACGTGCCTCCGGTGTCGCCATCCTGCAACAGTTCGGAATTACTGCGGAGATACCAGAGCGCAAGGGTGCTCTGCAGATGAGGGACGGTAACCGTGCGCACGCCAATTTCCCCGCCTTTGGTTTGGACCAGGGGGGTGATTTTAGGACCAGGGGTATTGGGGGTTGGATTGTCCGCAGAAATCGGTTCTATCGTTTGTGTTGTGCCGCGCCCGTCGTTCGAGTGAAAACTGAATCCGCCCTGCAAATAGAACTCGGTATTGGCCCACGGGCCGAAGATCAAACTGGCTTTGGGGCTCGGCAGGAACTTGCTGGCCGATCCGGAATTGGCCGAGTTCACCGACGTGGTAGTGCCGTCGGGCAAAGTGACAATATCGGTCGGGTAAGCCAGGCTGGTGACGACAAACTTTTCGTCGTCGCCGCGCAGTGCCACGACCGAGCGGAATTTGTTCGCCCACTGGATCTTATCTTCCACATAGGCACTGCCTAACGTGTCCGTAAAGCGATCCCGCTCTCTTGTCGCAGGCAACGTGGGACAGACGCTGGGAAAAGTGCTCGGGACACCACCATCCACGCTGATACTAACGGTGGATGTATAGGTGTTGCAGATGGCGTCGTTGAAAGAGATGCCCGTGGCGGAGTAGTCAGTTTTGATCGTGCGCCTGCGATTTTCCGTCCCGTAAAGGCCGTTGTTGATCCAATCGTTGCGGAGTTGAAGGCCGAAGGTATTTGACATCTTGCGGCCAAACCATGTGCTGAAGACCGTGTGGTGTGCGTCAAACCCACCTACCCAGCGCCTATCCTGCTGTTCGAACTGATCGCCTCTGTTGTGGTCCACCAGGTAGTAAGTGAAATCGGAAAATAGATCGAGATCGTAATAAAAGACGTATGCCGCGATTCTCGACTCGGAATCGGCGCCCTGGCGATGCCACTCACCTTGCAAGCTATAGCGCTGCGAGTGGCCGCCGTCAGTCGGGTTTATTGTGCCGAAGTAACCGACTCCGTATGGAGTTGATGGTGTTGGGTTGACTTGGGCGGTAACGGGGATTTGATCGCTCGAATTCCATTTCCCGTGATAGGCGTGGGCTGTGATGCTGACGCCATTGGTGTCGTCGCCCTGGCTGTAGGTCAGCAAGCCGTTGATTTTGTTATAAGCATCCGGATGTGTCCAAGGGCCGTCATAGTAAGTCTCTTCTGCGCCGTACAGCAAATTGCCCGAACCGAGCTTTTGCGATGCGCCGAAGACGGCCCGCCCATAGGTGTACGAGCCGCCTTCCACCTTGGCGAAGTTCTGGGGCAGCGTCTTGAAAAATTCCATGCGCGTCGATGCAGCCGAGCCAAAGTCGCCAACATTCGCGTAATAGGGACCTTTCTCGAAATCCACACGCTTCACAAACTCCGGAATGACGGTGTTCATATCCGAGTAACCCTCGCCGTGCGCGTGCGACGGCAGGTTAAGCGGCATATCGTCGAGGAAGATGGCGATATCTGTGCCGTGGTCGAGATTGAAGCCGCGAAGATAATATTGGTTGGCCTTGCCGCCGCCGGCGTGTTGCGTGATGATGAGACCAGGAACCGTCTCCAAGACTTCTCCCGAGCGAAGAATCGGGCGATCTTCGATTTCCGTTTCGCCCACCGTTCCCTGAGTGCCGGATTCAGCAACTCCGATAAGGTCGTCCTCCCGGCCTTGCACATTGATGGTCGTGCTTACGGCGCCCACGACTAGAGAGACGCGCAGCGGGGCCGGCGTACCGGTGAACCCAATGTTGACAAGGATTTCTTTGGTTTCAAAACCTGTATTCGATACGACGAGTCGATAATTGCCAGCCGCGAGTCCGGAAACAACGAACGAACCGTTCGTGTCCGACCGTGTCGTTTCTTGCACAGTGCCGCTCGTGGTTCGAACCTGCACGGTGGCCCCTGCAATCGCCGCGCCAGATGTGTCAACGACAGTTCCTGATAGTTGGGTCGAATGAGCCTTATCGCCCGTTGCGGCAGGGTGACCCTGCGGGTCGAGCACGGTACCGCCGACGGGAAGGACGGCAGACTGCGCAGCTACCTCGACCCACGTCAGGGGAAGAATCAAGAGTGCTACGTATTTTAGTTTCGTGCTACGGGCGTACATGCATTTTCTCCTCGCAATTGAAATACGCATGGATCAGTGTTTTTGGATTTGTTTGTGGCTATGCTTATGCGAACCTTTTTGCGACTCTTCAATCGCGTGGGCTGGGACAGTCATGACCAGGCGGCCATGCTGCACGCCTTTAAGGCCTATGAGCCGGCCAGCGAACTGGGAGACGACGGCGGACTCGCCATGCACGATGAGGACTTCTAGGCAGGAGTTGTGGTCGAGGTGGGCGTGGCTGGTGGAGACGACTAGCTCGTGGTTGGCGTGCTGCAACTCTGTGAGTTTGTCGCTGATTCCCCTGGCGTGGTGGTCGTAGATAAGGGTGACGGTGCCCACCACGGGGGCGGTGTCGTCGGCGGTCCGCTCGGTTATCAGGCGGTCTCGGATGAGATCGCGGAAGGCCTCGGATCGGTTGGTATAGCCGAGCCGCGAGATCAAATCATCGAAGCGTTCGAGGAGATCAGAATCGAGTGCAACTCCGATTCTGCTTAGGACGCCCATGGTCACTCCTTGGAAGAGAATTTCCTCCCCTTGAAAACCCGGAGAATAGCACGATTACGAGATTCGTGGCACGACTCTCCATTTGTAATGCATCTAAGAAGGTTGTTTTGTGACTGCTGTCACGGAAGGGTGTCCAGGAATGGTTGGGTTGGGCCGCGTCACTGCACAACGGTTTTTTGACATTGCAGTTCGCCGACTGGTCTCTTCGATCAGTACCTGGAACGCCAATGTCGATTGGAAGCGTATTGGGATGATGCTAATTTGCCGGGTGAAGAATCTGCGCTGTTTCAAGGCACTGGCCCTATAGTCTGCGGCGTTTTCCTCCTTGAAGGCGTGACTTCGACGCTTCTCATCCTGGCTCCTGAAAAGATAGAAATCGGCTAGTTGTCCGAGCCCAAGCTCGGTACTGTGCTGATACTTGAACGTAAGCAAGGCAGCACAGGTTGTCGGACGAGAGGCGCGGCAAGGCTGGCGGAGATTTCCGGAGATTTCCCTTGCCGAGCGCAATGGAGTCCTCGTTTCTGTCGCGAAATGAATGAACGAAAGAGGACTCCACAGGGTGCGACAATGCGATCAATCAGAAGTGGAAGTGGTAACGCAGCTCTGCGGAGACCTGTCGCGGGTCGTTGTAGTGGAAGCCGCCGATGGTGAGTGAACTGTCAGTTAGCACACGATGGTTGGTGACGTTGATGACCGTAACGGCTACCTTGAAGTTCTCACCAAGTGTCTTACCGGCGGAGACGTCAAAAGTGGTATGGGCAGGCAGATAGTTACCCTGATACGGGCTGATGAGATTGCCGTCAACATCGGTCGCGCCCGCGGTTCCGTTGGAGAAGCCTGATCCGTAGTAGACATTGCTTGAGAACCAGCTGCGCATGGGCAGGGTAGCGGTGAAGCCAGTATTGAGCGTATGACGCTGATCGTGGTCGACAGGTGTGTAGTCGAAGCTATCGTCACAGCCCGTTGTGCAGATGAGGCCGCCTGTGATCGCCCCTCGCTGTTCGGCAATTTGATTGGAGTAGGAGAGGTGAAACTGTCCGCGCCGCCACAAAGAAGGGCTGCGCAGCGTTGCTTCCCAAGCGCGAACTAGAGCCCCATCCACAGTGATGGGGATGAAAACGTTCGATTCACCGATGTTCGAGTGGTCGAGGAAATTATTGATCCGAGTCTTGAAGTTGTCTACGTCCAGCGCCCACCCGCGATACGGAATCTGAATGCTGAATTCGTGTTCTTCATCGCGCTCGCCACGCAGCACCGCGAAGCCCGTGTTGTTGGCATTGGCGTAGGCAAGGAGCGGTCCCTGGACGCTGACCAGTGGCGGTGCCTGATAGTAGCGGCCGTAGAAGCCGCGCAAGACCCAGTTCAGACGGGGAATGCTGAGCGCTGCTCCGAAACGTGGATCGGCATAGTTTTCAGTCACACCTCCGTGAAACGAGGAAAGGCGCACTCCTGCCAGCAAGGTGAGCCAATCGGTCAAGCGCAGACTGTCAGAGAACGAGCCCTCGACGTTGCCGCCAGAAGCGGTATCCGTCTCACGGATGGTCGAGGCGGAACCATCGTTGAAGACCACGCCAAACAAGGACGAGTCGTGCTGATAGAACGAGTAGAAGGTGGCCGCGAGGTTGTTGCGCTTGACTTCGCCTCGTACGCTGGCCTGCAAGCCGGCGTAGTTTGAGGTGCGATCGAATGTGGTTGAGGTGGGGAGGTCTGTCGATTTCGAGTCGTAATTGGCCACGTTCCAATGGTAAAAGGGAGCGATCTCGAAGATCGCTGTGGGCGATAGGGTATGCACCCAGTCAGTGATAATGAATGCGTCGCGCTCGGTTTGCCCGTCAAGCAGTCCGCTCGAGTTATACAGCTGAGTTAGCCAGTCGTTTTGGTTCGGATCGATGGGAACCTGGAAGAAGTCCTGGCGAAGTTGGCCATTGAAGCGAAATTGGTTGGTTGCATTCGGATTTACGAGAAACGAGCCGAAGCCGCTCTGCGAATTGGTGGCATCGTGAACGACCGGGGCTATTGGCGTTTCGAGGCCATAGTTGGAGCGAGCTCCGGCGACGCTGGCATACCATGCCGTTTTCTGCGAGTGGTCACCGGCGGAGAGCGCAGTTTCGCCGGTGTAGAAGTTGCCGCCGGTGATGCGCAACTCCCCCTCGCGGTCGCGTTCAAAACCATTGCGAGGCGCGACGTTGAAGACGCCGTAGGTACGGTCGCCGATGTCGGCGGCATAGCTTCCGCGCTGCACCTCAATTTGATCGGTGTCAGAAGGAGCGATCTGCGGACCCACATTCGCGGCAATGTTGGTGTTGGGGATGTTGACCCCGTCGATGAGCCAACTGGTCTGGTGGCCTCCGCGCATATGCAGCATGTCGTGGCACATGTAGGCGCCGGGCACGTAATCGGTTATGGCAGCAAACGACGTTGCGCGACTGGCGCCCGGCGTCTCCTCGATCATCTCTCGGCTTACCAGCGTAGTCGGCGTTACGGAATCCACCTGAGCCGTCGCTCCTTCCACTTCTATGGATTCCGTAGTGGAGGCGACAGGCAACGCGACATGCACAACCGGGTTGGTGCCGGATGCTATGGAGATGGTTTCTATGACCGTGGCGAATCGGGGAGCGCTAACCTGCAGGTGGTAGACGCCGATGGGGGCCTGCTGCAAGTCGAACTCGCCTTCTGAGTTAGTTTTGGAGGTGAGGGTGAAGGCGGAATCCGCGGCTTTGAGGGTGACATCCGCGCCTGCGATGGGCCGATGCTGAGGATCGTGAATGACTCCATGAACTGTGGCAAAAACTGTCGCCAGCGCAGGCAAAGAAGCAGCCAGCAGGAGACCCAGGGCAAGGCGAGAAAAGATACGCATAGGACCACCCTCCGGGAAAGATCGGGAATTGGCGCGGGCAGTTTGACAAGCGCAGGAGATGCGATTGAAACAAAGCCTGTCGCGCTGATGGAATCGTTGAAGGCAGACCTGGCTTGAGAGAGATTTCTCCTCAAGACACGAGGTTCTCTATGGTCTGTTCAGCCGTTGGGTCTGAGGCCTGTCACGCAAAGAGAGCAGGCTTTCAGCGGGATTCTCAACCGATGTTCGGGGAGGGTGGTCCGCGGCCTGCACGAGTGCGGATCTGGCTGAGGCGGGCGGCCGCGCGACCGGCCATAGGCGTGTGCGGACGCGCCAGGAGAGCCGGGATGCCGACCGATGAGGCAATCAGTGCATGGGGCGTAGATGTTGTTGCGGCAGTGGAACCGGGAAATGCCGGGCAAGTTGAAGGCGCAGCAAGGAACGCTCTTCCTGGTGCGGCCTCGGCCATGACGGCTGCCATGCCCATAGACATTGCGCAATGGTGGGCCCCGTGACGACGGCAGCAGGCTGGCAGGCGCGACTCTGCGTTTGCTGGAAGGATGGCCGCAAGCGGCCCCAACCAGAACAACAGAATCAAAAAAATGGAGAGTACACGCCTCATCGTAGAGTCTTCGTATACGGGAACCAAGTCGCCAGTGTCAAATTTGGAGCCAACCCGCGCCGTCAAAAGACATCTGATTGCTGCTTAATCCATAGCACTTATGAGAAGAATTCTCTTTGTCCGAAGTCAACCTATCACGTTCGCCGCAACCGCTTTCCGCACAAGGCCGGGAGCGTTGCCCCGGCATTGGGAGCCAGGATCGACGTGGGCAACGTCCACCTGAAGATCATCAGCATCAAATCAGGGCCCACGCCGCACATGAGAACCCCGACAACCTAATACAAATCGATTTTCAGGAGATTTGCGCTGAGGCGCAGTCACGGACTCGCTTTGAATGCGAGAGGAGCCTATAGGGAGATTGGTGAACGCCTTCCCGTGAACCCACTCTTCCAAGCAGATTCCGTCTAGGTAGTTCGAACCGTTTTCCCGCCCTTGCCTTTTCAAGCAATCTCTACGGCTGGGCCTTCCTGTGAAAAAGTCGTTGAGGCGATCGAATGTTGAATAGACCACGCGTCGACTGTAGCGTCGTCGGAGTATCATTGCACCCATCCGGGCAAGCATCCCGGCCGCACCGGGGCCCAGGGGGTTAGGAGACAAAGCATGGATCGTCGTGGATTGTTGTTTGCAATGGGAGCGGCTGCGGTTTCGGCCAATGCTCTGCCTGGAATCGGCCAGGACATGCCGCACCACCACATGGGCGGCGCCAAACACCAGGCTCTGATCGACACGGCTAGCGCGTGTTCAAGCGCGGCCGACATTTGCGTGGGCCATTGCATTGAGATGCTGGCTGGTGGAGATAAGACGTTGGCAGAGTGCGCGGTAAGTTCCAGAGAAGTCGCGGTGGTGTGCAGCGGACTCCGTGAACTGGCTGCGCAGAATTCGGCTCACCTGGCGAGCTACGCAAAGGTTGCAGCGGAAATCTGCAAGAGCTGTGAAGCCGAGTGTCGCAAGCACACGCAGCATGAGCCATGCAAGAACTGCGGGGATGCCTGCGCGTCCTGTGCGGTCGAGTGTGGCAAGATAGCATGAATTCGGACATTTCCTTGGCGGCTGCGGCCGGGCCAATCTGACGGAGGACTCTCTCCGTTACCGGGTTTTATCCCCATTTCAAGGGTGTCCAGCAGTACGGAAGTTGATTGTCATCGGAGTCAGGCGTGAAAGTGCCCACATAGTCCGTGTGCCCCTGCCTTCACCAGTCATTGAGCCAGCGGTGCACTACTTTACAGTCAGGTTTTGCGTCGTGCCTCGTGGATTCTTCGGCAGTTCCCCCGGAATCGCAGCTTCACTCTTCCCTATTTGCGCTTCGACAATGTGTGCGGTATTGTTCTTGTACGATATTGGCTGCTACGATGCCTCAAACTGAGGCGCTCTGGAAAAGTACTGTATTCGGAGCATCTTGAAGTTCTTACCAACGGAAGCATTCTCTGGCATTATCTGAAATGGCGCCGGTCATTCTGGCGTAGGAAGCGCGTCTCAGCAGCACGAGATTCAGGAAGAAGTGGGCAATGCTCAAGCGGATCAAAACAGCTCGGCCGGCTTTCGCCAAGCAATTGGTTCGCTGCTTTGTCACGCGCGGGTTTTCGCAGCCAATCCTGAAACAGTTCAGGCTGAGGAAATTCATAGCCGTCCTGATGCTTGCCATGATCGGCGGGTTCTACGCAGCGCCCCTGCTCCAAGCCGCCTCGTCAGACCCCGACGCAGGGCTTCCCGCATGCTGCCGGCGCCATGGGAAGCACCACTGCGCAATGATGGACCGATATCTCAAGTCCATTGACTCCGGCACTCCCCAGATTCGCACAACTCCGCAGCATTGCCCCTTCTATCCGCATTCCTCAAGTGCGCCCGTTGTGCGCTACCATGCAGGGCTTGCGCCTTCGGCAGCCATCTTTGCCCAAGTCGTAAGCCACCCTGCGGTCCACCCTCAGACTCACGCAGTTTATCGCCTGTCTCTCGACCGCAGCCGCCAAAAGCGCGGCCCTCCCAGCCTTCCCCTCTGCTCCTGAAATCTGGCTCAACCATTCAGTGAAGGAACAATGCCACGGGACACCTCCAGCACGTTTGGAGACCCGGTGGCAGTTGTGCCTTATCACTTCGTACTGCGTCTGGGAGAGCCTTGCACCAACGAAAAGCCAACGAACGGAGCGAGGAGAACAATGATGGAACTCGGAAAAGCGCACGTCGATGACCTGAGCATCGCAATAGAGGAAATGAAGAAGGTAGCGCAAATTGAAGGCGTCGAGACACTGTTGATTGTGGCAACCCAACATCGTTCAGACGGTTCGCCTCATCGATTCGTTTCTGTTGGACGTATCGACGGATGCCGCTCCTGTGCCATGGAATCGCTCGGCAGGTTCATCGGGATGGAAATGGAAGAGATGATGATCGCCAATCACCTTGATGCAATTCAGTCCGCATACGCGAAGCGCATGATCCAGCCCCGAAGCGTTCAGCCAGCTAACGAAATGAGGAAGACAATGTGTTTTCCAGAGGAGCAACCAACCGAAGCGTACGTCCTGGAATCCTCCTGCGGCTGACCAACAGTCCATAAATCATTGATCGCTGAGATCCTCGGGTCTGGACCACCCTCGCCTCAACAACGCATATTTGCGAGGCCGAATTCAGCGAAGATACACCAGCGTTACCCTTCGTTTCATTTAGGAGTTACTTGTTGCGCAGACTCATCTCCATCTTGCTGCTGGCCGTCTTTGGCCTTCCGGTTGTCTCCCCGCTGCTCGCGGCCACTCAAGCCGCGGATGCCGGGCTGCCTGCCTGTTGCCGAAGGAATGGAAGGCATCACTGCATGATGAAGATGGAGGAACGCAGCAAGCTCATTCAGCAGGGAGTCTGGATATGCCCTCCTGCCGATCAATGCCCGTACTATCCAGGCGTCGTTCCGGCCGTGCACTCCGACCTGCTGCCCACTGAAGCTTCTGGATCTGTTCCTGCGCCGATTGCCAGTGCTCGGGCAAGAATTGCCCAAACAGAATCGAAGCGTCGCATCTCGCACGACCGTTCCCGCCAAAAGCGTGGCCCTCCCGCATCTCTTCTCTCCTAGCTTCCGCTTCGTCAACTTCCTTGCGTTCGCCAGCGTTGCACCTGTGGACTTGTCTTCCGGGCAAGTCCAGCCATGCACGTTTCCTGGCGTGGGCACGGGGCTGGCGTTTGCACTCAGTCCTCATAGCCGCGCGGTTGCAACTTGCTGAATTCGCATCGGCAGACCCCTGCGCAGAGAAGAGAGTTTGCACATGTTTGTCGCACGTTTTCGTTCGGCGGCCTTGCTGGCTGTATCGATCCTTCTATTTCTGTTTCCGCTCGTAGTCAAGGCTCAACAGGCCCCGGTCCCCATCAGGGGAACAGTTCAGGACCCAACAGGCGGATTGGTCATTGGGGCACGAGTTCGCTTGCAAAAGCCTGGCGTAGCCTCCGTTGCGACAGCAACCACAGGTGCAGAGGGCCGCTTTGCAATCCCTGCTGTTCCGTTCGGCACCTACACGCTCACTGTGGAGGCTACAGGATTTGAGGTCTTGAATCGGCAGCTTACGGTTTCTGCTGCACTGCAGAATCTGTCGCTCACGTTACGCGTTGCCAGCGTGCAGCAGACTGTTACCGTCTCCGCGCCAACCGGCTATGCCGCGGTCAGTGCCGAAACCGGGACAAAGATGGATTTGCCGCTCATGGAAACGCCAATGGGAATCCAGGTAATCGGCCGTCAGGTACTCAACGACCAGCAAACCGTCAATCTTATCGACGCCCTGGTGAACGTGAGTGGCGTCACGCCGACCAACGACAGCTTTGGCACCAGCGACAGCTTCTCTGTGCGCGGGTTCGATGGCGCGGCGCTGCTCTATCAGGATGGCGCGCGTATGGACGAGTACTCGGACTCAGGCATTCCCCAGGACATGGCAAACGTCGAGTCCGTGGAGGTGGTGAAGGGACCGGAGTCGGTTCTCTTCGGCCAGGGTGAACCGGGCGGGCTGGTGAATGTCATCACTAAGAAACCGCGGACAGACAGGTTCGACAGCTTTTCACAACAGCTAGGTCCACACAGATTCTACCGTTCGGTCAGTGACAGCAACCTTCCTCTGATTGGGGATAAGCTCTTAGGTCGGCTGGTTCTGGACTGGACAGACGCCCACTCCTTTCGCAACTTCGGCTTCACGCGGGAACTCAATGCCTACCCCTCTCTGGCATGGAATCTTTCGCAGCGCGTGGAACTGGTCCTGCGCACCTCAAATGAACGCGGCGGTTTGTTGCTTGATCCGGGCATTCCCTTCCAATCGCCGCAGACCGGAGTGTTGAACCAGCGGATCATCGCCATCACCGGACCGGCCAAGGTTCCCATCAGCAGCAACTTCATCGACTACAGCACGAACAACGGCAGCGGATGGCAATACGACATCCGGCCCGAGATGAAGATCCATTTGAGCGAGGGAACCGATCTCCGCATCCAGTACAAGCATTTCTATACGACGGCAAATCCGAATCCGCCGACCACTGAGACCTACTTTGGCGACGCGAGCGTACCAGGAACCCCGGATGGCTCGCTCAACCGCTTCGGTTTTACTGAGACGTATTTCCACCACCGCACCAACCAGGTGACCTCGGATGTGCCGGTTCGTTTCAAGTTTGCCGGCGTCGAGAATAAGATGCTCCTCGGTTTCGATTTCAGCAAGGACTACGGCGCCTACGATTACAACGGTGGTTGCCCACAAACCATCAACATCTATGCGCCGGTCTACAACCAGCCGATTGACTATAGCTCGAATTGCTTCCTCTACGGCTACGGCTGGAACACACTTGGCTATCTCGCCTACGGGGCCTATTTCCAAGACTTCCTGACTTTTCCGCACCATCTCTTTGCCATGGCCGGAGTGCGACAGAACTGGGCTTTGAGCTTTGAGAATTACTTTGCTCCGAACGCTCCCGCCAACAACACCGCGGTTCACGACCGTCCGGCGAATCCTCGTGCGGGACTGTTGTGGCAGCCGATTGAGAAGATCAGCCTTTACAGCAACTACTCCTCGAACTACGGTGATTCCGGCCCCTTGGTGACTGTCGGTGCTCAGAAGTTCCTTCCCCCGCAGTCGGCCGATCAGGTGGAGTTCGGCGTCAAGAGCGAATGGCTGGGCAAGAAGCTCACAGCTTCGGCCGCGGTTTACCGGATCATCAAGCACAATGTGCCAGCTCCTGATCCAAAGAATCCGCTGGTCACCATTGCCATTGGCACCGCGCGCACGGAGGGTGTCGAACTCGATGTAGCGGGCCAGATTACTCCCGACCTGCGGGTGATAGCCAGCTACTCGAACCTGCAGGATTTGGTCACCAGCGACACAAATTGTAATGACCCTAACAACTCAAATTGCAGCGGCATCCCCTCCCAGCAGGGACTTCCCTTTGATGGCATAGCGCACGTGACAGGAAGCCTTTGGGCCACCTGGCAGCCGCATCAGGGAGCGCTGCGCGGCCTGACGGTCGGTGGCGGCCTGAACGGCCACTCGGCCGAGCACTACTTCCAGTTCACCTCGCTGCCTGTCTTTACCAACAATCCAACAGCCTGCCAGGCGTACCCAGCTGACCCGACGCAATGCACCTCGGGCTTTGAGGATGATCGCGTCCCCAACGCATCGCAGGTGAACCTGATGGCGGCCTGGCGTCATACCTGGGGCCGTAAACAGATTTCGGCGCAGTTGAACATCCGCAACCTCTTGAACAATTACTCCTTTTCGAGTCTCGGTTACGAAGGCGCATTGCCGAACACGCCTTTTCAGATCATGCCGCAGCTTGAGTTCAAGTTCTGATCGCGGGCGAAAGGAGAACACGCATGAAGAAGAGATGGAGTATGCGCAACGTGGTCCTGGTGGTGCATCGCTGGACGGGCCTGGCGATGGCTGTATTTCTGGTCATCGTCGGGCTAACTGGATCGCTGCTTGCCTTTCGTGAGCCGATCAACCGGCTTTTCAATCCCGGGCTCTACGTGGATGCAAACGGACGGCAGCCGCTTGACCTGGCTACGCTGGCCGAGCGGGCCGAAGCACAAGAGCCGAAGATGAGCATCTGGATGTTTACGAGCGAGGAGCATCAGGCGCTCTTCCACGTCTTTCCGCGCCTTGACCTCGTTTCCAACAAACCGCTGGCCATCGACTTCGATCAGCTGATCCTCGACCCGTACACCGGCAAGGAACTGGGCCACTACATGATGGAGGACTGGAGCAACTGGCGGCCAAACATCATGAACATCGTATACGGAGTTCACACGGCGCTGGGGACGCGCTCAGGGGCAGGCTGGCAGTTCATGGGCTATGTGGCGCTGGTTTGGACGATTGATTCGCTGGTGGCCATCTGGTTGACGTTCCCGCGCGGTGTCGGCCCATTCTGGCTGCGCTGGCGGCAGGGATGGGGCATCAAGTGGAGGGCCAACTTTACACGCGTTAACTTCGATCTTCATCGTGCTGGCGGGTTGTGGCTCTGGCCGTTGCTGTTTGTCTTCGGATGGTCGAGCGTAATGTTCGGCCTGCCCCAGGTCTACGAGCCGGTGATGCACGCAGTCTTCCACAAACCATCTCTTGAGGAGAGCATTCAATCGCTGGTAGTAGATCAGCCGCTGGTTCATCCCAAGTTGAACTGGCGACAAGCGCAGGCGGCCGGAGAAAAGCTGTTAGCCGACCAAGGGGCGCTTCACCATTTCACCATTGCACGGCCTTACGGGATGGCATTTGTGGGCGAACTGGGCGGCTACTCCTATTGTGTCCGCACCAGCAGGGACATTCGCGGACACGGATGGGACACAGGCGTTCTGGTGGACGGAAATAATGGCTCCTTCCGCCACCTGTTCTTGCCCACAGGTGAGGGGCTTGGCGACACAATCGGCACATTTCTGTGGGGGATTCACTATGCCGACCTGCGCGATTGGTTTGCCTATCGTTTGTTCATCGGGCTCTTCGGCATCTTCCTGGCGCTCCTTTCGATCTCTGGTGTCCTCATCTGGTGGAAGAAACGGGCCGCCCGCCGCAAGACACGCGCACACCTTGCGCAATCAACGACCGCAGCCTGAAATTCAGCCCAGTACAAGAGAGAGGACGAGAGTATGTCAGTCACTCAACGAATTCGCAATATCATGGGCGTGATCCATCGCTGGACGGGCTTGGCGATTGCGGTGTTTCTCATCATTGTCGGCCTCACCGGCACCTTGCTTGCCTTTCGCGGACACATTGACGCGCTGTTCAACCCAGGCATGCATGTCAAGCACGCGCCCGGACAGAAGGAGCTTTCGCTCGCAGAGCTCGCTGAACGCGCCGAGGCCGATCTGCCCCATGCGCGGCTGGGATTCTTTGCGGTTGAAGCCGATCAGGTGATCTTCCACCTTGTTGCGCGTACCAATCCAGCCACAGGCAAACCGTACACCGACACCGAGTTGCATGTTGCGTTCAATCCCTACACTGGAGAGCGCCTCCACTGCGGCCTTGCTTCCGATCCCAACCGGCCCTGCCGCGACGTGATGGGCTTTATCTACGACCTGCACACCTCGCTCACCACGCGCACCGACTGGGGCTGGAGGTTTGTGGGCGCAGTTGCACTCCTCTGGACTATCGATTGCTTCGTTGCCTTCTTTCTAACGCTCCCTCGCGGTACTGGGCCGTTCTGGAAGCGCTGGCGGCAGGCATGGCAAGTGAAATGGGGAGCCAACTCCACGCGCGTTCATTTTGATCTGCATCGCGCTGGAGGCCTGTGGCTCTGGCCGCTGCTGTTCGTCTTTGCTTGGTCGAGCGTGATGCTTGGGCTGCGCGAAGTCTATGACCCGGTGATGGCGACGGTCTTCGACTTCGCCAACGATAACGACTTCATGGCGAAGAATGTAATCCCAAAGCCGCTTGAAGACCCAAAACTGAACTGGCGCGAGGTCGAAGCTACTGGAGCAAAAATGATGTCGGAAGCAGCGGCTGCGCATCATTTCACCATCGAGCGCCCTTATGGGATGGCTTACATTCCGGAGTACGGCGCCTACACCTACGGGGTTCGCTCCAGTCTCGATTTGCGCGGCCACGGCTGGGATACGACGGTCCTCATCGATGGCAACACAGGCCAGTTGCGCGAGCTTGACCTGCCCCGCGGCCAGCATCTGGGCAACACCATTTCCACGCTCCTCTGGGGCATCCACTACGGCGACCTCCGCGACTGGCTTCCGTATCGAGTCCTCGTCGGCGGCTTCGGCATATTTCTCGCCGTGCTCTCTTATACCGGAGTCGTGATCTGGTGGCGCAAACGGAAGGCGAAGAAGATGAGTGTCCGTTCAAAGCTCTCTGCCACCATCGTGCTGCTTCTCAGCTTCTGCGCAGCCTCCGCACATGCACAAGCGACCGCTGCCCAGTCCATTCGCATTCGCTTTGCCGGCCGCCTCGGCGGCAAGCCGTTTGCCTGCGGCGAGAAATACACCGGGATTGGAAACGAACCAGCCACAGTGACTCCGGCCGATCTGCGCTTCTTTGTCTCCAGCGTCACCCTGCTCGATGCTGCGGGCAATGCCACGCCTATCAAGCTCGATCAGGACGGTGTCTGGCAATATCAAGATCTCGCGCTTGTAGACCTTGAAGACGGCACGGGAGGCTGTCGCAACGGCAACGCTGCTATGCACACGGAAGTGACGGGCACCGTCCCGAGCGGCACCTACACTGGCCTGCGCTTTACGGTTGGCGTTCCCCTTGCGCTCGACCATATCGACCCCGTATCTGCTCCAGCTCCGCTCAACTTCACCGCGATGAACTGGGTTTGGCAGGTGGGCTTCAAATTTATTCGCGCCGAAGTTCTTGTGGTGCCGGACAGGACAACTCAGGCCGCCACGTCGACGCCTCCGGTTCAAGACAATCCAATGTCTACTTCGAGCCCAAAAGGAGGCAAGTTGGCCTCTATGCGCTCAAACGGCGTTCCCGTTCATGTCGGCAGCACTGGCTGCGCCTCTTCAGCCCTTACTGCGCCGCCTATTCAGGAATGTTCAAATCCCAATCGCATCGCTGTCACGCTTCCGGCGTTCAACGTGACCACGGATGTCGTGATCTTTGACATGGACATGCTGCTCGCGGGATCGGACGTGACCACCAATACCCCCGAGACTCCACCGGGCTGCATGTCCGGCGAAGACGACGCCGACTGCATACCAATCTTCAAGGCGCTCGGTCTCCCGTTCCGTGGCTCTGCGCCGAGTGAGCAGACAGTCTTCTACAGCGAGGCGATGCAATGATTAGGTTCGTAACCAGTGGAATGGCCCGCCTTTGTGTGGTTCTAGGGGTGCTCGTCATGGTGCGCCCCGTAACCTCACGAACAGCATTTGCGGCCGTCGAATCGCCCGCAGTCTTTCAATGGAACAAGCCGGACTGGGCTCCTACGCCGATCGTTCCCTCGGATGATCCAATGACCGCTGCCAAGGTCCAACTTGGCCGCAGGCTTTTCTACGACGAGCGCCTCTCGCGCGACGGAAGCCTATCCTGCGCGAACTGCCATCAGCAGGCACGCGCGTTCACTGACGGCAAGCCGGTGCATCTCGGTGTCAATGGCGAATTGGGTATTCGCAATGCCATGACCCTGACGAACGTTGCATATCTCCCCACTTACACCTGGACTAATCCGCTGCTCACTTCGCTCGAACAGCAGATGCAGGTTCCTCTGTTTGGCGACCACCCGATTGAAATGGGTATGGCTGGACATGAGACGCAACTGATCGCCGCGCTCTCTACCGATCCGAAGTATCCTTGTCAGTTTGCTCAGGCCTTCCCGGAAGACGGGAACCCAATCACACTTCCGCACATGCTCAAGGCGATCGGGGCTTTCGAACGGACACTTCTCTCCTTCGACTCGCCCTATGACCATTACAAGCATGGCGACTCGAACGCAATATCAGCCGCAGCCAAACGTGGCGAGGCACTCTTCTTTGGGGAGCGCCTGGAGTGCTACCACTCCCACGGCGGAATCAACTTTACCGACAATCACATCCAACAGGGCCAGGCCATCGCCGAGAGGGGCTTTCACAACACCGGCCTCTACAACGAGGATGGCCTCGGCGCTTACAAGAGCTGGGACCATGGCCTGCGCGGTGTCACTGGCAACGAAGACGACGAAGGCGCTTTCCGCACTCCCACGCTGCGCAACGTCGCCGTGACCGCGCCTTACATGCATGATGGCTCCAACGCGACTCTGAGAGACGTAATCCTTCATCATTACGCCGTCAAAGGCCATGCGGCCCTTGGTCCCAACGGAGCCAACCCTCTGCGAAGTGAGTTTATTGAGGGCTTCAAGTTGAGCGAAACGGAAACTCGCGATCTGATCGCGTTTCTTGAGTCACTCATCGATGAGACTTTCCTGCACAATCCTGAGTTTTCAAATCCATCGGCCAATTCCGCAAGCGCGACGGTACCGGCGCACACGAAGGAGAGAAGCGTTCATGGTAATTCGAACTAGAGTTGCTGCATTTACCGCCGGAATAGTCGCTGGTGTGGCAGTCATGGCAACGGTCATTGTGCTTCTTGGTTGGAGCGCATTCCACAACGGCTTCTCGGCACGCGCTGAGCCATCAGGACTTGAAGCCAGGCTTGCCGGAGCCATTTTGCGTGCGTCGGTGAGTGACCGCGATCGCGCGTTGCATCACAACATGACCACCACACCGCAGATGCTCTCTGAAGGAATGGAGCACTATGCCGATCACTGCGCAAACTGCCATGCCAACAACGGCAGCGGAGACACGATGTATGGTCGCGGTCTAAACCCGCGCCCGCCCGATCTCCGCCTCGCCGCCACCCAATCGAAATCGGACGGCGAACTCTACTCCATCATCCAGAACGGCGTCCGCATGAGCGGCATGCCCGCCTTTGGCGAGCCGGGCGGGCGCGATCACGGCTCCTGGGAACTTGTTGCCTTCATCCGCCATCTCCCTGCGCTCTCGCCTGAAGAGGAGCTCCAGATGCAGTCCATGAATCCAATCACCCCCTCCGAGATGAAAGAGCGGCAGGAGGAGGATGACTTTCTCAACGGCAACGCTACAACCACGAAAGGACAACCGAAATGAAAGCTCTCTCACACATCGCAGCAGTGCTGGTTCTTGCATTCGCCATCCCAGCTTTCGCCCACGGCAACATGGATCACATCATTGGAACCGTCACCACGATCAACGGGAAGATCGTGACCGTGGAAAAGGATGGCGTGTCCACTCAGGTAGCGCTCGTCGCCACAACTACATGGGAGGCCAACGGGAAACCCGGAACCCAGGCTGACTTGAAGGTTGGCGACCGCGTCGTCATTCACGCCACAAAGATCAACAACGTCGAGACCGCACACGATGTCCGTCTCGCGCATCCAGCCAAATGACCGGAAGTGCCTGGAAAGGACGCTACGAAATGGGCAAGAAACTGTTGATGCTGTTTGCTTTCATGTCGCTGCTCGGTAATGCAGCAGGTGCGCTTCATGCGCAGTCCGCTCTTTCTCCACTCACGCACGCTCAGGAGGCGCTGATCTGGAAGATTGAGGGCCGCCTGATGGCCCCGTGTTGCTACACACAGACAATACGCGACCATGACAGCCAAGTGGCTGTGGAGATGCGCGACGAGGTCACCGCACTTGTGGCCTCCGGTAAAAGCGAACAGGAGATCATCACCTACTACAGAACGAAATACGGCGAGACGATTCTCGTCGTCCCTGACGGATGGACAGGACAGCTCCTGACCGCTACGCCTTTGCTGCTGTTCGTTGCATCGGCAGGTCTGTTGGTGGTGTTTATTCGAAAGGCTGTGAGCACCAAGGGAAGGCTCATTGCCTTAAGTGCGCCGGTAGGCGTCGCTGCTGAAAGATCTGACCTAAAACAGCGAATTCGGGCCGAACTCGGAGATTTCTAACGGGCCAGAGTCACCTTAACCGTGTCCGCGCGAGGCGGATTGGAGAGGAAGAGATATGAATCGACATTGGGAGACTTTGTTTACGGCCGCGAAGAGCAGGATTGGAATACCAATCGCTCTGAAGCCACGGTTTTCAAACAAGACGAGACGCAGACCGGCATGGAAGGCGCTCGCGGCCTTCTGTCTTCTCTCAACTCTCCAACTCTTTGGCCAAGAGTATGGTTCGGTCTCGGGGACGGTGCTCGACGCATCGGGCGCCGCGATTGCTGGTGCCACAGTCACCATCACGCAGCTCGAAACCGGCCGCCAGACCACCGTCACCACGAACGGCTCCGGTAACTACGCCTTCCCGTCACTCGCCCCGGCGCATTACAAGGTGAAGATAATGGCGCGAGGCTTCGAGGCCTTTCAGGAGTCCGACGTCATCCTACAAGCTAACCAATTGCTGACCTTGGGCGCGAAGTTGAAGGTTGGTACCGCGACTGAGACGGTCGAGGTCAACACAGGAGCGCCCGGTAGCTATGCTGCACCCGATTCCGGTTCGGCCACGCGTACCAATACACCGTTGATCGAAGTACCACAGTCAGTTGAGGTGCTTAACCGCGCCTTGATCCAAGACCAGGACCGCCGCACGTTGGGGGACGCTCTTGTGAATGTATCGGGAGTAGTTCCAACCAAATCCGAAGAGATCCTGTTTCTCTCGCCTATCGTCCGTGGCTTTCCTGCAGAGATTTATTCAGACGGTCTTGCCATGTTCGGCAATACGACCACAGCAAATGATCCGACAAGCCTCGTGGGAGTGGAACGGATCGAAGTGGTCAAAGGACCGAACTCCACCATGTACGGTGGCGGCCTTGGTTCTCCTCTGGGAGGATTGATCGATGTGGTGTCGGTTCGCCCGGAGACGAGAATGAATGGTTACATGGCGTTGCGCGGCGGCAACTTTGGAACGTTCGATCCCTACGGCGACCTGAATATTCCGCTCAACACGAAGATCGCTGCGCGTCTGGCTGGCGAGTATCAGCGGAATGACAGCTGGGTCGATGTGGTCAGCGGAGACCGCTGGTCGTTGCAGCCAGCCATGTCATTCCAGCTAGGGCCGAAGACTGACCTCTTCGTTCAGGGACGGTTCAACCATCGCGATCAACTGGAGTACTCGGGTGTTCCAGCGGTGCAGGCAATTGCAGGACAGATCGATCGCAACGCGTTTGCCGGTGCGCCTGTTGGACAGCCGCATACGAGGCTCGACAGCCGCATGGCTACAGTGGACCTCAACCATACCTTCACGGACAGTCTGCGGTGGAACACGAGTGCGCGCTACTACTTCAGCCAGGCGAACGAGCATGGAAGCTTCATCCTTCCGGGACTCAATCCACCCGATCCAGCTCCCCCCGTCTACCAGATTTTCACGCTGGATATGCCCTCAAATCCGGTCAGAGAAGGCGCCTTCGATACCAACTTGGCGGTGAGCCTTCGCGGTCTGGGCGGAAGGCATGAGTTGCTGGCTGGCGTGAGCTACGACCACACCAACTTCTTCTCAGAGATGGGCTTCTCCGGGATTCCAGTGGGCGAAGAGGACCTCGCTCATCCTACGTATAACCTCTCGTTCGGACCCGAGACGCCAGCAAGTCTGTTTCAGACCGACCGCTACCAGACCACCGCGGTCTATGGACAGGACCAGGCCACCTACGGGCGGCTCAACCTGACCGGTTCGGTTCGTTACACAAAGCTCGACTTCCGTGAGCGCCAGCAGGCAACCGACAAGACGTACAACCATGCATCGGGCCGCTTTGGCGGCACATTCAGAGTGGCCAATGGTGTAGCGCTGTACGCGGCATATGCTACGGCGTTCCGCGGCGCCTTTGGACTCGTAGTACAGCAGGCTCCGAAGCCGGAGACCTCGCAGAATGTGGAAGGCGGCCTGAAGCTGGCCCTCTCCAAGGCACACCTTGCCGGCACCATTGCAATCTTCAATCAGATTCGCAATAACGTCGCTACCCCCGACCCAACGAACTTCCTATACTCGGTGCAGACCGGGCAACAGCGCGCTCGTGGTGCGGAGGCCGATCTCACCTGGGAACCGATCCGCGCTCTCTCAGTCCTCGCCAACTACGCTTACACAGAAGCGACAGTGACGGAGGATAACGCCATCCCGATCGGCAACCTGCTTGCGCGTGTGCCGCGCAACAGCGGGCGCGTCGCAGCTCGCTATCGAGTTGCGACGGGTGCCGCCAAGGGTCTGTCGTTCGGGGCTGGCGTAACCGGATTCAGTGCGCGCCAGGACACGTTGCCAAACACAGTATCGACGCCGGGTTATGCGGCAATCGACGCACAAGCCTCCTACGACTTAGGACACCGTTTCAGCATCGAGGGTTCGGCAGTGAACCTGGCAGATCGTCGCACATACGATCCCTACGAATATTTTGGGTTCCCCGTGGTGATGCCGAATCAGCCGCTTTCTGCCTACGTAACGTTGAAGATCCACCTCAACAAGGAGTAAAGAGAACACGATGCGAAAGTCTGCAATTGCGAGTTCGCTCTTTCTGCTCATCCAGCTAAGTGTGGGTGCGTCGGCATTCTCTGTTGCCGCACAGGATCCAGACGGGCGGATTTTAAGCACGAAGCCCAGGGCACCCCTGCCGAGCTACGAATCCCTGGATGAATTCGGTCGAGGCTATTTTCCGCGTGCGGTCTACGATGAGGCGCGGGCTCAAACCGGCTTCGACATTCTCGAAATTACCTACGCAAGTGACGGACAAGCTGTGCGTGGAGTGTTAATCAGGCCGAAAGCGCCGGGCGCTAAAAAATGGCCGGCGATCATCTTCAACCGCGGAGGCAACGGCCAATTGGGAAGCCTCATGGACAACGGTCTGCCTTGCGTGGGTATGAACACATCGTGCCTTGACGTTGCCGATCTTTACCAGTTCGCCAAGGCGGGCTTTGTGGTCATCGCGTCCGACTACCGCTACCAAGGGCCCACAGTAAAACGCGATCAATGGGGCGGAGTCGAAGTCGACGATGTTCTCAATCTCGTGCCCGCACTGAAGTCGCTCGACTTCGTTGACTCCGACCGGCTCTACATGCTCGGTCTGTCGCGCGGCGGCACGATGGCCTATCTTGCGATCAAACGAGGCATTCCCATCAAGGCCGCCGCCGTCATCGGCGGAGTCACAGACGTGAAAGCCTGGGTGGACGCGAGGCCCGAGATGGGCATTGTCAATGGGAATGAATACATCGATGGCTTCGCCAAGATTTGGCCGGACTACGAGCGCCGTGCCGAGGAAGAATATCGAGCGCGGTCAGCTGTCTATTGGGCCGACCAGATCAATGTGCCTGTCCTCATCCTCCACAGCCGGACCGACAGAATGGTCCCGGTCATCCAAGCTCTCCGCATGGCAGAAGCACTTCAGGAAAGGAATAAGGTGTACGCCCTTCACATTTACGAACGCGACGGGCATCCCTTACCGCTGAATCGCGACGATCGCAATCGCATGATTATCGATTGGTTCAACCACGCTCAACCCACGTCACGCTGAGAGCTCATTTTTCAGGAGACAAGACAATCTGTCCGACATCAACCGCCGCAAGGCATCCGAGACATCCGAAGCATCCTAATTGACACACAAACCGCTCGCAGCAATCCGATTGGAGAGGTCATCACAATGAATCGCAGAGAACTCCTTAAGCGTTCCGCAGCCCTCGGCTTGACCGCCGCCGGCTCGTTTTCACTTCCTGACGCGGCCGCAGCAACATTGGATACAGTTGCAGAAAGCGCCCCACCCAATCCCCTTACCCCTCCGTCCAACGCGCCCATTCCGGTCGCATTCCTCATCTCAGAAGGTGCCGTAGTTATTGATTTCTGCGGCCCATGGGAAGTTTTCGAAAGAGTCTACATTCCCGACCGGAAGTATGATGCCTTCAGTCTCTATACGGTGGCGGAGACTGCCGCTCCCATCACTGCGGGCGGTGGATTGAAAATCACGCCAACCTATACCATCGCCAATGCCCCCGCACCCAAGGTCATTGTTATCCCCGCACAAAGCCCTGCCAGCGAAGCCACCAAAGCCTGGATTCGCAATGCGACAAAGAACACGGATGTTACGATGTCCGTTTGCACAGGCGCCTTTGTGCTTGCGAGTACCGGCCTGCTCTCCGGCAAGTCTGCGACCACGCATCACGGCGCTTACGTCGACCTCGCGATGCAGTATCCGGACATTCATGTTCAGCGTGGAGCCCGCTTTGTGGAATCGGGCAACTTGGCGAGCGCCGGCGGCCTCACTTCTGGAATGGATCTCGCCTTCCGGGTGGTGGAGCGCTACTTCGGCCGGGATGTGGCAAGCCAGACTGCCACGCTTCTGGAGTATCAGGGCCAGGGCTGGCTGAATCCGAATTCCAACTCCGAGTTCGCCGGTCCCATCCACCAGACGGCTGACCATCCTGTCTGCGCTGTCTGCGGCATGCCAATCGATCGCTCCCTGTCGTCCACGTACAAGGGAAGGACCTATTACTTCTGCGTCAAAGATCACAAGCAAATCTTCGATAGCTCCCCGGAAAACTTCGCCGCCAAATGACAGTTCACCGCGGGGGCTCGGCAATAGTGCGACCGGCGCTTTCTCCCCGTCGCAAACGGAGAACTTCCCATTGCATCGATCGCTGCTGGAGAGCCCCCGAGAGCTTGCGAAGAAGCCTAGATGGCTTCCGCCAGCTGCTCCCTGAAAATCTTGTGCGATACGAGCCAGTGGCGAACGGTCAGCGATGGCTGGGTGCCTGTGGAATCGCGCCATATACACCCCAAACCACGTTACATTCATGGCGCGATTCCCCATTATATGACGCGACCTCCTTGCAATTGGCGCGATTCCATGCTTTAATTGGCGCAATGTCTGCAATCGCGCAACTAAAAGGGGGCGGAGAATGGCAAATCGCCGCGTGGGCGACATAGCAGAAGACCTGGCAGCGGTCGTGGACTTCGTGCGGCAAAGTGCAAACGGCGCGCGGAGCGGTGAAATTGCTGAGGCTCTGAAGGATATCCCGCAGCGCACCCTCCAACGTTGGCTGAAAAGCCTTGTGGAGAGTGGGCGGCTCGTGCAAGTAGGCAAGGGGCCGGCGGCGCGATATCGACTTCCGGTCATAACTGAAGAGCAGAAAGAAACGCCTGAACGGAAGAGGGGACCAGAAGAGGAAAAGCCGGAAGAGGTAGTGACGCCTCTCTCCGTCGAAAGCGCCCAGATACGCGCGTATCTCCGGCAACCGTTCGGGGCAAGAAAAGCCGTTGGCTACAACCGCCAGTTTCTTGACGGCTATCGACCCAACACGACTTTCTATCTCTCGCCGAAAGAGCGGACGCACCTGGCGGAAGTGGGCAAGACGAAGACTGAGGTCGAAGCGGCCGGAACCTATGCGAAGCAGATTCTCAATCGCCTGCTCATCGACCTGTCCTGGAATTCAAGCAGGCTCGAAGGCAATACATACTCGTTGCTTGATACCCGTCGCCTGATCGAATTCGGCGAAGAGGCGCAGGGCGGGAACAGGCTGGAAGCCCAGATGATTCTCAATCACAAGGATGCCATCGCGTTTCTTGTGAGCGCGGCGGATGAGATCGGCTTCAACCGCTATACGATTCTGAACCTCCACGGAATTCTGGCGCAGAACCTCTTGCCGGATGAAGCGGCGGCCGGGCGCTTGCGGCGCATTGCGGTCGGCATTGAAAGCTCCGCCTTCCATCCTCTCGAAGTCCCGCAGTTGATCGAGGAATGCTTTAATCAGGTGCTGGCAACTGCGCAGGCAATCCATGACCCGTTCGAGCAATCGTTCTTCGCCATGGTGCATCTGCCGTACCTTCAACCCTTCGACGATGTTAACAAGCGGGTTTCGCGTCTGGCGGCGAACATTCCTTTCATCAAGGCAAACCTGTCGCCGCTGTCGTTTACCAGCGTTCCGCGTTCGACCTACACGGACGCCATTCTGGGCGTCTATGAGTTGAACGGGATTGACTTGCTCAAGGATGTTTACATCTGGGCCTATGAGCGATCGGCCGAGCGTTACGCGGCCGTGAGGCAATCCCTCGGCGATCCCGATCCATTCAAACAGCTGCATCGGGCAGCGCTGCGTCAGCTCGTGGGGGACGTGGTGCGGCGGCGCATGGATAGGAAAGAGGCAGGCGCACATATCGCTGAGTGGGTGAAGAGCAACATTGCAGCGGATGAGCAAGAGAGATTCAGGGAAATGGCCGAGTCCGACCTTCTCAGCCTGCATGAGGGAAATTTCGCGCGTCTGCAAGTCCGACCGAGCGAATTCGCGGCCTGGCAGATCGCGTGGGAAAACAAGGAATTGATCTTCCCTGCACCGGAAGAACGCTATGACGCCAGTCGTGACGGAATCGTGTTCTGGGGTCAGGACAGGGCGCAGCGGGTACGATGCGCTCTCAGCCGGGAAGCGCTCAATGACCATTTCCACGGCGACAACAGAAACAAGCTCGAAGTGTTCCGCGAAAATCACACGGCCATTGAAGACATCGCGCGAAGCAAATACCTCTCCGGCCGTGTCGAACCGGACGGAACCGTCCTGATACGCACGGCAGATATTTCCGATTGAGGAGACGCAGCGTAGCTGGAGTTGATCAAGATCATGTTAACGACTGTGGAGTGCGTAGTTCGTAAAGTTCCCCTACATCCAAAGCACTGCGTCATTGGGCGAGAAGGTCGCTTGGGCGATTGATCGGAACTGCAATCTTTATCCAGCACGGTTCGGGTTCCTGGCCATCGAGTAAGCTTTGGGATCAATCGTCTTATGAATGAACTTCATTCCTTGCCAGAATCGAGAAGCGGTCCTCACAAAATAATTTGCCAGACTTGTCGCGAAAGGAGCATCGCCTCGGTTATCACCTTAAAACCGGCCATACGTTATCAGTTCAAAACCGGCCAACGGGATTGGCCTGAGACGTGATTGTTTTACCTTGCCGCAAGGTGCGTTTGCAAGGCGTGGTTTGAGCCGATGAGTTTGTGTTTGATATTTGAGGGGTCCGGATTCGTGTTAGTGTTGTATTCGCTCCGCCGGGGTCGCGCCTTGCGGAGTGATCCAGGGCCGATGACACGGGGCTGGCTCCGAAGGAATCGGTGACGCGAGACCCTCTGCGGTTTGCCTGATGGGCTGGCCGGCCGAGGGTTTCGTGTTCTTGCCAGCATTCCTATGGTGAGGCTCCGGCGTCGAGGCCTCTGGATCACGAGTCGCGACGCCGCCGGGCGTTCTTTGCCCGGCTTCCTTATCGCTTTTGTTTTTGCCTTTGCTTTTGCATTTGTCATTGGCCTTCTCCAGAGGTGCCGGTCTTGGTGCGCCAACTGCGCGGGCCGCACTTGAGAACGTGACCGTGATGCAGCAAGCGATCCAGCATGGCGGTGACAGCGGCGCTGTCACCCAGCAGTTTGCCCCAGTCGTCGACAGGTCGATTCGATGTGAGAAGCGTACTGGCGCGTTCGTATCGGCGCATGATGATCTCCAGTAGTTCCTCGGCGGCGGTCAGCGGCAACTTGCGCATTCCCAGGTCGTCGATGATCAGCAGCGGTACGGTGGTCAGCAGGTCCATAAACTCCTTGCGCTTGCCATCCAGTGCAGCATCGGCCAGTTCTTCCAGCAGCCTGTGGGCTTCGCGATACAACACGCGGTAGCCCTGCTGGATGACGGCATGTCCGATGGCTTGTGCGCAGTGACTTTTCCCGCTGCCAGGCGGACCAAGAAAAAGGGCATCTTCGCGCTTTCCTACCCAGTTCGCTGTAGCCAGTTCGAAGACCAGGTTACGATTCATCCGGACATTGAACTGGAAGTCGAAGTTGTCCAGGCGCTTGGCGTCGCAGACTGCGCCGATATTGGCTCCGGCCTTGTGGGCACGTGCCAGCAGTTGAAGCAACGGTGGCGGTGTACGGCGTGGGCGATCTGCATCGCGGATACGATGCCCGCCACGCTTGCCGCTCAGATGCTCGCGCAGCAACTCACCGCTGCGTGGATCGAGCAGCCGCACGAACATCGCGTCCCACTGCACGTTGACCTTCCGCCCGATCCAGCCCGGCGGCGCTCCGTAATAAGCCGCTTCAACCTCGACGCAACCATCGATATGCACCGTCCGCTCGCCATACTGGTAGTAGCGGAACGGCTCCAGCGGAAGCGGCTGCAGGTGGGGCTTCTCTTCGGCGAACATCGCCGCTACTTGCCGCTTGGTGCGGCCGTGGATGCGCTTATCGGCCCAGCGCTCTTCCCAGTGGTCCAGATACGCCTGCGCTTCTTCCAGGCTCTCGAACTTCTTGCCTCTCAACGGGGTTTTCTGGGCGTGGGCTACACCCGATTCGACTTTTCCTTTTCGGTCTGGATCGCGCACCTTGCACGGTAATGCCGTCACGCCGTAGTGCCCCAGAACATCGCGATACAAGGGATTCAGGCCCGGATCGTAAAAGTCCGGAGACAACACGCCCTCGCGAAGGTTGTCCAGGACCACGATCCGTGGCACGCCGCCAAGCCGACGAAATGCCTTCTCGTGAAGCTCGGCCCACACCCGCGCACTCGAACGAAAGACCAGCAGCCGAACCGATTTGCGACTGCATCCCAGCGTCAGAACGAATAGCCGCGTGCGCCGGTACTTGCCGCTATCCGGATCGCGCACCATCGGGCCCGTTCCGTAATCAACCTGGGCCTCCTCACCGAGTTTCGTCTCGATGATCACCCGTGCTTCAGCCGATACCGCTCCGCGCAGCTTGAGTACGAATCGCTGAACGCTCTGATAGCTGCTTCGAAACCCGTGCTTATCGACCAGATCCTGCCAGATGCCCATCGCGTTGCGGCCCCGCGACAGCTCCAGCTCGATCATCTCCCGATACGGTTCACTGGCTCCGGACGGACGCTTGCTGCCTTGCTCCTGCAACGTCACTTCCGGCAAAAAGCCGGTAATCACTTCGTTGGCCGGTTTTGAATTATCGGCTGCTCGGGAACCGGAAGAGCCGGTGATCACCTCTATGGCCGGTTTTGAACTGGCAGAGCCAGCCGCCACCGGAGCCTTGCGCCCCCAACCTCCCGGCGTCCGCAGTGCAATCCCGGCCGACCTCAAGTATCCGCCAGCCGTCTCGCGACGGACTCCCGTCGCCCCTTCGATCCGACGCAGAGACCAACCAAGACGCCCCAGCGCGATCACCTGTTCCTGCTTCGTTTTTTCCAAGACATTACCCATGCCAACAGAGGCTAATTTCCCCTGTCGGAGCTAATGTCTTAGGCCGTTTCTCTATGGCCGGTTTTGAGGTGATAAGAGGCGCAGAAAGGCCAGCAGTTCCGCAGATGCGGCCTGCCCCACGGTCCCGTCGAGCAATTGCGCCTCGAACTCTCCAGCGCCGGTTAGAAAAGCTGTGTTCTGCCTGCGCGCCACGCCGCAAAGAACATGTGAGGCCATCTCCCAGGAACGCGGAGTGGGCCAGGCATTGGCGTCCGAGGTTGTGTCGGCCGCGTGCAGCAGATCCGGCTTGAAACGTAAGAAGGCGATGATCTCCGGCCGCACGCCCGCGCTCACGGCCCACCTGCACCAGTCGCTCAGGTCGGCCTCGAGTTCGAGATGGACAAAACGGTTGCGCAGAGGCCGCGGCATCGCAAAGTGCACGCCACGCTCCGATGCCGGATTGCCGGCGGCGATGACGACCCACCCTTCGGGGAGAACGTATTCGCCAAGCTTGCGGTCAAGGACGAGCTGGTAGCAACCAGCTTGCGTCATCTGCGGCGCCGAGGTCAGTTCGTCCAGAAACAGAATGCCTTTGCCATCAGTGGGCAGGAACTTGGGCGGAACCCACTCGGTCTGGTCCGCGGCGATGCGTGGCAGCCCCCGCAGATCAACGGGATCGAGTTGTACGGCGCGAACGTCAAGGAAAAAGATGTTGAGATCGCGCGCCACTTGAGCGACGATCTGCGACTTGCCGACGCCGCACGCGCCCCAGATGTGCAAGGGCACACGTTCACAGATCAGCGCATGAAGCGCCTCGTAGAGCTTCGATGGTTTCATTCGGATATACCTCAGGCGGAATGCTGGTTTGGTTGTGAAGAAAGGCTGGTCGGCCGTCTATTCGGGAATGCGTTGGATTCCGGTGCTGGCCGTTTTGGGGCGGAACAGTTGCGGCGATATAAACTGATTCCTGAATGAATTCATCAAGGGATCAGCAATTTGAGGCGCTTCAGGCCGCGCTGCGGGTGGCCCGTGAGAACGAGAATAGGTGGATGGAAATCTCCGCCGAGTTCTCTACTGATGCTGAACGGATGGAGCAGTGGACCAGCACCGCGAGACTCAGACGGCTCGAAGTCGAGCGGATCGAGGCGCTTTTGGCTGGTGCGACGGAGCCTTGTGGCTTGGCACAACCAGGTTGCAATGGGACGATTGAAGCGAAATACAGAATGGGAGAGACGGCATGAACGAAGCGGAAATGAAAGCCGAGTTGGAGCGTCTGCGGGCAGAGAACGCAAAGCTCAAGAGCAAGGATTCAGCAGGGTTGAGTCTCAAGGTCAGCGAAAAGGCGCCGTATCCCTCTACGGAATGGGACGTTTCCCTGTCACCCTCTACAAGGAGCAGTGGCTCCGCATAATTGCCAGCGCTTCTGAGATCGAGGCGTTCATCCGCGAAAACGACAGCAAACTCAAGACCAAGGAGTAGCGATGTCAACTGCAGCCTTCAGAGCCGCACCCCGAGTGGTAAGGTGATTTTGCGTAAGGCCAAAAGCGCAATTCTGAGGAATCCCGTCGCCGGACTGGTGCAAAGACGAGGGCACTCCTCTAACAGTAGTGGCACTTTCAGCACTTGTTCCGCTTCAACTTGGAAAAGTGAAGAGCTCGACGAACATTTTCACGCGTTCTTTCTGACGGCTGGGTGGAAATCGCTTGGTTCTTGTGAGGTCGGCGATTCCGTGGAGGCCCGCCCAAAAGAGTTCCGACAGAACCTCCGGCTTCGAGCCCTGTCCTTGAAACATCTCCAGGAGCTGTGCGAAGGCGAACCGGAGTTCCGGAGGCGTGGCCGCGTCAGCGAAGGGTATGTTCAGGCTGAGCGAAAACATCACCTCGTAGAGTGCCGATGAAGACGCGGCGAACTCCAGATAGGCGGATGCGACGGATTCGACCATTTTCCCGGGCTTGGCCCGTTTGCGTGCCTTCTCCAAAGCCAGGCCGATCTCTTGGAAACCCTCAATAGCCACTGCAGCGAGGATGCCTTCGCGGCTTTCAAAGTGACCGTACAAAACGGGTTGGCTGTAGGAGATCTCGTCGGACAGCCGCCGAACGGTGACGCTCGGCCAGCCCTCCAGCTCCGCGATCCGCCGTGCGGCGCTTATAATCTGTGCCCGTCGAGCCTCTCTGTCGCGTTGTTTTCGTTCTGCAATGCGGTTCGGTACGGTTGTTTCCATTCGCAAATTATAGCACCGCTAGAACTTCTAACAATTTGTATAAATAATTACGAATGCTCTTGCATCGCGGGTCATAGTCGTGCATCATAAATAGCGTTGCTAGATTTTCTAACGAGGAAATATTCATGCTCAACATAATTTTGCTTTCCCTCGCTGTTCTTATGGCCGTGGCGATCCTCATCATCGGAGGCTTCTACCTCTTTTCCCCGGAGCGAATGACGGGATCGTTCGGCCTCAAGCTCCCCGCAGCTGATGCCAACACTCGTGCCTGGCTGCGCCTGAAGGGGGTTCGGGACATCGCGTCCGGGCTGGTTGTGCTGGCCCTGATGCTGACTACGGGTTCTCGTTCGGTAGGCATCGCTCTGCTCGTGCTGGCGATCACCCCTTTTGGCGACATGTCGGTCGTTCTGCGGTCGGGTGGGTCGAAGTCGGCGGCGTTCTCGATTCATGGCGTGACATGTGTGGCAATGCTTGTCGTCGGCCTGTTGTTGATCCATGCCCTTTGAGAGACGTGCGGCAATAGTAGCTTGCAAAACCAATTCTTCTGGTGGAATCATCATGGAAGTTCTGAATGTTGTGGCAATCGTTGTCGCTGGGTTGATGGTTGGATGTGAGTTGTCCATTGCCGCGTTTATTCACCCAACTCTGGATACGCTTCCAGAGGAAGTGCATCTGCCGGCAGCAAGTGCTATCGCCCGGGTGATGGGAGCAGCCATGCCGTTCTGGTATGCGCTTACACTCCTGCTGACCGTGGTCGAGGGTGCGATCTATTGGCATACCTCTGGCCGCTTACCTATCTGGATCGTTGCATCGTCCGTTTTGTGGATGCTGGTGATTGTGTGTACGGTCACGATCCTCGTGCCGATCAACAACCGAATTGCATCGTGGGAGACGTCCACGCCGCCTGCCGATTGGAAGCGTTACCGGAGTCGATGGGATCTGCTTCACCGCTGGCGCGTTGTCGTGCTAACGACAGCTTTCGTGTTGCTCATCGTGGGCATTCTGTAACCAACGTTCTTGCGGGCACGATGCGTCTGCAGGACCAATCGAACCACAAGGAGGACAATCCCATGTCAGAGATAGCAACCACGTACGCTCCACTGCCTGCCGATGATCTTAGCCGCGCGCTGGCATTTGCCCAGTTAGACAGTCCAACTGCACAGCATATTGGTCTTGTAGGAAATACGTATACGATCACCGTCGCCGGTAAAGATACCAACGTCCGCTTCTGCGTGATCGACATGCATGTGCCGCCTGGTGGCGGGCCGGGGCCGCATCGTCACGACTTCGAAGAGACCTTCATCCTGCTTGAAGGCGAGGTGGAAATGACCTTCCGCGGGGCGAAGTCCATCGTTCGGGCGGGTGACACGGTCAACGTTCCGTCCAATGCTCCTCACCAGTTTCACAACTCATCGACAAGCCCAGCCCGGATGATCTGTATCTGCGCTCCAGCGGGCAACGAAAGGTTCTTCGTCGAGCTCGGTGTGCCTGTAGCGACGCGCACT
>Ga0255350_1000082_pt1 | contig 35960 bp, 25 predicted proteins | sample HBST25r1metaG_FD_186028 | JGI IMG/M metagenome (GOLD analysis project Ga0255350, IMG submission 186028) | Peat soil microbial communities from Stordalen Mire, Sweden - H.B.S.T-25.r1 | ecosystem: Environmental > Terrestrial > Soil > Wetlands > Peat | place: Sweden: Norrbotten County, Stordalen...
GCTCTCTCCGGCCGACCTCCATGAGATGCTGGCCGAAGCGAGCCAGGAACACAACCTGGATGTGGACCTGCTGGCCAGCCTGGTGAAGGCCGAGAGCGGCGGCAACGTACACGCCCGCAGCCCAGCCGGCGCCCAGGGGCTGATGCAATTGATGCCGGCGACGGCCAGGCGACTGGGTGTTCAGGACAGTTTCCAGCCAGACCAGAATGTGCGCGGCGGCTCGGCTTACCTGGATGGACTGCTCGCCCGCTACCACAACAACCTGGCGCTGTCGCTGGCCGCCTACAATGCCGGCCCGGAGGCGGTGGAGAAGTACCGCGGCATTCCGCCTTATCGCGAGACGAGAACGTACGTGGCGCGCGTGATCCACGAGTTCAACCGCCGCGTGCTGGCGCACGAAGCAGAGGCCAGACGGGCGGCCGCCGAGCAGGCTCGACAGGCGATGGTATCCTCGCCGGCCGGGCAGAAAATGCCTCTCGAATAGAATTTATTTCGCTTTCACAGGTGAGAAACTAGACTGGATCGATGTTGTTGAGACGCGGAACGGAGATTGCTTGAAAAAAAGTCGGCTGATTCTAGGCCTGTTGTTGCTGGCAGTGCTGGTGGCGCTGGCCGTCTATGCGCAACACCGGCATCCATTCCATTGGCATACATTCGTGGAGCAGCTGAAGCTGGCCGACTGGCGCATGATCGGCATTGCCCTGGGCTGCATCTACCTGGGCTACGTCTTTCGCGCGGTGCGCTGGGCGCTGCTGCTGCGCCACATCAAGAAAATGCCTCTGTTTTCGCTGCTGGGAACGCAGGTGATCGGTTTTACCGCGGTTGCGCTGATTGGCCGGGTCGCTGACCCGGTGCGGCCTTATCTGGTTGCGAAGAAGACCGGCCTGCCGCTCGGCAACCAGATTGCGGTTTACATCGTCGAGCGGCTCTTTGACGCCGGTTCGATGGCCCTGATCTTTTGCTCTGTCATTCTGCTGGCGCCCGCCGGGGCGCTGCCCCATCCTGAAGTCATCAAAAAGGTTTGCTACGGAATGCTGGCCACCACCGTGGCCGGCGCGCTCTTTCTGGTTGCCGTGCGCGTGGCGGGCGGAACGGTGGCCTCGCTGCTTGAACGAGCCTTCGGCGTGGTCTCCAAAGGCCTGGGCCAAATGATCGGCGAAAAGATTCGCATTTTCCGCACCGGCTTGGACACGTTGCGCTCCTTTTCCGATTTTGGCGTGATTGCCTTGCTTTCGCTTGCCATGTGGGGGCTGATCACGCTGGCCTATCTTGAGATCACGACGGCCTTTGTCGCCAGCCCGCCACTGGCGGGGCTGACGCTGGCCAAGTGCATGTTGCTGATGGCCTCGAGCATGGCGGCCAGCGGATTTCAGCTTCCCGTGCTGGGCTGGTTCTCGCAAACTGCCGTGGTGGCTGCCGCCATGAGCGGCTTCTTTGGCGTGGCGGCCGAACCGGCCACCGCCTGCGCGGCCACGCTGCTGGCGGTCACTTTTCTGGGCATCGTGCCCGTGGGACTGCTATGGGCTCAGTTCGAACATGTGAGCCTGCGTAAGATCACGGTCGAAAGCGAGCACGCCGAGAAGGAGATGGCGGCCGAGGAGCCGGCCGGCTAGCCTCAGTTGCCGCGTAGAACAAATCCCCTGCTACGGTCAAGCCCCGGGCGGCGGTGGGGCAACAGTTTGTTCTGCTGCGAGCGCAGGCGCAGGCTTGGAGAACCGGATGCTCTCCGGACCCACCGCTCCGCCGGTCATCAACATGCTCATGGCCTGCTCCATGTTCAGGCCCGACTCGGTTACCTTGCCGAGAGGCAGAATCTGCAGGAAGGCCGAGGTTGGGTTGATGGCGTTGGGCAGCAGGACGGCGGCCAGCAGCTCTCCAGTCGTCGAGTCGGTCATGGTGCGGGTCAGAAACCCGATGGACTTCTGGCCGGCGATGGGAAAGTCCACCAGCACCACGCGCTGGCCGGAGTTCTTTTTGGCCATCATGCTGTCCGCCAGTTGGCGCACCGAGGTATAGACCTTGGCGATAAATGGCAGCCGCTCCAGAATTGCCTCGAAGAGCCGGAACGCCTGCCGGCCGATTACCAGGGAAGTGACCCGGCCGGCCACGGTAAGCACCAGCAGGGTCAATAGAATGGCCAGAATATCCTGTAGAACCGGCCGGTTCAGCCAGTCCCGCGGAAAAATGGTTGCAAACAGCCTGACCAACGGCAACCCGGCCCTGGCCAGTTCGCCCAGAAGGAAACTGAAGATCAGGTAGGTCACGAACAGCGGTCCGATGGTAATGACTCCAGCCAGGATGTCGCCTTGCAAGCTGCGCAGCGGTCGGGCAAAGATCGATTTCACGCGGGCTCTCCTGCCGAAGAGGATACCGGAATCGGGCCGCCAGGTGTGAACCGAAGCCGGAAGCGTTGCTTAAGCGGAGCCGCCAGCCGTGGCAGAACGCGCGGAGCGGACCACGAGTTTTCCCCGCACAGAAGCGGAATTTTTGTCGCAGTGTAAAATGGAATTATAGTTTCGTGAAATTCGCCTTGAGGGGGTTGCATCCTTCCCGCCAGTCTGTGATGGGCGGAGTTGCCAGCTGTATTTTTGGAGGTGTACTATTTTGCTCAGTTCACCCGGGTTTGCTTGTAACCCCCCGGCTTGATGGTCAATATGAAGTTGTACTCGGCTTCAAAACGTGGTCTCAACAAGCGGCGCTTACCAGCGCGCGCGGACGGAGTGTTTTCTCATGGCATGGTACGCATACTGCATTGGTGAGAAACAAGCTTTTCCTGAATTGGCCCATCATCGTAAACCGGTTCCCATGGAGTCTGTCATTGGAGTCAGTGGTAACCAGGTTTTTCTTTACCCAGCCAGCGATCTCGCTGTGATCGTCAGCGAGCACAACCCCCAGGAGTCCCTCAACCAGAAATCCGGCGTCGATCACGCCCGGGTCATTGCCGATTGTTTTCAGCACTCCACGGTTCTTCCTTTCCGCTTTGGCACTGTCTTTGACGACGACGAGAGCCTTCGCAGGTCGATTCGCTCCAATCAGCGCCAGTTCCAGGGCAATATCGACAAGCTGAGGGGCAAGACCGAAATGCATTTGAAGATTTTGGTGGACAGCTGCGGCGGCCACTCCCAGGACAATCACCTGCCGAAAGATGGAGCGGGTCAGGAATATCTAACGAGCCTGCGCGAGAACGCGATCCGCCAGCGGGAGCACCAGACGCGCGCCCGCGCCGTCAGTTGCCAGATGCACCGGCTTTTTCTTCCCCTGGACGAGGAAGTAAGCTGCCGGCTGACTGAAAGTGGCAGAATGATGCTGGACATTGCTCACCTGATCGACCGCAAGTGCGTGGAGCGCTATCTGAACAAGTTTTCGACCACCTGCGCGGCGATGCGGGAGTGGCAGATGCAGCTGTCCGGTCCCTGGCCGCCTTACCACTTTGTTCAGCGGCTCACCCGCGGCCCTCATACTCATGCGCAACAACCGGCGACCGTTTCGGTTTCGCCGGCGGCGCAGGCTGCCACAGGGACGGTCTGCATGCAGGAGCAGATTTCCGCCCTGGCCTGAACCGGCCGAGCGGCGCACACGGCCGAGCGGCGCACAGAGGATCGGCGCACGCACAGAGGATCGGCGAACATAGAGGAGCGGCAACCGGCCCCGGACCGGGCTGGTTGCCGCATAACCTGGATGATTCCATCAGGGAAGCAACAAAAAAGGCCATTCCGCACGCGGAATGACCTTTTTTGACAGGTTCAGTTGGAATGCTGCCCAGCTCTGTTCGCTTACTTGAAGGAAGCGATGGCGCCAGCCTCGTCGTCCTGGATGTCGAATACGGTGTAGAGCTTGGTCAACTGCAGCAGGTCGTGAACTTTTTTGGTCAGACTGAGCAACTTGACTTCGGCTTGCTGATTCTTGGCTGTGGTAAAGGCGCTCACCAGCTCGCCCAACCCCGAGCTGTCGATGTAGTTCACATTGCCCATGTTCAGCAGAATGCTCTTCTTGCCCTTGCTGATGAGGCTGCGGATGGCGTCGCGCAGTTGCACACTGCCTTCGCCCAGAGTGATTCGCCCGCCCAGGTCCAGAACGGTAACTCCATCCACTTCGCGGGAAGCAATTGTCAGTGCCACGGATAGTCCTCCTTAGTTGGCATTTCAGTTATAGCAGCTTTACGGCTTCAGGCGCTGGAAAACTCCGGGCGCGGCCGGACAGGGCACGCATAGAGGTTTTATGTTTCATTCTCCGCGGGCGCCAGTTGTTTGACGATGGTCAACTCGGTTCCGGGATGCAATTGTCGAAAGTGTACCTCATCCATGAAGGATCGGATCAGGAAGATGCCTCGGCCGCTTCCCCGCAGGAGGTTTTCCTGGGCCAGCGGGTCGGGAATCGTGGCCGGATCCAACCCCTTGCCCTGGTCGGCAATAGCGATCACCAGCGCCGCTCCGGTGTTTTCAAAGGTGGCGGAGATCTGCTTGGCGGGGTCGTATTCGTTGCCGTGCAAAACGGCGTTCACGGCTGCCTCGCGCGCGGCCATGGAGACGTGAAAGCACTCGTCCTCGTCCAGGCCTGCCTCGGCAGCCAGTTTCTGCGCCGCTGCCTCTACCTCGGCGACGCTCTCCATGGTTGATTGCAGCGTAAGGCTCAGTCGTCCCGCCCTGGATTCGTTCACGTAATCCTGACCCCGCCTCTTCCGGCTCACAACGCAGCTCTCCGCTGCTGATGCGCCTCGGGTAACCTTGAACGCAGTTTCAGGGCTGCGGGCGATTGTGTCAAGCCGAATGTGCCTGGCGAATCGTCCAGCGCCCGATTGGCCGGAGAGATGAAAACCAGCCTCCTGGAATTCTGGTCTCGGGCCCGGCGCAGCCGCGCACAGCCGGCCTCATACGGAAATGAATCCGGCAGGGCGAAGCGCAAGTCCGCGCCAAGAAGCCGCAAACCAGGCCGAGAAGCGCAAACCTACGCCAGGAAGCGCAGACCCGCGCCAAGGCGATACACTCAGCTCATGTCACCCCGCACGACATCCCGCGTCAGCCTGACGGCGTTGCTTGGCATGCCGGTCACCGATGTTCATGGCCACCTGCGCGGACGGCTCAAAGACATCGCCGTGGCCACTGGTCCGGATGCGGGCAAAGTGGCCGGTCTGGTGCTCAAGACCCGCACAGGCCTGGCGATTGTGCCCTCCCACGAGGTGATGGAGACGCCGGCCGGCACGCTCGAGTTGCGCTCGGCCGGGGCCCTCATTCCGCTCGAGGATCAGGGCAGTTACCTTTACCTTCGGCAGGATTTGATCGACCGGCAGATTATCGACGTGCATGGGCGCAAGGTGGTTCGCGTCAACGACGTCGAGCTGGAGTGGATGGGCCAGGGAGCGGCTCACCTGCTGCGCGTCGCCGAGGTCGAGGTGGGGTTGAGAGGTGCTTTTCGGCGCGTCTTCCAGGGACTGCTTCCGCGCGCCTCGATCGAGAAACTCTCCGGCAAGTTCTCCGCCCACAGCATTCCCTGGCAGTTTGTCGACGTGATCGAGGTTGACCCGGCTCGCCGTGTCAAGCTGCGTATTGCATTCGAGCGGCTGGCGGGGATGCACCCCTCCGACCTGGCCGACATTCTCGAAGACCTGCCGCCGGCCGAGCGCGAGGCGGTCTTCACCTCGCTGGACGAAGATGTGGCCGCAGAAACACTCGAAGAGGTCGAGCCCAAGCTGCAAAAGGCGCTGCTTGAGAGGCTGGACGAAGAGAAGATTGCCGACATTGTGGAAGAAATGGACCCCGGCGCGGCTGCCGACCTGCTGGCCGAGCTGCCCGAGGAACAATCCGACGCCATTCTCGAAGAGATGGAGCCGGAAGAGCGGCAGGAAGTTTCGGAGCTGCTTGAGTTTGCCGAGGACTCCGCAGCCGGCTGCATGACCACCGATTTCGTTCAGCTCGACAGGGAATCCACTGTGGCCCAGGCCGTCGAGGCGCTGAGCCACTTCGACGGCGACCTGGAGAGTGTCGCCGAGATCTACCTGTGCGACGAAAATGGCGTGCTCACGGGTTCGGTTCCAATGGCCCGGCTGGTGATTGCCCAACCGCAGACGCGCCTGTCGGTGCTGGCTGAGGCGCGCGTTCTTTCCTGCCCGGTCAACTTGCGCCAGAACGATTTGGCCGAACTGTTCGACAAATACAACCTGTACGCTCTGGCGGTGGTGGACGACGCGGGGTGCATGGTGGGCGTGGTTCAGGCCGACCATGTGATCAGCTTCCTGCGCGACAAGCTATAACCAGAGCTGCAGCAGTTGCGTGGCAGCGCGCCGGCAAACTTTCAGAAGAGACAGATTTCGCCCGGCTATCGAACCCATACTAGTGGTGTCCGCCACACAGATGGCCGTTTATCCGTTTTGAAGGGTACGGGCTTTAGCCCGCACGTAAAGCCTGCAAAATCAGGAGGGCTTTAGCCCCTGAGGGAATGCCGGCTAAGCAGCACTCGACGATTGGGCCGTGTTTCAGAGGATGATATTTCCGGCGGACACCAATAGCGCATGGGCCAAGAGTCGTTCAGCAAAGTGCGCTATGGCTCTCCGGCTCGCCGCGCTCGATCTCTGGGAGCCAGATCGGTTGGCGTGCTATTCACGCCGATTTCGGTCCTTGTTGGGCAGAATTGCTCACATTTGGGCACCATCCTGCCATTTCGATCAAAGAAAAGATCGGCAAGAATTCAAATCTATGAAAGAATTCAAGAATGGTGCAGTTTCCCAAGATTATCCAAGGCGGCATGGGGGTGGGCGTATCGAACTGGCGTCTGGCCAATGCGGTCTCCAAACTCGGTCAGCTCGGCGTAGTCTCCGGCACGGCGCTCGATTCACTTTTCTTGCGACGCCTTGCCGAAGGCGACCAGGGCGGTCACATGCGCCGGGGGCTGGATGCATTTCCTTTCCCTGAAATGGCCAAGCGCGTCTGGGAGGAGTATTTCATCCCCGGCGGCAAGCCGAAGGGGAAGCCGTATTCGATGGCGCCCATGCACCAGCGCCGCGATCTGCGCAAAGTGGTCGAGCTGTGCGTTGTGAGCAATTTTGTCGAGGTGTTTCTGGCGCGGGAAGGCCACAAGAATCCCGTGGGCATCAACTTCCTCGAGAAGGTGCAGATGCCGCACCTTTCCTCGATCTACGGCGCGATGCTGGCCGGCGTGGGCTATGTGCTGATGGGGGCGGGCATTCCTCTGCATATTCCCGGCGTTCTGGACGCCTTCGCGGCGCATCGTCCAGCCGAGTACAAGCTCAGTGTGTCCGGAGCGGCGCAGGGGCAGGACACGGCCATGCACTTCGATCCGGCCGACTACGCGGAAGACGTGCTACCGTCGCTCGATCGCCCGCGCTTCCTGGCCATCATCAGTTCGAATACCCTGGCCGCCACCATGTTGCGCCGGGCCACCGGACGCGTCGACGGATTTGTCATCGAAACCCCCACGGCGGGCGGTCACAATGCGCCGCCGCGCGGCAAACTGCAGCTCAACGCCAGCGGTGAGCCGGTTTATGGCGATCGCGACCGGGTCAACCTCGCCGAAATGCGCACCATGGGCGTGCCTTTCTGGCTGGCGGGCGGATACGGAAATGCCCGCAAGGTGCGCGAGGCGCTGGAAGAAGGCGCTGCGGGCGTGCAGGTGGGAACGGCATTCGCGTTCACCGAAGAGTCCGGGATGCGCCCGGATCTGAAGAGTGCGCTTCTGGTCCAGGCGGTTGCCGGTTCGGGGCAGGTGTTCACCGATCCGCTGGCCTCGCCGACCGGATTTCCCTTCAAGGTCGCGCAGTTGCAAGGCTCTTACTCCGATCCGGCGGTGGCTGAGGCGCGGAACAGAATCTGCGATCTGGGCTACCTGCGCGAGCCTTACGCCGCGCCGGATGGCAAGATCGGCTACCGCTGCGCCGCAGAACCGGTGGCCAACTACGTCACCAAGGGCGGCAAGATCGAGGATACAGTGGGCCGCAAGTGCCTGTGCAACGCGCTGATGGCCAACATCGGCCACGAGCAGACGCGCAAGGACGGTTATGTGGAGCCAGCCCTGGTTACCGTGGGCGACGATCTGAACACCGTTGCGCAGTTCCTGGAGCCAGGCCGCGTATCCTATAAAGCCGCCAGGGTGGTCGAGTCTCTCCTCAGCCTAACAGGCAGCACAGTCGATCCCGAGCCAGAAGAAAAACCGATTTACGCTACCGCTTAGAACGAAACCAGAGTGACTGCTTAGAGCGAAACCACAGTGACTGCGTCCTTTAGAAGTTTGTGCTGGGTCGCCACTCCCCGATGGTCACGCCGACTTGAATGCAGTGGTTTCGGGGAACCATCGACTCTGGTTTCGATTTAGCGGTGCGGGCTGGGTTTCGGCGATGCGGAAACCGGCTCATCCCGATCTTTTTCGCTCTTGCAGGTTGTGGCTGTCGGCGGCCTTCAAAGTCATCCCATAAATCGCATTGAACTGCTCGATCTCTTTGAGCGTTTGCGCTGAGAAGGGGGAAGGTCTGCCCTCGAAGGCGTGCAGGACGATTCCTTCCAGCAGGTCGCCCAAGGTCATTTCCTTCAGTTCGGCCACGGCTTTGAGCACCTTCAGCAGGCGTTTTTCCATTCGCACGCCGGTCTGGACGCGCTCGACCTCCACCGGGTCGCGATGTTGCTGCTCTTGAATCATGATTGTCTCCTGTTACCATAATACCGCTGTACCAAGATAGCAGAGTTTTGTAAATCTTTGGGACTTCTTTGCGGCTTGCGCCTGCCGGGGTTCGCAGCCCCGACCCTGGCCTGATATGGTCAGGGTGGAAGATCTGAATGAATCCCCCTAGGAACCTGGCCGTATGTGGAAGCGCTGGAGAATCCGGATTCTGCTGTTTTTGGCCGTTCTGGGCCCCGGATTCATTACCGCCAACGTCGATAACGACTCCGGCGGGATCCTCACCTACTCGCAGGCAGGCGCGCAGTACGGCTACACTCTGCTATGGACCATCATTCCCATCACCATTGCTTTGATCGTGGTGCAGGAAATGTGCGCCCGTATGGGGGTGGTCACCGGCAAGGGGCTGAGCGACCTGATCCGCGAGGAGTTTGGCCTGCGCCTCACCTTTGTGCTGATGGTGCTGCTGGTGGTGGTCAATTACACCAACGTGGTTACCGAGTTCATCGGCATCGCCGGCTCGATGCACCTGTTTCATGTGACCAAGTTTGTCAGTGTGCCTCTGTGCGCGGCGCTGGTCTGGTACATGGTGGTGAAGGGCAGCTACAAGAGCACGGAAAAGATCTTTCTTATCGCCTCTCTGATCTACATCTCGTACATTTTTGCGGGGGTGCTCTCGCAGCCGAGCTGGCATGATGCCTTGTGGGCCACGGTCAAGCTGCCGCAAAAGTCGGTGTGGAGCGACAAGGCCTATATGTACATGGCCATCGGCGTGGTCGGCACCACCATCGCGCCATGGATGCAGTTTTACCTGCAATCGTCGATCGTGGAAAAAGGCATTCGCGTGAAGGACTACGCAGCCTCGCGGCTCGACGTAATCGTCGGCAGCTTGTTTACCGACATCGTCGCCTGGTTCATTATCGTGGCCTGCGCGGCCACGCTCTATGTGCACGGCATGGGCGCCATCCAAACAGCTGCGGACGCGGCCGAGGCGATGCGCCCGCTGGCCGGAGACTATGCCTTCATCCTGTTCGCCTTCGGGCTCTTCAACGCCTCGATTTTCTCGGCCTCGATTCTGCCCATCTCGACGGCCTACACGGTCTGCGAGGGACTGGGCGTCGAGTCTGGCGTGGACAAGAGCTTCAAGGAAGCGCCGTTCTTTTACTGGCTTTATACGCTGCTGGTCGCCGGCGGCGCGGCCACGGTGCTGTTGCTCCCCGATGCGCAACTGATCAACGTGGCCATCCTCTCGCAGGTGCTCAACGGCGTCCTGCTTCCGGTGGTTATCATCCTCATGCTGATGCTGATCAACCGCACCGACCTGATGGGCGAGCACAAAAACTCGCACGTATGGAACTGGATCGCGTGGGGCACGAGCATCATCGTCATCGGCATGACGCTGGTGATGCTCTGGGGGATGGTGCCGGGACATTAAATTCGAGTCATTCAGTCCAGGTTATTCAGTCCGGAACGGGCTGGGTTGAAAGACTGGAGGTGGGTTTGGTGCGCGGGCGCCCGCACAATAGCCAGCCGGGAGGCCGGCGCTACAAATCCGCAAACGGGAGGCGTCTGAAAGCCGGTGCCTCAGATCCGGACTCTCGGAATTGAGAGGGATAGCACTCTCCCAATCAGCTCAGCCGAAGGCAGTCCGCCGCACCGCAGGTGCCTTACAGCAGTTTGCCGGCGGCCAGGTCGCGGATCAGCCCGCGGTCGGCGGCCAGGAACTCGTATTCTGAGAGGTCTTCGAGCCTGACCCAGCGCACCTGATGATAGATTCGACTGGCGATTTCGCCGGAGAATTCGCGGACGGCAAAAAACTGCAAATCGACGGCGCCGCCATGGCGGTAGTTGTGGCGAACGCGGGTGACGCGGGGGCCGATGATGGCCTGAATGCCGATCTCCTCGTCCAACTCGCGAGCCAGAGCCTGTTCGGGACTTTCGCCGGGCTCGATCTTGCCGCCGGGAAACTCCCACAGCAGGGCCATCGGCTGATCGGGACGGCGTTGACCGATCAGCACCTCGCCGTCACGGACGATCAGCGCAGCCGCCACCAGACGGAGGGAGCGAGCGGGAGGCCGAGGGTTGGAATTCTGCTGGATCTCTTCCATGGAATTAGTGTAACCGCACCGACAGGGCAGCAAAGCTAGAGCCGCACATTTGCCCGTCTGGCGGGGCGAAAGCTGCCGTCTTGCTGTCGCGAAACAAACTATGCCTCTGACCGAGTGAATTCGCATCTCGTCTTCGCTCGATTCCAGGTACTGAAACCGGGACTTGGGGCACCCGAAATTAGTACGACGACAAGCAGTCGAAGTGCGGAGCAAATTTCCCTTATTTCATGAAGCCGGAATCAAATGATTTTCCGCCAAAACCTCTTCGCCGCACCCGACAATCTCAGGCTGGAAGTAGCCCCAGCCTTTTCTTGCCGCCGCCTCCATCAGCTCCGCGGACGGGTTGACCGGGAAGGCGTGGCGCGCGGTTTCGAGCATGGCCAAGTCGTGGATGGAGTTGCCGAAGACCGCATCGGGGCGGGTGAGCCCCACGCGCGCCAGGGCGGCAGCCTTGCCCTGGTCGGTGGGCACGTCCAGAATCTCGCTGGTGATCAGGCCATCGGTCACGCGCACCTCGGCGGCCAGCACCCGCTCTTCGGGAATTCCGAAAGCGCGCACATCCTCTGTCACGACCCATTTGTTAGTGGAGCTGACGGCCCACAGTTCCACGCCGTTGCGCCGCAATTTGGCCGCCAGCGAGGCCATCTCGGTGAAAACGCAGGGTTGGATGAACTCGCGCACATAGCGGGCGGCGGAACCGCGCAATTCCTGCTCACGGAGCCCGGCGTAAATCTGCACCATTTCGCCGCATATCGCCTGTTCGTTCACCTTGCCAGCCAGGTAAGCGCGGTAGCGGGTATCGATCCAATCGGCCGCCGAGCGCGAAACCAGCCCCTGCTCGATGGACCAGACCATGAAGCCAACGCCGGAGTCGTTGCTCCAGAGCGTTCCATCGCCATCAAAGACCACAACCTTGGGGTTGCAGTCGAGAACCCGGCGCTCAAACTCCTGGGCGGTCCATTTGGGAGTTTCAATCTGCGTACGTGTCAAGCGTTCCTCGATCCTTTTCGATATTCTTCCAACTCTATTCTCTCCCAATGGGCGCGGTTTTGCACGTGAAGGTTTGAAGAACGGTGTGCGTGGGCAGCGCGAATCAGGACGGGCGGAGGCGAAGCCGGCTCAGTACCAGTACTTGAACTGCGGCCACTCGGCGGCGTAGGGGCGCTTGCGGTGGCGCAGCCAGAGATAGTGATGGTGCTCGTGGTCCATGATCCAGGGCGCGTCGAAGGGGCCCAGATCGACGACCTGAGCGTAATCGTCCGTGTAGTCCTTGGGGTCGTCGCCGAGGGTGAGGACGGATTCACCGGTAAATCCGTTCCAGCCCCAATAGAAGTAGTTCTGATGGCCGCTGATGGCTGTGGGCAGGCCGTACTTGGGCCCCAGAATGTTGACCGCGCTGGCTTCGCCGTAGTTTCCGCAGAAGATGGCAGTGTGGGTGCGAATCGCGGGCGGCAGGGCATTGTAGCGCGCGGCAAATCCCGCAACCATCTGCGGCCATCCGAAGCGGTCAGAGAGATACTGCGGCAGAGGGCTGGTGAACTTCTCGGTTTTGGTCTTGTCGCTGACGCCAAAATGGGCCGCGTAGGCGCCGTACTTGCCGGGCGGAAGGATCGTCAGCATGATCGGTGCGGTGACGCCGCAGAGCAGCACGGCCAGAAGCACAGAATAGAAGATGGGCGGCCAACTGCGGCGGGTGAGATGGCCGAATGCCACGGCTCCGGCGGCGAACAGGACCGGATAGATGGGCGCGGCGTAGTAGTCCTTGGCGTGCAGGGCCATCATCGCGACTAGTAACGCCAGATAGGTGAGAGCCACAAAGCGCCAGAGGCGGCCCTTGCGGGCGAATGCAAGCCATCCCAGTCCGCCGATCCACAGCGGAGCGGCGAAGATGAGCAGCATCTGCGCCTGTTGAAGCAAAAACGCTCCCGGCGGCAGCTTGATGTTCTTATCGGAGTGGGCGACATTCGTCAGCAGTTCATAGGTGGGAAAGTGATGAGCCCACTGCCAGAGGAAGTTGGGCAGGGCCAGGAGAACCAGCAGCGCGACTCCGGCTGCGCAGCCCTTCGTCCAGAGAATGCGGCGCTGCGGGCTGAGGGCGACGCCAAGCAGGAGCGCAAGCAGGAAAAAGACGGTGGAGTCCTTGTTCTCGATGCCCAGGCCGGCCAGCAATCCAAAGATCAGCCAGGCGCGGAGGCTGGCCGTGCCCTCGGCCAGGCGCAAGACGGCCAACAGAGCGCCCATCCAGAAACAGGGCTCGAAGGAGTTCATGGAAAGGTAGTTGGCCGTGCCCAGGAAGACCGGAGCAGCGAGGACGGCGGTCATGGCCAAAGCCTGCGCCGTGCGGCGGCCGCCCAGTTGCCAGGCGAGCAACCCCGTGAGGCCGACGGTCACGCCTCCGGCCGCGAAGCTGAAGATGCGAATGCCGGTAGGCGTGAGACCGAAGATGGTCTCGGCCAGCCGCGCCTGCAAGGCGACCATCGGAGGCTGATCCACATAGCCCCAGGCCAGATGGCGGCCGCAGACCAGAAAATACAGCTCGTCGCGGAAGAAGCCGTAGCCCAGATGGCTGCCCCACAGCGAGCTGGAAAAGTGAACGAGAAAGGTGAGGGCGGCAAAGAGAGCAGCGAGCCAGAGGGCGGCGGCGAACGGCGTTCGCAGGGGAATCTGTGCAGGAGCTTGGACCAAAGCGAGTGGCCTCCACGGGGACGATCCAAGGGATTCTACGCAAGCTGGGCGCAGGCAGTTCCCAGCGGTTGTTTTCCGCTCCCCCGAGCCTGCTACTCCAGCATTTGCAGATCCAGCGGTTTTCCGAGCAGATAATCCTTGTCGCGAATGCTTTCCAGGGCGCGCTTGAGCGCCGAGGACTTGCACGGCTCGACGGTGACCACAAACGGAAGCGCGTGCGCGGGATAGCCGGGCTTCTGCATGATGGCGCGGATGTTGATGCGTTCCTTGGCCAGCGCGCCGGTAATATCGGCCACAATGCCCGGCCGGTCATCGACCAGGAAGCGAATGTAATGCGGAATCTCGAATTCGGCGCTCACCTCGGCGCGTGCCGAGGGAATCTCGATGCGACGCGATCCGTGGGCCAGCGCCACCAGGTCGCTGATGACGGCGACCGCGGTGGGGTGGCCGCCGGCTCCGTGGCCGGAAAAGACCACATCTCCGCCATAGTGGCCGCTCAGAATCACCATGTTCTCGGTGCCTTGCGACCAGGCCAGCGGCGAGCGCAGATCCACCAGCATCGGTCCCACCGTGGCCGCCACCTGCCCCTCTCCCCGCTCGCTGCGCGCAATCTGCCGGATGGTGCAGCCCAGGTCGCGCGCATAGCTGAAGTCCACGGAGGCGATCGCGGTGATGGGCATGGGAACAATTTCTTCCGGGTCCACCTCGATATGCAGCGCCAGCCGCATAAGAATAGCCAGCTTGGAGCGCGCGTCAAAGCCGCCCACGTCCTCGGTGGGGTCGGCTTCCGCATAGCCCTTGGCCTGCGCCTCGGCCAGCACCGTGGCATACTCCGCGCCCCCCTGCATCCCGCTCAGAATAAAGTTGCAGGTGCCGTTCAAAATACCCTGAATGCGCTCGATGCGATCCCCGGCCAGACCCTGTTCGATGCCCGGAATCACGGGAATTCCGCCGGCCACCGCGGCGCCGTACTTCAAGTGCCCACCTCCAGCCGCGGCCATCCGCTCCAGCTCCGCGCCGTGATAGGCAATCAGCTTCTTGTTGGCCGTCACCACGCTCTTGCCGGCGCTGAGAGCCCGGCGCACCCAGCTTCCGGCCGGATCGAGACCGCCGGCCAACTCCACCACCACGTCCACATTCGCAGCCAGGACAGCATCGGCGTCCTCGCTCCACAGCACGCTCTCGGGAACCCAGCCGACGCGCTTGCGCGCCACGCCCCGGTTGAAGATGTGAGTCAACTCCAGGGTCTCGGGCCGGGACTCGACCAGGATTCGCGCCACCGAACTGCCCACCGTCCCAAAGCCGAAAAGAGCGATGCGCAGCGGGCGCCGGAGGGAAGGTTCAGCGTGCGACAGCTGCGCGGCCTCGACCGAAAACGGTTGGGGCGATGCGGGAAGCTTCACTTCAGACAAGGGCGACTCCTCCTTGCGGAGACCGGCTTGGGGCCGGTCAGGTTGGGAAGGAACATACGCATGTTCCTTGGGGGTGGCAGAAACCTGACGATACCCCGATGATACCTGAAGAGTGCGCAGAGTTTGGCCGGCGCGGCTCCGGTAATGGCTTCTCTTGTGCCATAAGTTCCAGATGCGGCGCTTTCTTTCCCTTTTCCGTCCTGTGCAGAGTGTCTTGATCGCGGCCCTGCCGGCGACGGTGTCCATCCCCGCGCTGGCTAATGTCTTTACCACCGTGCATGGGGTTGTCCACGATCCCCGGCACCGGCCGCTCCCTGGCGCCCAGGCACGCTTCAGGCTGACGATTCCGCCTTCACCCTGCGCGCCATCACCGATGCCGCCGGCGAGTTTGAACTGCCCCAGGCGCCCATCGGGGTTTACCGTCTCACGATTACGGCTGCCGGCTTTGCGACGGCCGAGCGGATGCTGACCCTGGACTCGGGCACCGATCCGGTGGCGCATGTCGAGCTTTCGATTGTCCCAGCCACGCAGTCCGTCGTCGTCGAGGGCACCATCGGCGGCTTCCACTTCAACGATCCGCGCATGATCTCCGCCGAGCTGCGTTACCGCTTCCATTTCTGAGCGCGGCGAGTCCTTTATTCGTGCAGAAAAGATGAGCCGGGGCCTGCGCCGGTCTTCGGTCTGGCAGGCTGTGGCGCAGGTTCGTTTTTTGAAGGGGCAGGGCATTGGTCGTCCCGCTGGCGCCATGACCGCGTGGATTCATGTTTTTCCAGGTCTTGAAAGCGAGACCTGAAAAATCCAGATCACTTACTCAAGTTTGGGGCACACGCCCTCAGTTTCAAGGGCCGTAGACTTTATACAAGAAACGCCCAATGAAAAGAACGCCACCGAGAAAATATAGTACGACTCCCAACCAAAACTGGATCGGCTCTTTGGCGCGGTAGGCCCAACCACCAGCGCGTCCAACCGTTTTTCCGGCAAGCGTCGAAGCCACACCCGCGAAAGAAAAGACAACCCCGAGTGTCAAGTAAATATACGGCGGTCTTAGAAGCCAGAACGAATCATCCATGAATATCGCCCCTTTTCCTTTCTGTCATGGGTCCGATTCGAAAATTCCCCGTTCACGGCACTCGTGTTTAAATATCGATGACGCTTTAGCCCCTGAGGAGTTGCCAAACGGTAATTTGCGCGCCTACCTAAGAAGGCTCGCCTGCCAGTTCGGCAAACGCTGAACGCGCGGGCTATCATTCTGTGTATCGGTTCCGGCTCAGAGCACGAGTTCCGGACGAGAAAGAGGTCGGCGATGGAAAAATCCCCCCGCACAGCATCCCTGTCCGCCAAGCCGTCGCGGTTTGCCGAGCAGAAGCGCGTTGTCCTTTCCGGAAGCGAAAAGGCTCCGGCTCCCCATGCAGTTTTCGTCAAGGCTACGCCGGCGAGGTCGAAGTTGACCGTGTCGGTGATTGTGAAGCGCAAGGAGCCGCTGAAGGTCAACCGGCGCGGCGGACGGTCGAGCGGGCCGGTTCGCGTGAGCCGGACTGAATACAAGAAGCACCACGGCGGCGATCCGGACGCGATCAGGAAGGTGAAGGCCTTTGCGCGCGCGTTCAACCTGAAGGTCGAGGACGACGCGGCGCAGACGTTGCGGCGGACGGTGCAGTTGACCGGAACGGCAGCGGATCTCCAGAAAGCGTTTGGGGTGGTGCTAGAACAGAAGACCATTGATGGGGCGGAGTACCGGGTGCGCGAGGGCGGAATCGAGCTTCCGGCCTCGTTGTCCGGCATGGTGGAGGCTGTGCTGGGGCTGGATAACCGGCCTCAGGCACAGCCGCACTTTCTCATCTTCAAGCCTTTTGCCGGAACCGCAGCCCCCAGCAGCTACACCCCGCCCCAGGTTGCCGCGGCGTACAACTTCCCAGCAACAGCCAGCGGAACCGGCCAGACCATCGGACTCATCGAGCTCGGCGGAGGATACCGGCAGGCCGATCTGACCGCCTGGTTCCAGACGCTGGGCCTGTCCGCGCCAGGGATCACGGCGGTCAGCGTGGACGGCGGAAAGAACGCGCCATCGACGGCCACTAGCGCGGATGGAGAGGTGATGCTGGACATCGAGGTGTCCGGTTCGGTGGCGCCCGGGGTAAAGATCGCAGTCTACTTTGCGCCCAATACGGATCAGGGGTTCCTGGATGCGATTACCACCGCGGTGCACGACAGGGCCAACCAGCCGAGCGCGATTTCAATCAGCTGGGGCGGGCCGGAATCGAGCTGGACCCAGCAGGCGATGACCTCCATGGACGCGGCTTGCCAGTCGGCCGCTGCGCTGGGAATCACGGTCACGGTTGCGGCCGGCGATGGTGGGTCGACGGACGGAGGGACGGGCAACAACGTCGATTTTCCGGCGTCAAGCCCGCATGTGCTGGCCTGCGGGGGAACAGAGTTGGACGCCAACGGAGCGACGATCGTCTCCGAGGTGGTGTGGAACGAACAGGCGAACAACGAGGGCGCGACGGGCGGCGGCGTGAGCACCGTCTTCGCCCTGCCGAGCTGGCAGGCAAACGCCAATGTTCCGGCGTCGAGCACCAGCACAGGCGGCCGCGGAGTGCCGGATGTGGCCGGGGACGCCGATCCGGTGACGGGCTACACGATTCGCGTGGACGGCCAGACGGGAGTGTACGGAGGGACGAGCGCGGTTGCGCCGCTGTGGGCCGGGTTGGTGGCGGTGGCCAACCAGCAGCTTGGGGCAAAGGCCGGGTTCCTTCAGCCGGCGATGTATGCCGCCAAGTCTGCCAAGGCGTTCAACGACATTACCCAGGGCAGCAACGGCGCCTTTTCGGCCGGGCCGGGCTGGGACGCATGCACCGGGCTGGGTTCGCCCATTGCGGGCAAGCTTATTCCGCTGCTGGCGCCGGCGGGCACGAGCGGCAAACGTCCCGAGAAACCGCCCGCCAAAAAGGGGAAGAAGCCGGTTAAAAAGGTGGCGAGCAAGCCCGGCAGATAGACGCACAATCCTTAGCAGCCCGTGGTGAAAGTCCGGTTTTGAAAGGGCACGACTTCAGTCGTGCCGCAGATGCCTGATAAGAAACAACGGGCTTTAGCCCCCGAGGGATGTTTTTCAGCAATCTGGACTTTCACGCACAAGCTCTTAGGCGCACAGCCAGGAATGAGCGTTGTCTCATCCGCCCACGATTGGTGGCTGGTCAGTGTTTTTCACTGCGCGCATTCGGTTGTCGGGCGGCTGGAGGAGCCGCTGCCGGCCTGCCGTATGAATCGAATGTTCTGGGTGGAGCGCCAACCCTGGACAAGCTCTGCGCGGCGATCTCATCCGCGCCTCAGGGCAGCGCGGTGTGGTCGTGAGCTGCAGGCAGGAAAGTTGCCGGGCGCACCGCTTTTTCTTGTCCGCTTGACCGTCCGGGACGGCTCCCGGCGCAAATAATGATTGCAAAAGCTGCGAAATAACGTCAAATACTTGCATTGCGGCCGATTTTTTTGTTCTGAAGGCGGTTTTTGCCGGTCATCCGCTCCAGAGTGGCCTGAATCAGCGGCACCAGCATTCATTAGGGACAAAGCGATAAAGCCATCATTCGTCTCGGGCAGCAAGGATTGAAGAAAGAGATTCTCATGCAAAGACGCTGGGTTAAAGCCATGGCCGTGGTCGCTGCTTTGGTTTTCGTCGTGTTCGTACTGATTCCTCACTTCATCAACGCCGACGCTCTCCGGCCCAAGGTGGAGGCCCAGTTGTCCAGCTCGCTGGGACGCAAGGTGAAGCTCGGCCACCTGAGCTTTTCTCTGTTCACCGGCAGCCTGATTGCAGAGAATATCTCCGTGGCCGACGATCCGGACTTCTCCGCGACGCCATTTTTAGAGGCCCGGCGGCTGCAGCTCGGCATTGAACTGGGTCAGTTCCTCTTTCACCATCAGGTGCGGATCACGGACCTCACCGTCGACTCACCGGTGATTCACCTCATCCGAGCCCGGAACGGCAGGTGGAACTTCTCCAGTCTGGGTCACGCCGCCAGCCCGCGCCACACCACCGCCCATCCCGCGCAGCAGCAGGAGAGCATCATCCCCGCGCTGAGCGTGGACGAGGTAAAGATCAAGGACGGAAGCGCCACCATCGCCTCCGCACCCGCGGCAGGCAAGCCGGTCTTGTGCACGGACATTGACCTTGCCCTTCAGCAGTTCTCGTTCATGAAGCCGTTTCCTTTCCAGCTTTCACTCAAGCTGCCGGGCGATGGCGCCTTCCAACTCAGCGGCACCGCGGGGCCGGTGTCACAGAAGGACGCCTCCGACACACCCTTTCAGGCGGCGTTCGTGCTCAAGCATTTCGATCCGGTTGCAGCCGGGATTGTTGAGTCCGGTCGGGGGATCTCGACGTCCGCCGACGTCAACGCCCAGCTTGCCTCCGACGGAACCAACCTCACCAGCTCGGGGAAGATCGAGGCTTCGCGGCTTCGGTTGGCGCGTACCGGCTCTCCCGCTCCCCAGCCGGTCCATCTGGACTACACGATCAGCGACAAGATGGACGCTCGCAGCGGGCAGGTTTCAGACATTTCGATTCATGCTGGCTCTGTTGCGGCCCATGTGACGGGCAGTTACCGGCTTGCCGGGCCGGCCATCGTGCTCGATCTTCATCTGGCCGCGCCCAATCTTCCCATCGACGCATTGGAGCAGTTGCTGCCGGCCTTCGGGGTGGTCTTGCCGAGCGGTTCAAAGCTCCGCGGAGGCACTCTGAGCGCCAATCTTGCGATCACCGGCCCAGCCAGCGCGACCGATACTACCGGGCCCGTCGAGGTCGACAACACGCAGCTTTCCGGCTTCGACCTTGGCTCCAGGATTCAGGGCATCCGCCCGTTCGGGGGAACAAGCGGCGGAACAGAAATCCAGAAGCTGACTGCGGACCTGAACTCCTCTCCGCAGTCCACTCAACTCAGCAACATCTCCGCATCGGTTCCTCAGGTTGGCACAGCTACCGGCAGCGGCACCGTATCTCCTTCTGGTGCGCTTGACTTTCAATTGACCGCCAGGTTGAACAGCTCGTCGGTGGCCGGCACGGTTGCCAACGGAGCCAGCGGCGCTCTCGGCGGCTTGTTCGGCAAGAGCGCCAATCATGCTTCAAACAACGGCATTCCGATTACTATCACCGGAACCGCGTCGCATCCAACCATCCGGGCCAACGCGAGCGCGATGCTGAAGCAGGCAACGGGGGGACTGGCCGGAAGCTCTTCCGGGCAGAAGAAGACCAGCCCGGCGGGAATGCTGACAGGACTCTTCGGCAAATAGCGAAAGTGTGCGAATGGAACCGGAAGCCGCCTCAGCGACAGCGGCGGCGTCTCTGATTGCGCGCGCGCCGGAATCCTGTCCCCGTTCTTTTGCGCGAGTGACTTAAGTCGCTGAGCGCTGAGCGCGGCGCAAATTACTGTGAGACTGCAAGCCAAACAAGAGAGGAAATCCATCACGATGTTTTGCTATCAGTGCGAACAGACATCACAGGGCACAGGCTGTCAAACCGTTGGCGTCTGCGGCAAGGACGAGACCACCGCCGCGCTTCAGGACCTGCTGATCCATGCCGCCAAAGGCATTTCAGTTTACGCGCATCATGCGCGGCTGTTGGGGGCGTCCGATCCCGAGGTCGATGCGCTCACCATCACCTCGATTTACAGCACGCTGACCAACGTGAACTTCGATCCAAAGCGGCTGGCGGTCATGATTCGTGAAGCCGTGGCGATGCGCGAGGCAGCGCGCGGACTGTATGAACGCGCGGCGAAGGCCTCCGGCGTGGCGCAAGAGAAGTTTGGCGGCCCTGCGGCGTGGACCCCGGCGGCGACGCTGGAGGGACTGCTGGCGCAAAGCAAGAATGTGCTTTTGCCGGTCCGGTTTCTGGTCGAAAGCAAGCAGATCGCCGACCTCAAGGAACTGGTCCTGTACGGGATCAAGGGTGTTTCCGCTTACGCGGCTCATGCGCTGGCGATGGGCGCGGGCGATCCGCAGACCTTCGGCAAGATCCACGAGACGCTGGAGTTGCTGACCCGCGACGCGCTTACGGCCGATGAGCTGCTGGGCGCGGCGCTGGCGGTGGGCGAATTGAACTACCGCGTCATGGAAATTCTGGACAAGGCGCACACGGACACCTTCGGCCATCCGCAGCCGGCCAAGGTGCGGCTGAACGCGCGCAAGGGCAAGGCGATTCTGGTCTCGGGCCACGATTTGCATGACCTATACGCGCTGCTCGAACAGACCCGGGGGCTGGGCATCCAGGTCTACACGCACGGCGAGATGCTTCCGGCGCACGGCTATCCACAGCTCAAGGCGTTCAAGCACCTGGCGGGCAACTACGGCGGAGCCTGGTATGCGCAAGCCGACGAGTTCGACAATTTTCCCGGCGCCATTCTCATGACTTCCAACTGCATTCAGCAGCCCAAGACGTCGTACCAGCAGCGCATCTTCACTTCAGGCGCCGTGGCGTGGCCGGATGTGCGGCACATTGCCGATCAGGACTTCGCTCCTGTCATCGCCGCCGCGTTGCTTGCGCCGGGATACGCGGAGGACGGCGCGGAGGAGGAGATCACGATTGGCTTCGGTCACAACGCGGTGCTCGGCGTCGCGGACAAGGTCGTCGATGCGGTGAAGGCCGGCGCGATCCGCCACTTCTTTCTGGTTGGCGGTTGCGATGCCGCGCGCTCGGGCCGCAGCTACTACACCGAACTTGCAAAGTCGATTCCGCAGGACTGCGTTCTGCTCACGCTGGGATGCGGCAAGTTCCGCTTCAACAAGCTGGAGTTTGGAGAGATTGGCGGACTGCCGCGGCTGCTGGACATCGGGCAGTGCAACGACACCTACTCGGCGATCCAGATCAGTCTCGCGCTGGCCAAGGCGTTCGAGTGTGGCGTCAACGACCTGCCGCTTTCGCTCGTGCTGTCATGGTATGAGCAGAAGGCGGTCGCGGTGCTGCTGACGCTGCTCTATTTCGGTGTGCGCAATGTGCGCATCGGACCCACGCTGCCGGCGTTCCTGTCGCCGGAGGTGCTCGCGCTGCTGAAGGAGAAGTACAACCTGATGGCGATTACCACGCCGGATGCGGACCTGGCGGCCATGCTCGCCTGAAACCACTGCATGCTCGGTGTCCGATGCCCGGAGAGACTTGCTTCTCCGGGCACCGGACCTTGTGCCGGCGGAACGGTCGCGCCAATCAGTTTGTTGAGCGTCCTATGCCCAGGTAAATCCGTTGGATCGCGCAAGACACAGGATGTTACCCTGTTGATGGAGTGCCCGGTTCGGTTTGATTCCACTTTCTTTCAAATCGGGGGAGAATCACGCGATTTTCCCCCACTGGTTTACTATGGGTTGGATGAAAATTTCAATCGTTGCACCCTTTCGATTCTAAAAGCGGCCCCGTAGCTCAGGTGGATAGAGCAGCAGTTTCCTAAACTGCGTGTCGGAAGTTCGAGTCTTCCCGGGGTCACCATTCCTTTCTTCGCTTCTTTGTCAGCCACTTCAGGCGCACCGCTTCAGGCGCTTGTGGAAAAGGGGTCTGGAGGCAGTGCAAGTGAGCAGACCGGTCGCTACGCTCGCAATTCGTTTGCGATCCGGGGGTGGGAACGAAGGGGCAGTCGTGCCAGGATTCGCGCAGCGCTACTCATTCTGCTTACGCAAGCGATGGTCTCGCGCGCTGCCCTGCGCAATCGCTCTTCTGTTGCTGGCTTTCGGCGTCACGCTCTGTTCGGCGGCCTCGGTTCGCGGCGTGGTCACGAATGCTGCCGGAGCGAAGATCGCCGGAGCCAAGGTGTTTTTGGTCAATGGCGGCAAGGTTGCCAGCTCCTCGGTCTCCGGCGCGGACGGAAGCTTTCAGATTCTTACCGGCCTTCGGGGGCGTTTTTTTCTTGTTGTCTCTTTCAACAATTTTCGCCAGTTGGAGACGCCCAGTTTCTATGCCGGCCAGCTCGACTCGGTCGAACGCAATGTGGTGATGGAGCCCGCGTGGGTGCGCACATCGATCGTTTCCACGGCCACCGGAACTCCCACGCCCCAGCCGCAGACCAGCGTCTCGACCAGCGTCCTCAGGCCGCCGAATCTGGCCTTCAGCGACGATCTGACGAACGCTCTGCGGCTGATGCCCGGCGCATTCGTGGTGCAGTACGGCCAGTTTGGCGCGCGGACTTCGCTGTTGGTCCGTGGCGGCGATTCGGATTCCAATGAGATTTTGCTCGACGGGCTGAGTGTGGATGATCTGGGCGGGCAATTCGACTTTGGCACGCTCTCCACTTTATCCATCGAGCGCGCAGAGGTTCATCGCGGCCCGGACTCCAGCCTTTATGGCGCCGATGCGGCCAGCGGCGTAGTCAGCCTGACGACAGCGCGCGGCACCACCAGCTCCCCCTCGATCATTTTTCAGGGCGATGCCGGCAACCTCTCCACCTCGCACGAAGAACTGCAAGTGGCCGGCGCGCACAACAGCCTGGATTACCTGGGCGCCTTCAGTTGGCTCCAGACCGCCAACAATCTGCCCATGGACGAGTACCACTTGGCCACTGCGGCCGCCAACCTCGGCTGGCAGCCCAGCGCGAGCACCCAGATCCGGGCAACCCTGCGCTATGCGGTCGACGCGACGGGTGTTCCCGGCGCATGGGATTTCTATCGCATCAGCGACGATCGCAAGCAGGGCGATCAGAATCTCTATCTGGGCGGCTCGCTGGAGAACCAAACCACGGACAGCTTCCACAACCGCTTTCAGTACGGTCTGACGAACCAGCGCGAACAATTCCGGCAATGGTATCCGGCTGGCACCTGCATTCCCGCCAGCAGCTGCGATGGTGCCTCCGGCTCTTACACGGGCGGTAACTTCTATGGCCTTCCGGTGACCATTCAGGGGGCCAACGGCTATAGCGCCGCCGGGCCAGCGCTGCTCGATTACAGCACGGCCTACGGCGGCGTTTACCCCAGCCGGCTGGACGTCATCAACTTGCGCAACCAGTTTCTCTATCAGGGAGACTACCGCGTGACGCCGCATCTGACCCTGATGGCCGGCTTTCACTACGAAAATGAGCGCGGAGCCGAGCGCGATCCCGCCTACTCCGTCGATGATGCGGTCAGTTGGACCAACTACGACTATATCTTCGGCGCGCACGGCGATTTTTTGAAGCAGCGCTTGTTTTATACACTGGGCGTGGATGCGATGCACTACCAGGAGATCGGCAACGGCATCCGGCCGCACGCCGCGTTGGGATTTTACGTGCTGCGTCCGCGCACCGGCCCCTTCAGCGGAACGCGGCTCGACGGCAGCTTCTCTCAGGGTGTGCGCGAACCCACGATCAGCGAAGCGTCCGGCTCACTCTACGACTTTCTGATACAAAACGGCGCTCAGGCGACGATCCAGCAGATACACGTCTCTCCCATGGAGGCGCCCACCGCGCGCACCTGGGAGGGCGGCGTCGAACAGGGGTTCTGGAGCGATCGGATCATCTTTCGCGCAACCTACTTCCACAACGAGTTTGGCCGCGAGATTGAAAGACTGAGCGCGGGGTTGATTCCCGCATTGCTGCCCGGCTCGAGCGCCCAACAGCAGCTTGATCTGGAAGCGTTTTTCCAGAATAACGATGCCTACGGGCTGGACCTCAATTCGCTCGCTTTCCGCGCGCAGGGAGTTGAAACCACCGTCGAGAGCGGCATTGGCAAAAGCATCTTCCTGCGCGGCGGATACACCTATCTCGATTCGGTCGTGCAGCACTCTTTTTCGAGCGACAATCAGGCGCTCCTGGGCGGATATGTGCCGGTTTTCGACGGAATTTCCGTGGGCATTGACTCGCCACTGAAAGGCGCGCGCGCTTTTCGCCGTCCGCCCCACACCGGTTTCTTCACCGCGAGTTATGCCGCCGGGCGCATCACCGGCGTCTTCAACGCGGTGTTTTCCAGCCGCAGCGATGACTCCACATTTCTCGGCTACCGGGATCTTCAACAGGGCAACTCGCTGCTCCTGCCGAATCGCAATCTGGACTTTGGCTACGCCAGGCTGGATGCGGGCGCCAGCTTCAAGCTGCTCTCCTGGCTCGACGTTGACGGCAGAGCGGAGAATCTGACCGGCAACCAGCACATCGCTCCCGTCGGCTATCCCAGCCCGCCCTTCGATTTTCGCCTGGGCCTGCGCATCGGCTGGACCAAGACTGCCGGCCGCTGAAAAGCCCTGTGGCACACGCCCAGTGCCCGCCTGGATTTTGAAGCCAATCTGGTTCGACTGATTCTTGCGCTTACTTTTCTAGCACCAGGAGACGCTGGCGCGCCTGCCACTCCTGATTGGGAAATTTCCCCGCCGACGCATCAAGAAAGTGATGGTAGTAGGTTGCGGCCTGTGACTTGTCGTGCAGTGTGTCGTAGGCGGTCGCCCAGAGGAAGTAAGTGGCCGGCAGTTCGGGAAGATATTTTGACCGCATAGTGAGGGCGTGCAGCGTGACCGAGGGCTGCCCGGTCTTGGACGCGGCAAAGGCCAGCCCGCTCCAGCCGTCCGCGTTGACCGGGTCCAGTTGCGTGGCCTTGTCGAATGCTGCGAAAGCCGCGGCGTAGTTGCCCAGGCTGATCAGGTTCTGGCCGTGGGCCACCAGCAGGTCAGCGTCCTCGGGACTAGCCGCCAGAAGCGTAACATCAAGGTGGTCCGAGCCGGCAGCGTCGCCAGCGGTGGCCATCAGATCGGCCAGCATGCGGGTAATGGCGGCGTCGCCGGGGTGGGCTTGGTGCAGCTTTTGAAGCAGCGGCAGCGCCTCGGCGTTGTTCTGGTCGGCCAGCACGGTGGCCAGTTCGGCGGTCAGCGCCGGGTCGCCGGGGAACTGCGCGAGTGCGGTGCGCAACAGCGGTTCGGCTTCGGAATACTGCTTGCGCGCGATCAGCACATGGGCCAGGCCGGCGATGGCAGGCTCGGAGTGCGGGTCCGCGGCCAGAACACGGCGGTAGGCGGCTTCTGCGGCGTCCAGTTGGCCAGCCTGTTCGGCCAGGCTCGCAGCCAGCAGCGTGTCTGCGGGGGTTTCGGGCGAGAGCTTCAGCGCCTCCAGCAAATCCTCCGAGGCTGCGGATGGAGCGCCTGCGCGGTCAATCTCCGCCAGAGCGCGCCAGGCCTGCGCCTTCGCGCCGGGACCAATCGCTCCAGGGTCGAGCTTCGTGGCCGCGGCCAACTCCGGCCGTGCTTCGGTTGGCTTCGCCTGCCGGGCGAGAAGCAGGCCTAGCTCCACGTGCGCTTCAAATGACTGCGGATCGGCCGCGACGGCCCGTTGGTAGAGCGCGGCCGCATCGTCCAGCCGATTTTGCGCATCGGCCACGTAGCCCGCGTCAAACAGCGCCCGCGCATCCGTGGGATGGGCCGACAGCCAGGGGTCGAGCGCTGTCTCGGCCGCCTTCCAATCCGATTTGGCGATGGACGCCTCGGCGAAGGCCACCTCGTGGGAGACAGGCTGGGCGGCGGCCGGCGTAGGAACCGGCGCTTGCGGTTCTGGATTCGACGCCGAGTCCTGCCCAAACCCGGCTATCGAGGAAAAAAGAAGCATGCAAAGAGCGAAGCGAAGCACAAGATACCCCAGCTGACAGTTTAGAACAGCTCCCTGTGCCAGGTGTTCCGCAGGGGGATCGGAACGCCGCCGGCGGCTCGATGACAGCCTGTCAGCAATAAAGCAACCGGAAGTAAGCCGATCGCATCTTTCTAGTAGTAGGGGAGACAGCCGGCTCGACGTTAGGAACCGCAGAACAAATTCATCACAATCGGAGGTCGATCCATGACACACGTTTCGATGCAGCACATTCCCCTTGCCTCGGCTTATCTCTGTCCGGACTGCAATTGCGTGGGCAACTGTTCAAGTAAGTGCCCGGCCTGCGCGTCCACAGTTCTTCTGGCTCTGGCCGTAGTGCTTGACCGCGAAGTGAAACTCGAACGGCAGCAGACGGCCTTTGCTCTCCGCTTGGAACGGGCAGCGTGAATTTTCATGTTTTGCTCAAGCTGTTTTCCGCAGCTTCTGACGGAGCCCGCTGAAGTGGTGTAAGCGGTCATGTAAGCGGTCAACGGGAATTCGGCAGGATTCAAGCACCGCACCGGGCGGTTTTCCCCCACAGCCTGGAGGCAATTCATACGACTCCCCAAGGACCGCATGAGCGGCGGTCGGCCCTGGAGCTGTGCCGTATCCCTTCAACAGCGGGACCAGAGTTCCTGTGGCCTTTTGAGCTTTGTGCGTTTGACCGGAATGGGACGGCCGCTGCTCCGACGTTCGGAAGCGGGGCAGGGAATCGGCAAAAGAGGAGAATTCCGCTCCACCGCCGGCAGCAATCGCTTAAAGTCTTGCTGTGCGGCAGAGGAGCGAGGCGGTTTCAATGAATCTGCGTGGGGAGAACCGGGCCTGGGCCGCTGGGCTGGTTTTTGGCGCATTCGGCTGCGTTTTGGCCGGAGCGCAACTGGCTCCAGCGCAGAATCCGGCTTCTGCGGGACAGCCTGCACGCGCTCAACAGGCTGCGCCCGGTCTTAAGTCCGCTCCGGTTCCCACCAAGGCATCGCAAATGTCGGGGGCACCGGGCGACCAGGCTGCGCCGGCCGGAGAACCCGCCGCCGCGCAGCAGACTCCAGACGCGCCGCAGGCTCCCGTCGCGCCGCCAGCGGCGCTGGCCCGGGCGACGGCTTCGCAGGCGGAACGGATCTGGTCGGTGGCGCTGGATGCTGACGCTCTGCCGGTGTTGCCAACCGAGGCCGCGTTCGCCGGCACGCGCAGCGCGGCCATCTTCGCGGATCGCGCGGATGCGCTCTTCAAAACCAGCTCGGAAGTCTCGCATGGCGGCCGTCCGGTCAGCACCTATCGACTGGTTTCCCTGGACCTGAAGACTGGCGCGGTGAAGGGGCAGAAAGAGATTCAGGGGCAGAGCTTTCCGGATCTGTTCGCAACCGCCGACGATCGTCTGATCGTGGGGCATATTTCGCTCACCCGTCTCAATCCCGACCTGAGCGCGAGCGGAGAAGAATACAAACAGACCGGCCAGGGACGGACACTCTCGATCTCGCCGGATGGAAGCGAGCTGGCGCATTGGGCGGACGGGAAGACCGAGCTGCTGGATGCGCGCACGCTTTCCTCTGCCGGAGTCCGCATCGCAGCCGAGGGCAGGTGGTCGGAACCAGCGGCAGTGAGCAAAAGCGCCATTCTGTCGAGCGATGCGCGCTGGGTAAGCCAGTTTCCGCAGGAGTTGACTTTTATCACGCTGATCGACGGGGCGGGGATGCATTTGCTCTATCACGGCCCATGCGGCGGCCGGCCGGCGTTTCTCTCTGCCGAGAAGATTCTCTTCGTCGGATGCGGAAAAGTGACCGTGATCGACGCGACGGGCAAGCTGCTCAAGGAGCTGCCCCTGGGCGCGGCCTATGGTGGCTTTGCCGGAGTCTCGCGCGATGGATCGAGGTTTGCGGTCGTCTCCACCGATTACTCGGCCGGCGACCCATCCTATCAGCCGGACGAACTGTTCACAATTTATAACTCGGAGACTTATGCGGCGGTGGCGGTGGCAGCGCCGGAGACGCCTTCGCAATCGCGCTCCTGGTCGGCGTTTTCGCCCGATGGAAAGCTGTTTCTCTCGGGCGACGCGAAGAAGCTGAGTCTTTACAAGATTCCGTGAGCGCGATGGAAGTGCGCGCTAGAGACCAGCGATTGGACTTTCCGCCGAACTCCGGCCGATCCCTGCACCCTATAATAAAGAATGGCTGTTTGCGCCCGGTGATTCTCTGAGGAGACACAGGCGCAACGGACGCGACTTCACCCCCGGTGCTTCCCTTTGAATGACGCCATCATCATCCGCGGCGCGCGGACTCACAACCTGAAGGACGTCTCCTGCGAGATTCCGCACGGCAAGCTGACGGTCATCAGCGGTGTCTCCGGATCTGGCAAAAGCTCGCTCGCCTTCGACACCATCTACGCCGAGGGGCAGCGGCGCTACGTCGAGTCGCTGTCGGCCTACGCGCGGCAGTTTCTGGAGCGCATCGAAAAGCCGGACGTGGACCTGATCGACGGTCTGGCGCCGGCCATCGCAATCAAGCAGAAAAATACGACGCGCAACCCGCGCTCGACCGTGGCCACGGCGACCGAGATATACGATTACCTGCGTCTGCTCTACGCCCGCTGCGGGACGGTCTATTGCGTCCACTGCGACGGGCTGGTCAAGCGCGACTCGATTGACGAGATTGCTGAGGCTACGCTCGGGCTGGGCGAGGGGACGCGCCTCAACGCGCTTTTTCCGGTGCGCCACGCCGAGCCCGCGCCGGCCGCGGAGGCCAAACCGGTTCGCCGGACGACGAAACCCGCGGGCAAATCCGCCGCCAAGGCTCCCACCGGCACGGCCGCCGAATCACCCTTGACCGAGGCCCTGAAGGCGCGCCTGATCGAGCTGCGGGCATCCGGCTTCAACCGCCTTTACCAGCAAGGCCGCATCTTCGAGTTTTCCACTCCCGAGTCGCTCCTCGACCTGGACTTCACGCTGCCGGTGTTTGTTCTTTTGGACAGGATTGTGGTCAGCGCCGACAACCGCGCCCGCATTGTGGACGCCGCGGAGGTCGCCTACCGCGAGGCTGGCGAAGTCATTTTTGAAGAGCTCCCGCGCGAACCGGGCCCCCACGGACAGGTCTTCGTCCGTGGGGTGGGAGAGGAGTCCGCCGCCCGTCCGCGCCACCGCTTTTCAGCCGCGTACGAGTGCAAGAGCTGCCATCGCGCAGGCCGCGAGCCGGAGCCGCGCCTGTTCAGTTTCAATAACCCTTTCGGGGCGTGTCCGCGCTGCCAGGGCTTCGGCAACACGGTGGACTTCGACCTGAACCTGATCATCCCCAACAAGGAACTCAGCTTAGGCGACGGGGCCATCGATCCCTGGAACCGCCCCAAATACCGCCCCTGGTTCACCGAGTTTCGCCGTCAGGCGCCGGAGTTGGGCGTTCGGCTGGACGTTCCCTGGAAGGATTTGCCCGAGGCGGCGCGCGAAATCGTTTTGCGCGGCAAGGGAAGCTTTGTCGGCGTCTACGGCTTTTTTCAGCAGATGGAGCGCAAGAAGTACAAGCTGCATGTGCGCGTGATGTTGAGCAAGTATCGCGGCTACGCAGAGTGCCCGGAGTGCCGCGGCCAGCGCCTGCGCGCTGAGGCTCGCAGCGTGCGTATCAACGGCCGGAATATATGCCAGGCGACCGCGCTCACCATCGCCCATGCAAAGGATTTTTTCGGCGTATTGCGGCTTTCACCCATGCACCAGGAGATTGCCGGCCCGATTCTCGAAGAAGTTCGCCAGCGGCTGAGTTTTCTGGACGCGGTGGGCCTGGAATACCTCACCCTCGACCGCCTTGCGGCAACCCTCTCCGGGGGCGAGGCACAGCGCATTCAACTGGCCACCTCGCTCGGCTCGCAACTGGTAGGCGCGCTCTACGTGCTGGACGAACCGACCATCGGGCTGCATACCAGGGACACGGCGCGGCTGATTCATATTCTCGAGAAGCTGCGCGACCTGGGCAACACCATCCTCGTCGTCGAGCACGACGCCGATGTGCTGCGCGCGGCCGATTACCTGCTCGACCTGGGCCCCGGCGCGGGCGAGTTTGGCGGCAAACTGCTGGCCGAGGGCGTTCTGGCGGAGATCGAGGCCAATCCAAATTCACTGACCGGCCGCTATCTCTCCGGGCAGCTCTCCATCCCGGTGCCTACGCGGCGGCGCGCTCCGTGCCCCTCTGGCGGAAAAGACCGGCTGGTGCTGCGCGGAGCCTCGGCCAACAACCTGCACGGGCTCGATGTGGAAATTCCGCTCGGCATGCTGGTGGCCATCACCGGCGTCTCGGGCTCTGGCAAGTCCACGCTGGTGCACCAGGTGCTCTATCGCGCGGTGGCGCGGGCGCTGGGCCAGACGGACGGAGCCGACCTGTCGGGCGTTTACAAATCGCTCACCGGCGTCGAGCGGATCAACGATGTGGTGCTGGTGGACCAGACGCCCATCGGCCGCACGCCGCGCTCCAACCCCATCACCTACATCAAGGGCTTCGACCTCATCCGCGAGCTGTTTGCCGCGCAGCCCGAAGCCCGGCGTCTTTCCCTCACGCCGGGGCATTTTTCCTTCAACGTGCCCGGCGGCCGCTGCAACACCTGCGAGGGCGACGGCACGGTCACCGTGGAAATGCAGTTTCTGGCCGACGTCGAGCTGCCTTGCGAGGATTGCAACGGCACGCGTTACCAGAGCAAAATTCTCAACGTCGCCTACAAAGGCAAGAACATTCACGACGTGCTGCAGATGACGGTCAAGGAGGCGCTGCGCTTCTTTGCCGGACAGACGCGATTGCTTGAAAAGCTGGCTGTACTGGACGAGATCGGACTCGGCTATCTGCGGCTGGGCCAGTCGGCGACGACACTTTCAGGCGGCGAGGCGCAGCGCGTCAAACTGGCCGCGCATTTGGCCCAGGTGCGCTCTACGAACGCCAACGCCAAACCATCCCAGGCCAGCCGCGTCCTTTACATCCTGGACGAGCCGACGACGGGCTTGCACTTTGACGACGTTTCGAAGCTGCTGACGGCCTTCCGCAAACTGATCGACGGGGGCGGATCGCTGATCGTTATCGAGCACAATCTGGACGTGATCAAGTCCGCCGACTGGGTGATCGACCTGGGCCCGGAAGGCGGCGAGGCCGGCGGCAGGATCGTGGCCGAAGGAACGCCTGAAGAAATTGCGGCGAGTCTTCTCTCCCACACCGGAAAGTGCCTGGCGCAGGTGCTATGAAGGCGGGCGGATCGAATCATCGCTGCGGTGTCGCCTGATGCTCCAATCCCATCAGGATTCGTCGTTCGGAGAGAATCCTTCCCCGGTCAGGCGCGATTTCCGCTGGACCTGGATTCTGGAGCGGGAATGAATCTCCGCAGAGCAGACGCCGCATCCGGGCTTGAATCCTGAGCGCGGAGTTTCGCGTCGTACATTTGACGGTCAGCGGCAATGCACAGCGATTCAGCGTCGGCTGCGTCTTCAGGAAAAACGGCAATGCCGACACTGGCTCCAACGCGCACGCGATGACTTCCAAGATCGAACGGCTCGTCGAGCAGTTGCCGCAATGATTTTCCCACGTGTTCGGCCTCTTCCCGATTGGTGGGCTCCTCCAGAATCACTGAGAACTCGTCTCCTCCAGTGCGGGACACGGTGTCGGAGCGGCGGACTCGTTCGGTAAATGTGGCCGCGACATGCTGCAGGAGCAAATCGCCCACGTGATGTCCCAGAGTGTCGTTCACCTGCTTGAACCCGTCCAGGTCAATCACCAGAAGTGCCATCTTGGCGTTGGTGCGGCGGGAACGCTCGAGAGCGCTGGTGATCCGGTCCAGAAAAAGCCGCCGGTTCGGCAATCCGGTCAACGCATCGTGCAGCGCCAGGTGCTTGTTGTGTGCGATCTGGTCTTCCAGCAGCAGCAGCATCATGCCCACGGCAACCACAAACTTTGGAAGGTTCCAGACCTCGCTCTCGATCTGCACATGGGGCAGGAGCGCCCCTATCAACGGCGCTGCAACAAAGACCAGCGCCCACGAGAAAAATCCGGCGATGGTGACGAATGCACCGGCGGTGGCACGGCGATAAGCGATGGAAATAAAGATGGAACAGCCCAGATAGACGGTGAACATCAGTGCATTCCAAGCCAGGTTCGAGCCGTTTCCAGGCCGGTTCTGGAAGATCAGCAGGAAAGTTGCAAGAGAGCAATACAGTGCGACGACAACCCACCGAAGCGGATGGTTGACCCTGCGCATCGAGGCCAGCGCCACAGCCAGCGGGCCGAACCCCAGCAGGGATGCCGCCACAGCCAATACCCAGTGTTTTTCAGGAAAGAAAAAGAGAATGACGATGTAGAGCGTATTCGCCAACGAAAGCGATCCGAACATCCAGCGAGTGGAAGAATCGCTGCGGTAGGGAATCGAGGAGTGCATGTACAACAGGCCGGCCCAGACCAGAGAGGCCGAAAGAACGGCACCCGCTAGACCACCCCAGGCGCCCGGAAGGTTCGTGAACAACGCCGCTGCAAAGTGCAGCAGGATCATCAGCCATCCCGTCAGCCACAGTCCGGACACCGGCGTCTGACTGCGACGCGCCACCGAGGCGAACGCGCAAATCAAAAGCCCGACCGCGGCCAAGTCCGGGATACCATCCCAATTCAAGAAGTCCACCTCGATGCTGCCTTCCCCTCTATCATCGCCGATTCGGAAATGGTCGATTCAATTCTTTTTTGTTACTCGAAAACGCCAGAGTATACTTTCGTAACCGGAAGTACGCCGCAGTACTGAATGCAATTTGATGATTGCAAAGGATTTGTCTGTTTTCTACTCGTTTCTCCGCAGAGTTTAAAAGAGCGGAAAGTCTATCAACGTCTTCAAAAGTGGCCAACCGTTCCATCTGCATGAAAAGCTGCACTTTGGTTTGCGAGGAGAATCTCCGTCGCGGACTAAAGGCTGGTCGCGACTAGCCGGCGCGGTTTTGCGTTCAGGTGAAGTTTTGAAAATCGCGCAGGGTGTTTTTTCTTGAGGAAAAGCCACTTGAGAGCCGTGGTTTCCCTCTGCATCGGTATGAAATCCGCTTTAATCGGCGTTTGTTTCTTCCTCTTTGGCAGGGAAGATGTTGCCCATACGGCGAATCTGGGCGCCCACGCCAGCCAGCTTCTCCTCAATGCGCTCATAGCCGCGATCCATGTGATAAACGCGGTCGAGGATCGACTCGCCGTCGGCTACCAGAGCGGCCAGCACCAGCGAGGCCGAAGCCCGCAGGTCCGAACACATGACCGCCGCCGCGGAGAGCTTTGCCGGGCCGCGCACGGTGGCTGTGCGGCCTTCCACCTTGATGTTGGCGCCCATCCTCGCCAGCTCCTGCACGTGCATGAAGCGGTTCTCGAAGATGTTCTCCTTGACCGTGCTTACTCCCTCGGCCTGGGTGGCCAGCGCCATGTATTGCGCCTGCATATCGGTGGGAAAACCGGGATATTCTTCCGTCGAGATGTCGGCGGCGAGCAGTTTTCCGCCACCGCGCACGCGCACCATTGTCGGCCCCAGAAGATCCACCCGGGCGCCGGCCTGTTCGAGCTTGGCGATGACCGCGCCGAGATGAGCAGCGTTGCAATCGGCCACGGTCAGATCTCCGCCGGTGATCGCGCCCGCCATCAGAAACGTCCCCGCCTCGATGCGGTCGGGAAAGATGCGATGACGCGCGCCATGAAGGCTGCTGACGCCCTGAATGCGGATTGTTGACGTGCCGGCGCCTTCGATCTTTGCGCCCATGGCGGTGAGCAGCGCGGCCAGGTCAACGACCTCCGGTTCACGCGCGCAGTTCTCCATCAGGGTTTCGCCCTCGGCCAGCGTGGCGGCCATCAGCAAATCCTCGGTGCCGGTGACGGTGATCCGGTCGAAGACCAGGTGCGCGCCCTTCAGCCGCGCGGTGCGCGCCTCCAGGTAGCCGTGCTCCTGGGTGATGGTGGCGCCCATCTTTTCCAGGCCGCGGATGTGCAGATCGATCGGCCTGCCGCCAATGGCGCAGCCGCCCGGCATGGCCACACGCGCCATTCCGGTGCGGGCGATGAGTGGTCCGAGCACCAGGGAGCTGGCGCGCATGGTCTTCACAATTTCGTACTTGGCCACAGGATCGGAGAGCGTGTGGCAGCGAATGGTTGTGCTGTGCAGCGGGTCTTCGCCCTCCCGCCGGACCTCTGCGCCCATGGAGGCGAGCAGCCGGCGCTCGGTCTCGATGTCGCGCACCTGAGGAATGTTTTCGAGCGTGACCTCGTCTTCGGTCAGAATGGCTGCGGCCATCGAAGGCAGCGCCGAGTTCTTGGCGCCGGAAACGCGGATCGTCCCCACCAGCGGATTGCCGCCGCGAATCACAAATTTATCCATGAATGAGATCGAACTCCTGATCTTTCAGTGTAAATCGAAGCGTCAAATGGGTAGAAAAGCGGTCAAGCGCGCTCCCGGCGGGGAGGATCTGCGCGAAGACGCCGATGACGAAGGCCTCGGGACTGGCTTGGCTGAAATCCTCCCTACAACTCCAGCGCATTGTCCTCGATGGCCAGACGCACGTTGCCGTCCGATTTTGCCAGGCGGCGGACGGCCTCGGGCTTGTCCACCCTGGCTTTGAGCATCACCAGGGCCACGGGGACGCTGCGGCCGGCGCTCTTGATGGTTTCAACGGCGGTGGACCGGCCAATGTTGCAGGCGCTCATCAGGATGCGGATGCCGCGCTCCACCAGCTTGGAGTTCTGCATGTGCACGTTCACCATCAGGTTTTCATACACATAACCCATGCGGGTCATGGCTCCGGTGGTGATCATGTTCAGAATCATCTTCTGGGCGCTGCCGGCCTTCATGCGCGTGGAGCCGGAGATGACCTCAGGGCCAACGTCGGCAATAATGGCGATCTCCGCGGCGGCCGCCAAGGGAGATCCCGTGTTGCAGGTGACAGCGGCGGTATGGGCTCCGCGGGCGCGAGCATAAGCCACGGCGGCCACGACGTAAGGCGTGCTGCCCGAAGCCGAGATGCCCACGACAACGTCCTTGCGCGTGGGGCGGCGGCGGGCGATATCCCGCTGGCCCAGCTCTTCGGAGTCTTCGTTGACCTCAACGGCCGAGGCCAGCGCCTTGGGTCCGCCGGCCATGATGTACTGCACCTGTCCGGGAACTGTCGAATAGGTGGGCGGGCATTCGGCGGCATCGAGCGCCGCGATCCGTCCGCTGGAACCGGCGCCAATGTAGATCAGCCGGCCGCCGTTGCGCAGGCTGCGGGCCACCTGGTCGATGACTTCGGCAATCTCCGGAAGCGCTTTTTTGACCGCCGCAGCAACCTTTCCGTCTTCATGGTTGATGATGCGAACGATTTCGAGCGCGGATTTGGTATCGAAGCCTTGAGACGCCTCATTGGGACGCTCAGTCGTCAATTCTTGAAGCACGGAGGCGTGGTCTCTCTTCCCGTCCTCTGGCTGGGCGGCAGCCCTCTCCTGCGTCGTCGAGCTGATAAGCATCCATTCAACCCCAAGTATTGATTGTATCTGCAAACTGGTCAAACCCGGTCAGAATTCTCAGCGGACGAAGCTTCTCCGGGGGGAGCAAACCGCGGAGCGGTTGAAAGCGCCTGGCGAACCGCATCGTGAAATTGCGGCCTC
>Ga0255350_1000085_pt1 | contig 35657 bp, 32 predicted proteins | sample HBST25r1metaG_FD_186028 | JGI IMG/M metagenome (GOLD analysis project Ga0255350, IMG submission 186028) | Peat soil microbial communities from Stordalen Mire, Sweden - H.B.S.T-25.r1 | ecosystem: Environmental > Terrestrial > Soil > Wetlands > Peat | place: Sweden: Norrbotten County, Stordalen...
ACCCCAGCCGTCATTTCCCGCCCCACTTGCCGTTTGTATGCTCTTCTCGGTAAAGTGTCTTCCAAGCGCAGTCTCCGTGGGAGTGCGCCTCGTGGTCTGCTCTGAGATGTTTTGATTCTTCTTTCCCAAAAGGATCTTGCATGTCTTCCCTGCCCGTTTCCGCCGTTGCCAGTTCTCCTGTCGTGCTCGCCAGCCAGGACATCGACTCCACGCTGCGCGAGAACCGTGTCTTTCCGCCACCGCCGGAGTTCAGCGCAAAGGCTCACATCCAGAGCCTGGAGCAGTACGAGGCTCTTTACAAGCAGTCCATTGACGACCCCGAGGCCTTCTGGGCCGGCGTCGCCAAAGACCTGCATTGGTTCAAGCCATGGGACAAGGTGCTGGAGTGGAATCTCCCGTCTGCTCAATGGTTTGTGGGCGGAAAGTTAAACCTATGCTATAACTGCGTGGATCGCCATGCACTGGGCGAGCGCAGCGACAAAACCGCGTTGATTTGGGAGGGTGAACCGGGCGAGGTGCGGCGGTTGACTTACGCCGAGCTGCATGTTGAAGTGCAGCGATTTGCCAATGCGCTCAAGGCGCTGGGCATCCGCAAGGGCGACCGCGTGGCCGTCTACATGGGCATGACTCTGGAGCTGGCCATTGCCCTGCTGGCTTGCGCGCGGATCGGCGCAGTTCATTCCGTGATCTTTGGCGGATTCGCCGCCAACGCCATCGCCGACCGTGTCAATGACTCCGGCTGCGTCGCCATTCTCACGCAGGACTCCAGCTACCGCCGCGGCAGCGAAATCCAGCTCAAACGCACCGTAGACGAAGCCATGAACGCTTGCCACACGGTCAAGCACGTCGTTGTCCTTCGCCGCTCCGGCTCGCCTGTGAAGATGGTTGACGGCCGCGACCACTGGTGGCACGACCTGGTAGCCGCCGCCACTCCCGATTGCCCCGCCGAAGAGCTGGACTCCGAAGATCCGCTCTACATCCTTTACACTTCCGGCACCACGGGCAAGCCCAAGGGACTGGTTCACACCACCGCCGGCTATGCCGTGCAGACTTACATCACCTCGAAATACGTCTTCGACCTGCGCGATGAGGACATTTACTGGTGCACGGCGGACATCGGCTGGGTCACCGGGCACTCCTACGTGGTTTACGGCCCTTTGCAGAACGGCGCCACGGTGATGATGTACGAGGGCGCTCCCAACTGGCCCGATTTTTCCAGATTTTGGAAAATCATCGACGACCATCAGATCACCATCTTCTATACCGCGCCTACCGCCATTCGCGCCTTCATCAAGTGGGGCGACCAGTACGTCGAGAAGCACTCTCTGGCTTCGCTGCGTCTGCTCGGCACCGTCGGAGAGCCGATTAACCCCGAGGCGTGGATGTGGTATCGCGAGAAGATCGGCCACAACCGCTGCCCAATCGTCGATACATGGTGGCAGACCGAAACCGGCGCCATCCTGATCGCGCCCATCCCTGGCGCAGTGCCCACCAAGCCCGGTTCGGCCACGCGTCCCTTCTTCGGTATTCAGCCCGAAGTGGTCAACAAGGAGGGCCATTCGGTGCCCGCTGGCCATGGCGGCCTGCTCATTGTGCGCAAGCCCTGGCCCTCGATGGCCCGCACCATCTACGGCGATGCAGAGCGCTACAAGAAGACCTATTGGAGCGACATCGAGGGCTGCTACTTCACAGGCGATGGCGCGCGCCAGGACGCAGACGGCTACTTCTGGCTGATGGGCCGCGTGGACGATGTAATCAACGTCAGCGGCCATCGCCTCGGCACCATGGAGGTCGAGTCGGCTTTGGTCGCGCATCCCAAAGTGGCCGAGGCCGCCGTCGTGGGCCGTCCCGATGCGCTCAAAGGCCAGGCCATCTCCGCCTTCGTCTCGCTCGAAAGCGGCAACCAGCCCAGCGAAGAGTTGAAAGATGAGTTGCGCAAGTGGGTCTCGAAAGAGATTGGTTCCCTTGCCCGCCCAGACGATATCCGCTTCACTGAAGCCCTGCCCAAAACCCGCAGCGGGAAGATCATGCGGCGGCTGCTGCGCGAATTGGCTACCCACGGCGAGATTAAGGGTGATACGACGACCCTGGAAGACTTCACCGTCATTGCCAAACTGCGCGAGGCTGAGGAAGGATAAATAACGATCATGGCGGCTCAAGCAGGCTGTGGGGCGGATGAGTTGGCTCGCGAGGCCGTGGATCGCCATCTAACGGAAGAGGCTCGCTTCCGTGCCACGGTTCAGGCTGGGCGGGATGCTGCTTCGCGCAGCGAATTCATGTCCACATCCGAAGTTTGGGCGGCGGTTGAACGCGCGTTGGAAGCCTGAGAGTATCTTCCCTGTTCCTGTGATGCGGGCTTTGTGGTATCCCACCCTAGCCGCAAAAACAAGAACGCGGCGAGGGTGGGGCACCCATCGAGAAGAGCCAACATATTCAAAGTTGATTCTTCGACAACCGCTTCAAATCCGCCAGTCGTCAGCGCGCCAGTTCTTGATGCGCTCTTTGATCTCTTTGCGGCTGAGGTTGCCCTCCAGCGCCTGCTTGGCCAGTTCCACCACCTCGTCATCTGCTGCGAAGCGCAAGGCTATTAACTGGTCCTCTGTAAGGCGATAGATTTGCGCGTGCCACGCCGCGGGAGCCAAAGCCTGCAAACGTAGCCGCTCCTCCAGCCGGATCACGCGGTCCTGCACCTTCAACGGATAAGTGCGCAGCTTGAAGAACGGGACGAACACGGCCACCGAAAGCACCACAAACCACGCCGAAGTGGCAGGAGCATCAACCCAGTGGCGCACCAAGTGCACGATGGAAAATATCAGGTTGGCAACCAGAATAAAAAGCGTAAAAAAGTGGAACTGCGGATCGATCCGCCCGTGGTTCCTGAAATTCTGCGGAGAAGATTTACTCATGCGCGACCTTGGTTTCTGTCAGGCCGGAGTCGGCTGGCGCGGTTGCGTTCACTTCCGCAGTTCCACTAGCAGCGGCGCTGGGGACCTGCGCACCCGCGCTATCGGGATTTTGCACGGCTCCGGCCTGCGCTGTCAACGCCAATAAATTATCCGGCGCCAGCATCTGCAGATGTTCAGGGATGAGATGGTGGCGGCCGCGCACGAGGTAATCCGCGAACAATCCTCCGGCGAGGTACGGATTCAACAGGGCGATGGGGATGGCATAGCTGGTCGTGGACAGCGACTCGGCTATGCTCTTGTTCCTGCGGCTCAGGCGGCGATAGCCGGGAATCTGCGGAATCTCGAAGATGGTCAGATGCGTCTCAGGATGCTGGGCGGCATAGCGCTCCAGCTTGTAGGCAAGCTGCTTGGGAGTGGTCATGCCCGCGTCAGGAAAGATGTCCCGCTTGAAGGTGCCCGGAAAGTAGAAATTAAGCGTGAAGCGCGCAAAATCCGAACAGTTGCTGAACAGCAGGTTGAAGTGCGAGCGATTCTTGCGATCGTTCATGTACGCGATAAAATCGTCATCCTGCTCTGCGCTTGTCTCAAAGCGAAAAGCGTAGATGCGCCGCTCATAAGACACGCCCACCAGTTGCATCCATCCGTCACTCATAATGCTGCCGGCAGGCAGGTTTTCTCCCAGGCCGAGCAGGTGGGCTTCGCGATAGCGGCTGCGTAGCCGATGCACCCCCGCGCGGTCAGCACGCGCAGGGACCTGAGAAGCGTCTTCGACTGAATAGAGGTACGGAACCAGCGGGATCGCCACCCAATCATACCCATCGATCCCCTTGTAGCGGGCAATAACGGCGCCCAGCTCGCCGGCCTCGCAGCGGCGCAGCTTGACGGGAGTCTCGGCGCAGATGCGCTCGAAATAAATGGCATTGTGCCCCGTCGGATTCACTGAGCCAAAAAATCCGTATGGCTCCTCCATCAACAGAGCTGCCTGCGCACGGCTCAGCGCAGGGAAGAAGGCCAGAACCGCCATGGCCATGAGAGCGAATGCAGATGTGCGCAGTCTTCGCGTCGAGAGCATTGGTCCTCCTTGGTCAAAATTCTGAACTGCTTTTCTGTTTGCCCCGCTTCAGGGAAATCAAGTGCAAGCGAGCAGTGACTCAGTTAGTGCAATATGCCTGCCGGGCGAAGAGTTCCGAGGGGAAGCCGCCAAAGGGCAGGGTGAATTCTCTTGCTCATAATGACACGGATTGAAAAGAAAAGTTGCTGCAAAGGCTGTGAAAATGGAGTCCACTCTGGTCAAAAACCCATCATGACCGGCTCCATTTCCAACTGAATGCCAAAGCGCTTCTCGACAGCAGCGGTAATTTGGCTGGCAAGCGCCAGAATTTCCGCGGCGCTGGCTCCCCCGCTCCCATCGTGCTCGCCCAGGTTGACGAGCGCCAGCGTGTGCCGTGTGGAGATCGCGGCGGCGCCCAGCCTGTATCCTTTGGCAAAGCCGGCTTGCTCAATAAGCCACGCTGCCGGAACCTTGACCCGTCCCTGGTTTTCCGCGCCCGGTCCGGCAGGAAAGCGCGGCGGCGCTGTATCGCTCGCCGCTGCAATTTGCCGGAGCTGTTCCTCATCAACCACGGGATTCTTGAAGAAGCTGCCCGCGCTGCGGCAATCGGAGTCGCCCTCGACAATCAACATTCCTTTTGCCTGGCGGACAAGCCGCACCTGAGCCGCTACATCGGCAAGGCTAGGCTGCTGGCCGTCAGTAAAAGCGCGTTGCAGGTCCGCGTAGCGTAGCGTCGGCGCGCCGCCGTGCGTAAGCCGATAGTCCACGCGCGTGACAATATACCGTCCGCGATCTGCCGAGTTGAATCGGCTGCGGCGATAGGCAAAGCCGCATTCAGAGGCGTCAAATTCTCTCGCCTTGTGCTCTTGCATGTCGAAGGCGCGCACGCGTTCAATCGCCGAGGCTACCTCCTGCCCGTAAGCGCCAACATTCTGCACCGGAGTTCCGCCCACAGTGCCGGGAATCCCGGCCAGGCACTCTACTCCAGCGCAATTATCCTGCACAGTGCGCTCGACAAAGTGGTCCCAGTCTTCGCCGGCCGCAACCTGATAAATCCTCTGCTCTGTCTGGCTCGGCGTGTGCGGCTCACCCGGCGCATTCGTCGATGTAATTCCGCGCAACGCCACGCGCAGCACCAGGCCGTCGAATCCCGCATCAGAGACCAGCAGATTGCTTCCCCCGCCCAGCACAAACAACGCCACTCTGCGTTCACCCGCCCAGGCCGCGGCCTCGGCAATCTCCTCTTCGCTTGCGGCTTCCACGAACCAGCGCGCCGGGCCACCTATTCCAAAGGTGGTGAAGGGCGCAAGCAGCTTGTTTTCTTCGATGAGCATCAGTTAAAGGCTACACCACAAGATGAATCGACGGATAGACTCTGCACATCTGCGAGCATTTGCAAATATTGTTTTGCATCAAGCAAAACGGCCTCCCCCGTGGGAGGCCGTCTCGCGATTCCGCCTGCTTCCAGGCGATCAATGGCCCCTAGAGTCCAAGGGCAGTTTCTGCACCCTGCTGTGGCGAATCGAATAGCCGAAGTAGATCACCAGCCCCACCAGCATCCAGCCGATCAACACCTCCCAGGTGATGCGCGGCAGCCGTGTCATGAGATAGAACGCCGAGATAATGCCCAGGATCGGCACCAGCGGCACGAACGGCGTTTTGAAGGGCCGGTGCAAATCGGGATGACGGACCCGCAGAACCCACACCCCGGCGCACACAATGGTGAAGGCCAGAAGCGTGCCGATATTTACGAGCTTGGCAAGCTGATCGATGGGCAGAAATCCGGGCAGGATGGCCACGACCACGCCTACCGCGATGGTAGAGATCCAGGGCGTACGGAATTTGGGATGGATCACGGATGCCCATTTGGGCAACAGGCCGTCCTTCGACATGGAGAAGAAGACACGTGACTGACCCAGAAGCATCACAAGCATCACGGTGCCCAGCCCGAAGACCGCGCCGATGTTGACCAGCAACTCTCCCCAGCCGACGCCGGTAACCTTGATGCCGAGCGCAACCGGAGCTGCGACGTTGAGCTCCTTATAGTTCTTCAGGCCGGTGAGGATAGTCGATACCAGGATATAGAGGACTGTGCAAACGGCGAGCGAACCGAGGATGCCGATGGGCATATCCTTCTGCGGATTCTTGGCCTCCTGAGCCGCCGTCGAAACAGCGTCAAACCCGATGTAAGCGAAGAAGACCGAGGCTGCGCCAAGCGCAATGCCGTTCAGCCCGAAGTGTCCGTGCCCATCCGAGGGCGGGATGAACGGATGCCAGTTATGAAAAGCTAATGAGGGGTGGAGCATCAGGAAATAGCCACCGATCACAATGAAAATGCCGACAATCGTCAGCTTCACCACCACGATCACCGTGTTCAGATTCGCTGATTCCTTGATGCCAATTACGAGCACGGTCGTGATGGCCGCAATCGCCAGCATAGCCACAAGGTTGAAGAGCCCGGTAGCGTGCTGAAGTCCCGCAGCGGAAATCCCAGAAGGCAACGAGGCCAGAGGCATCCACTGATCTTGGTAAAACACCAGGGGCGTGCCCGGCGTAGCCGTCAGTTGCGGCGGAATATGGATATGCAATTGCTGCAGCAGCATATTGAAATATCCTGACCAGCCGGAGGCCACAGTAGCCGCGCCGAAGCCGTATTCCAGTCCCAGGTCCCAGCCGATAATCCAGGCCACCAGTTCGCCAAGCGTGGCGTATCCGTAGGTGTAAGCCGAACCGGCGATAGGGATGATGGATGCAAACTCGGCATAGCAAAGGCCGGCGAAGGCGCACACAACACCCGCAAGCACAAAGCTCAACGACACCGCCGGGCCCGCAGCGGTGGCCGCCGCCGTGCCGGTGAGCACAAAAATGCCCGCGCCGATGATAGCGCCGATGCCAAGAGTGATAAGGTTCAGCGCGCCCAGCGAACGCCGGAGCGTGTGTTCGCCCTGTTCACCGGCCTCCATCGAGAGCAACGACATGGGTTTGATGCGCAGCAGGTTATACATGGATGAGGGACTTCCTCCTCAGCGGTAGTTACCGGATTAAGTTTGGCTCGCTGCGGGCTGATTTACCGTGCGCCGCGACCAGAAAAAATATACAGGAATGCCGAGCAAAACCAACACCAGACCCGGCCAAGTGTACTGGGGCTTGTACCGCAATAATACGACACAGATCCACCCTGCCAGGAAGATGTAAAGCGCCGGCAGCACCGGATAGCCTAGCGCCTTGTAAGGCCGGGGAACATCTGGCTTCTTAAAGCGAAGCACGAACAGCCCCACGATGGTGAGAATGTAAAACACCAGCACCGCGAAGATGATGTAGTCCAGCAGCTGGCTGTAAGAGCCCGAGACGCACAATACGATGGTCCAGGCAGCCTGCACCAGCAATCCCGCGGCTGGCGTTTTGTAGCGCGGATGCAGCTTGCCCACCGACTTAAAAAAAAGCCCATCCCGGCTCATCGCATAGTAGACGCGCGCTCCAGCCAGCGACATCCCGTTTGCGCAGCCGAAAGTTGAAATCAAAATCGCCCCGGCCATCAGCCACGCGCCGTACGTGTGGAAGATTTGCTCCAGCGCCGCCGTAGCCACGCGATCCTGCGTGGCATGGTCAATGCCGCGCGCAATCACTGTCGCGCCGTTCAGGTCGCCGTGCATGGGCAACACCAGCAGATAGCCCAGCGATACGAGAAAGTAAATTGTCAGCACAAATCCCGTGCCCAGAATCAGCGACAGAGGAATATTTCGTTTGGGATTCTTCACCTCGCCAGCCGTAAAGGTGATGTTGTTCCATGCGTCGGAAGAAAACAGCGAACCGACCTGCACCACAGCCAGAATCACCACCGCGTTCACCAGCACCATCGGCCCGCCGACGCCCACCTGAACCAGGTGCATCGAGCTCCAGCCGGAGTTCTTCCAGAACTGGCTCCAGCCCGCGCCGAAGTTTGCATTCCACGCCGCGGCATTGCGTCCCACAGTGAAGGTCAGCAGAATCAGGCCGCCCAGCGACAGCGCCTTGGCCGTTGTGAAGACGTTCTGAATCAGCGCGCCAAGCTTCACGCCAAAGACGTTCACGACAGCCAGAAAGATCACGATAACAATCCCGGACAGATTGGCCGTGTTGACGCCGATCTCCATGTTGCCCAGCACCATCGGCCCCACCCGGAGCGCGGGCACATGCGCGATGTGCCAGAGCCAATTGTCGCTGGATACGGCGGGGAAAAATACGCCGAGAAACTTGCCGAATGCCACCGCGACGGCGGCGATGGTCCCCGTCTGAATCACCAGGAAAAGCGTCCAGCCGTAAAGAAATCCCCACAGAGGCCCTAGCGACTCGCGCAGATAAACATACTGCCCGCCGGCCTTGGGCATCATGGCGGCCAGTTCGCCGTAGCTCAGCGCGGCGGTTATGGTCAGAATCGCCGTCACCACCCACGCGCCCAGAAAAAGCGCCGGAGAGTTGGTGCCGCGCGCGATGTCCGCACCGACAATGAAAATGCCGGAGCCGATCATCGATCCAACCACCAGCGCGGTCGAAGAAAACAGGCCAAGGCTCTGCACCAGCCGGGGAGCGCTGGCTGAAGCTTCGGACTCAGGAATGGGATTGGGCTCGGAGGTCGTCACTGGCTCGATTCTTACCTGAATTGGGCGCCGCTGTCTCAAGTTTTCTTTGACCCGATGATTTTACCCGTTCTTGCCCTTGGCGCGTCGCAACTCATCCCGCCTTGCGGCCCTTCCTCTCATTTCAGTTCCGCCATCCATTTGCGAAACTCGGCTGCCGGGTCCGGTTGGCGAAATAGTCCACCGGCAACGGCCAAAACCGTGGCTCCAGCAGCCAACACGGCGGCAGCCCTGGGCGGCGTGATGCCGCCGATAGCCACCAGCACGGGGCCGGGCCCGGCGAGCTCGCGCAGATGCCGCACGCCATCGATGCCAATGGGCGGCGCGATGACTTCTTTTGTCCGCGTCGGATAAACCACGCCAATGGAAAAATAGTCTGCCGGAGTTTGCAGGATGCCGGGGACAAGAGCCGCACCGCCGCCGAAAGTGCCGATGATGCGATCCGGTCCCAGCAGCTTGCGAGCTTCTGCCGGGGAAACGTCCCCCGCGTCCACATGAACGCCATCAAAACCAATTTTCTCAACCAGATCGGCCCGGTCATCGAGAATCAGCTTCACCTGTCCCGCGGGCATTGCGCGGCGCAGAATTTCCGCGTCGGCCAGCAGCTCGCTCTCCGCGCCGATCTTGTTCCGGTATTCGAGCAGCGCGACGCCAGCCTCAGCCAGCTCACTGCCCAGCTTGTGCAGAAACTCGGCGCGTCCGGTGGGCGGAATGAAAGAGCTATCGAGGATGGGATAAATTCGGGGCCATTGATTGAAAGAAGGCATTTGTCGGGTCACCATAGACTTTCTCGGAAGAGCGTGAGTTTATTGAAGGAAGTAAAGACGAACCTCCGCCCACTGAGGTTCATCCTTTTCGCGACTCAGCCTCGGCCAGCCATCCTCGGCGCAATTTCTCCGCAGGGATGTTCGAAAGGTAAGGCTTGATGTCGAGAATCGGGGTGCCGTCGAGCATATCCACGCCACGAACGCGGAGTTCTCCGCTTTCGCGGGCCAGCAGCTCGACGATTGTGAGGCCGATCGGGTTGGGGCGGCGCGGAGATCGGGTGGTAAACAGGCCGTGGGGACGCTCATCGGAGGGCGGAGTAACCATCAAATCGAAGCCGTCTGAACGGTCGAAAGTCCAGAGCACGATAAGGTGCGAGTAGCCCTCAATGTCAGTGAGGCCGAGTTGAAATGCGGGCAGGATATCAAGCACGCCCTCTTCCTCGTGCCTGGCGCCAAGCCCCTTCGGAATTGCTTCTGTGTTTTTGAATAAACTGCGGACAAACCCAATCGGCTGCGGAGTGAACATAGGCGCCAATGCCTCTACAGTCATCCTAAACCCGCGCCGCACCAAGAATAGAGAACAGGAACCCTAAGCTAGCCAACCACCTGGCTTCCGCTAACGGTTACCTGTTCCCTGTTCCCTATTCCCTATTTCGACATCTCGTCCGCCGACGGCCCATAGGTTCCCGGAATTGGCTTGCCGAGCAGGCGCAGATAAACGCCCAATTGCGCGCGGTGATGAATTAGGTGGTTCATCACCATGTCGCGAAAGACCTGGCCGCGCGGCTCGTCGATCCACTTCTGCCCGCCGAAGATAAATTGCCAGTGCTCGTCCCACTTGGCGGGCGAGACCGCAACCAGCGCCTTGCGCACCTCGACCAGTTCGCGCTCAAATTTTTCCAGCAGCGCTGCCTTGCTCGCCGGCACATACGGGTCCCATTTGTGATCCGCGGGAAACTCCAGCTTGTCCAAAGTCAGCGAGTGCAGCGCCCAATCCCCGGTCATATCGGTAATATGCCCGGCCAACCTGCCCAGAGTCATGGATTTGGGGTGGGGTTTGTAGTTGAAATCAACGTCCGCGGGAATCGCCTCCAGCATCTTCCGCGTCTTGGCGGTCTCACGGTCGTATTCGGCAATCAGCTCTTTTTGAAAATCCATCGAAGCAACCTCCCAAGTTGCGAAACCAGCATACCTGATTCCAAAGCAAAAAGCGAAGAAAAAGCGATAATCTTTTCGGGGCCGTGAACCACCCTGCCGCCCTACCGGAAGCGCGTGGAAGCAAATGCCGACGAGAAGGCCTCCTGCCAGCCATTGCCTGGCAGCGGCGGCGAACCCTGGGGCGGCACGTTGACCGGGAGAGTTAGTGGGCCTGGCTCGGGATAGTCCATATGCAAGTAGCTTCCGTGCCCGAAGTTCCAGTCGTCAGGAAGCTCGAACGGAGCCTGGAAATTCGACGGCCAGGGCGACGCCGGACCACAATGCCCCAGGGCCGCGCGCCACCACGGATGACCTTCAGCGATGATGCCGGCAAAAAGGTTACCCAGCGGAAAAGCCGCCGCCAGCACCTCATCCTTCATTGACGAGAGAACGGAGATGGCTCCGACGTTTGCCGCGGTCGTCTGAAACTCCGTCGCTAGGCAGTTATCGTCGATGGCCGGAGCCATGAGCAGGAGGCGGCGAACCGGCAAGCTCAGATAGGATATGGTGGACAACACCACGCGTGCGCCCAGGCTGTGCGAGGCAAAGGAAATGCTGGCTGCCTGGCGGAAGTTGGCGTTGATGAATTCAGCGGCCAGGATGCCGGCCTGGTTGGCCACCAGCGCCTCTTCGGGATAGTCGAGCCCGTGCGCCCACACCGAGTCTCCCGGCCACAGCAAGCCCACAAAAGCGGAGGATTGCGGCAGTTGCAGCAGGCTCGCCCAGTTCGACAGGCAACTGATGCCGTCAGAGCGATTCACATTGAAGCCGTGAGTCGCGATGAGCACGTTTTGGCCACGGATCGAGGCGAGCAGAGCATTCTGGGTCAGGCCGCTGTAGTTGCCTATATTCGTGCCTTGATTGACGGCGGGGGTGCGAACCAGTTCCCCGCCGACGGCTGCCAAGCGCAGATCGATGAATTGTGTCATGGCGGCCTACTTTTTCACCAGTTGCATGGTGTTCACAGCAGTTGCCAGTGCAGTGGAAATATCCTTGGCGATGGGCGCCAGTGGCGTGGCCAGCAAGCCGACGAGCAGAGCCAAAAACATATCCGGCTTCCACCAAAAGCCATCCCAGGAGCCAACCAAGCTCCATCCCCCAACGAATGCCAGCGCCACTGCGAGCAGCGCGGCCAAAGCTCGCGTCCAGTTGCGGTAAACCTGATCCGCGTGCTGATAAGCCTCATCGAGAAGCGCCGTCACAATCAGGTCGAAGCGCGAATAGGCATCCGTCTGTTGTTGCGTAAGCGCGGTCCCGGAGACAATGCTTGTGGCCACTGCGGTCAGTTGCACCGGATCGACGTTCGTCGTGGCCGCCAGCGCCGGTGCATTCGCCCCGCTCAAATGCAGCTTGATCAGCGACTTCGCAATTGCCTTCTGGCTGGCCAGATCGGTCCCATTCATCCAGTTGGCAAGCAGAGATTCCAGAATGTTTTTCTGTGGCAGCGCATTCACAGGCTGACGTGCTTCAGGCTCATCGGGCGTCAGGCTCAATACTGTCTTTTGAATCCCGCTGAATCCTGTTCGATTGATCCAGGGAACCACCGGCTTGATGGCCTCCAGCAAGCCAAAAGCCGCAGTGCCCAAGCCACCGATAGCGGTAATAATCTGCGGAAGTTGCGTCGGAATCATGATTTTCCCCCTTCTTGCCCGCAACGTAACAGCTGAAATGCAGGCCAGTAAAGAAAAATCTACGCCACTCACGGAATTTTATACGCAAATCGCAGATCTTCGGCGCGCTTTCCAAGACACGAAAACAGGCTGGACTCTTTGCCGGGAATCCAGACTTCGGCCTTCGTTGTGCGCAGCGGGCGGTTTATTCCTTCGCTTTGGCAGCCAAAAAGTCTTCCATGAACTTGGTGTCGAACTGGCCGGCGCGGAAGCCGGCGTCGGCGAAGATCTCCTGGTGCAGCGGAATTGAAGTATCAATGCCCTGCACGATGAACTGTGAGAGCGCGCGCTCCATCTTAGCAACGGCTTCTGCGCGGTCGCGCCCATGCACAATCAGTTTGGCAATCAGTGAGTCGTAGTAGGGCGGGACCACGCTCTCGGCGTACTGCGCCGTGTCCACGCGCACACCGTTGCCGCCGGGCACGTTGAAGGCCGTAATCCTGCCCGCCGACGGGGTGAACCGCACGGGGTGTTCGGCGTTGATGCGGCACTCCATCGCGTGTCCGCGAATCTCCAGCTTTGCCGGCAAAATTGCGTCCAGCCGCTCTCCGCTGGCAATCAGCAATTGCGCCTTCACCATGTCAACGCCGGTGATGGCCTCCGTGATGGGGTGCTCCACCTGGATGCGGGTGTTCATCTCGATGAAGTGGAGCTGCCGTTGGTCGTCCATAAGAAACTCAACAGTCCCGGCGTTCTGGTAGCCGATGTCGCTGAGGCAGCGGCAGAGCGTTCGGCCAATCTCCTCGCGCATCTTCGGCGTCACTTGCAAACTCGGCGCCTCTTCGATGAGCTTTTGATGACGCCGCTGGATGGAGCACTCGCGCTCAAAGAGCGAGACCACGTTGCCGTGCTCGTCGGCCAGCATCTGGAACTCAATGTGGCGCGGATTCTCGACGAACTTTTCCATGTATAGCTCGCCGTTGCCGAAAGCGTTGGCCGCCTCGGTCGAGGCCGCGTGGAAGAGATTGGGCAATTCACCCGCCGAGCGCACGATTCTCATCCCGCGCCCGCCGCCCCCAGCTTTGGCCTTGAGGATGACCGGATAACCCACACTCGCGGCCCACTCCAGCGCCTCTTCGGTGGTGGCAACCACGCCGTCGGAGCCCGGAAGAATGGGCACCCCAGCCCGCTTCATCGTCTGACGCGCCTTATCCTTCTCGCCCATGAGCCGCGTAACCTCAGGCGGCGGGCCAATGAACTTTATGTTCGAGTCGCGGCAGACCTCGGCGAAGTTGGCGTTCTCGCTCAACAGCCCGTAGCCGGGATGAATCGCGTCCACGTCGGCGATCTCGGCTGCGGAGATGACCGCGGGCACGTTGAGATAGCTGTCAGCCGCGCGCGGAGGACCGATGCAGATGGCCTCGTCGGCAAAGCGCACGTGCAGCGAATTGCGGTCGGCCTCGCTATAGACCGCGACCGTGCGAATGCCGAGTTCCCGGCACGCGTTCAAAACACGCAGCGCAATTTCACCGCGATTGGCTATCAGTACCTTACGAAGCATTCGTGACCCTTATTGAAGCGGAGTTATCCCAGCCGGATGGAAAAGAGGGGCTGCCCAAACTCGATGGGCTGGCCGTTGGCAACCAGGCACTTGACGATCTCGCCCTCGGCATCGGACTCGATCTCGTTCATCAGCTTCATGGCCTCGACAATGCCAATCACCTGCCCTTTGGTCACGTGATCGCCAGGCGCGACAAACTGCGCGGAGCCGGGCGAAGGCGAACCGTAAAAGGTGCCGACAATGGGCGACGTGACCGTGTGCAGGCCGGCGCCCGGCTCCGCGGCATCCTGCGCGATTGCCGCCGGAAGACCTGCCGCGACCGCAGCCTGCGGAGCGGTATGCGGAGCCGAGCCGATCAGGCGCGCCAGTTCCGCCATCCCAGGCGACGAAGCCTCTGCCTGGCTGAATTTGAGCCGAAGCTTCAGGTCGCCCCGGTCCAAATCGAACTCGGCAATCTGATGTTCCTTCAGAAACTCAACCAGTTGTTTCAAATCTGCAATGTCTTGTGGTTTCATTCGTTCCTTGACTCTCCCCCGTGTAGGCGGGATGGGCTAATTCATCATTCCGGTTCAACGTTCCGGTACAACGTTCAATCTTCCGGTCAGAGTTCGATCAGGGCCTTGGGCGCCGGGGTAAGCACCTGACCTCCGCTTTGCGTTACAGCCACCATGTCTTCGATGCGTATGCCGAACTGACCCGCCAGATAGACTCCCGGCTCGATGGTAATGACCATACCGGAAAGCAGTCTGGTTGTCTGTCCTGCGCCGATGCGTGGCGGCTCGTGAATCTCCAGGCCAAGACCATGGCCGGTGGAGTGGGAAAACGTCTCTGCCAATCCCGCCCTGCGCAACACGCTGCGGGCAGCCTCGTCTACCTCCGCACAGCTTACGCCCGGCATTACCGCGGCGACCCCGGCCTCCTGGGCCTCCAATACCGCCTCATAAGCTCTGCGCTCGTCGGCCTTTGGCCTGCCCAGATGAACGGTCCGGGTCATATCCGAGCAATACCCATTGAGAATAACACCGAAGTCGAGGGTCACAAAGCCTTTACGCGGCAATGGCGCGGCGGTTGCGTGACCGTGCGGCAGGGCCGAGCGGGCGCCGGCGGCAACAATGGTCTCAAACGACATTCCCTCTGCGCCCAACAGCCGGGCCTGATGCTCAAGTTCCGCAGCCACTTCAAATTCCTTCAGGCCGGGCCGGATGAAGCCGAGAATATGCTCGAAGAGCTTGCAGCCCGCGAGCGCAGCTTCCCTCATCAGCGCCAGTTCGTTCTCGTCCTTGACCATGCGGAGAGGCTCGACCAGCGGTGCGGCCAGCGCGGAGAGAAAGCTGCGGCGAAGCCGGGCCGGTAACGCGGCGCGATAGCGATCCAGATTCGCCACGGTCGTTTGAGCCGAATCGAATCCGGCAAGCTCGACGCCGGGCTGCGCGGCCAGCCATTGGACAGCAGCCACGGACGGCGAACTGGCGACGATCTCGATCTGAGCGACGGAAACCTCTTCAGCCGCCTGTGTCTTGTAGCGCCCATCGGTAAACAGGCGCGCGCTGCGGCGTGTGACGGCCAGAGCGGCGCTCGATCCGGTGAATCCAGTGAGGTAGCGAAGATCGGGAAGATAGGTAACCAGCAGGCCATGAAGCCCAGCTTTGGTCAAACGGCGGCGTAAAAGTCCTATGCGGCGAGAGTGGTCCACTCGCTAAGAATATCAGGGAGCAGGGATCAGGGAACAGAAGGCCGCGACAACGCCGCACTCAGGCGCGCGCGTTTATCCGCAGGTTTGAAAACTGCTTCGTGGCTGGGTCATACAGCACCTGCCAGTAGCAGGTTGCCCCATCAATGACGAGAAAAAGACGATCATGCCAGTTAGACGGTGGTTCCTTATCGCAAAACGCATTAACGAATATCTTCTCTTTGTCATCCACCAACACGGCTATATACTGCCGGAAATATTGCTCTGGATGGTCGATGTGAATTCTGGAATCCCATCCGTAAATCTTCATATTGGAGATTTGCGAGATATTGGCATCCAAGGTATCAAGGTTTGCTTCGGTTGGGCTCCAGCTTCCGTTGATTTTCTCCGACCTATCTCTCGAATACTGGCCTGAAACCACTTTCGCTTGATCAGCCGGGAGAAGCACTGAGCGCTTTTCATGCTGACCTGCTATGCCCTGGATAAAGAAGAGAAAAAGGGTTGCGATCATCAACTCTCGTGTTCGCATAGGAATTCTCACTATTCACTATTCCCTATTCCCTGCCTTTAGAACGCGGGCCTAACCGGCTTCTTCTCGCGCGGGTCTGCTTCGGCGTCGGCGGCGTGAAGATCGCTCTGGCGGTCCATCCACTCGTCCATGCGAGAGCGCTTGAAGCGCCAGCGGTTGCCCAGCTTGAAGGCGGGCACGAAACCCTCCGAGGCGTACTTGTAGAGCGTGTCGGACGAGATGCCGAGATACTCCGAGGCCTGGCGGATGTCCATGACCTCACGCACCTCAGAGACCAGCAGATTGGAGCGGACGGCGGAACTGCGCATGATTTCCCCCGAAGCGGAGCTTTCCCGACGAGATTCCGGCACGGCTGCCGGTATTCATTTATATAACGCGGTTTCAACCGGCTTTTCAAGGATTTTCAGGAAGTTACAGGAATTTAACCGATCTTTGGACCTCGATTTGGAGGCCTTGCCGGACAATCCCGGCGAGCATACTCCGCCGGTTGTGCCTCGGCTCCAGACGACCCCAAGCTCTTGGGTTGTTATGACGGATGGTGCGCCACACCGCTAATTTTGCTCGTCGCTCCGGTGCAGCGTGGGTCTGTCGTCCGTGCTGGCCGGGTCGCCCTGCCCTGCGCCAGTCTTCCGCAGCGACGGTTTGTTGCCGTTTCTGGAGTCGAGGAGCCGCCGCTTGCTTTCGATACGCTCCAGCCTCGCCTTCACGTCGTCAAATTCAGAGGTGTTCACCATGTACTGGTCCCTGGGCGGCAGAATATGGGCAATCTCGTCCTGCGTGCGCAGAATGCGGTCGGGGGTCTGCGGATGTTCGGAAAAAGCCTTGGCTACCGCGCCGGGCTTGCGCTTTTCCAGAGCCTGAATCTTCTCGAAAAACGTGATGAAGGCCTGCGGATCGTAGCCCGCGCGATACATGTATTGCACGCCCAGGTAGTCGGCCTGCGCCTCGAACTCACGCGAAAACTTCATGAAGGTGACCGGCACGCTCAGCGCAGCTGCCTCATACACTCCGTAACCCGTCCAGCCGCCGATCATTATCAGTGGAAGCGCACCGAACTGCGCGTAACTCATGCGCGTCATTTGCCGCACCGCGTGATGAGCGCAGACGTGAGCCGTCTCGTGAGCCATCACAGCCGCCAGTTCAGCCTCTTCGTCTGCGTTCACAATCAGCCCGGAGTTGACGAAAAAGAATCCGCCCGGCAGCGCAAATGCGTTAATCTCGTCCGAATCGATCACCTTGATGGTGAACGGCACTTTGCAATCGGAGTTCCTCACAATATTCTGGCCGATGCGGTTTACGTATTCGGTCACTACCGGATCGGTGATGAATCTGGTGCTCTTCTCGATCTCCATGGCGTACATCCTGCCCATCTTGATCTCGGTATCGTTTGAGTACCAGTTGCTCATCCCCCGGCCGCCGATGTCGCGATTGCCCACGGCGTTCACATCGTCGATGGAGCCTGTCTTCGCGCTGGTCCACTGGCTACCCGGCTCAATCACTTTGTCGGGATTGACGTTGACAGCGGGGGTTTCGCCGCTGGCCGGTGCGGTTCCGGGCGCGGTTTTGGAAGAACCAGGCGATGAAGGCACTGCGGCGAGAACGTCACCTCCCACAGCCGCCGTTCCCGGAGCTGGTTCCGTTGTGGGAGCATTCGGCGAAGGAGCCTTCGCCGGGGTGGTGGACTGCGCCCAGGCAATCGCGACGAGGGCAAGCACCAATCCCGCCAGCAACGCCACCCGCGAAGCTCTGCGAACCATCCTCACTGCCTCACCTCCGGCACAAATCTATTCTCGCAGCTTAGGTCTCGGCAATGACCGGCCTCATAGCCATGCGGAATGGACATCTTCACAGCATTGTTGGACGCAATTGTCTGCCCGTTCGGCGCCACAGGGAATAAATTTTAGACCTGATCGCCGGTTCCAAACCCCGAACGTATCTCCAAGCTAGCGGATAAATTAGGCTTCGGCGCCTCTGTCGCTAGGCATAAGCCACCCTCGACGGCAAGCCCGCGGATGAGCAATATTGAACAGATTATTGCTTTCAAGCTGCTCACACTTGCGGGCATTAGATTGCTGCCAGCTCAGGGAGCCGCGATATCTGTCTTTATTGGACAAAACGAGCTTGCTGCGATTCCCCCTCTGTTGTTCAACGGTGTGTTTTTGGCGTTCAAGGAGGCTAGCCCATGCGGTTACAAAGGCTTTGGTTCCTGATTCTGCTTGTTCTTGCACGCCCGGCCTATGCCGACTCTGTTTCGCTCGGATCCGCAGCCAATTTTGGGGTCCTAGGCGCTTCTGAGCAAACCAATACCGGCCCGACGATTATCAATGGAGATTTGGGAGTCTATCCAGGCTCTTCGATCACTAACACTGCGGGCATGACGATCAACGGGGTTTTTTATGCTGGGAATACGACCGTTCCTAACAACGCGGGCGCAATGACGGCTGAAGCCGATGCTACCGCTGCGTACATTACCGCAGCAGGCTTGACGAGCACTCAGAACTTGACGGGCGAGAACCTTGGCGGGCTGACATTGACGCCGGGGGTCTATTCTTTCTCCTCCTCTGCCGGGTTGGCGGCGGGGGATGCGCTTACCCTCAATTTTGAGGGTCTGGACAATGCCGCGATTGTATTCCAGATAGGCAGCACACTGATAACGGGAAGCGGCTCGAGTGTCGTCATCGAGAACCCCGGTTCAAATGATGAAGTGATCTGGCAGGTCGGCAGCTCGGCAACCCTGGGTACGACCACGGCATTTGAAGGAAATATCATCGCACTGGACAGCATCACTCTGGACACCGGTGCAAACATTGGCTGCGGCAGTGCATTAGCTCTGAATGGCGCGGTGACGTTGGATAATAACACCATCGCCACCGGCTGCAATGGCCTTTCCGGGTCCACCCCTCCTCCGCCAACCAACTCCACTCCGGAGCCCGGGAGCCTGCCCCTTCTCGGCTCGGGGCTGGTCGCCCTGGCTGGATTGGTGCGGCGCAAGTTGCACAGATAGGCGCTTCCCCTTGGCGTGGCCGGGTCTCCTGATCCGGCCACGTTTCCTTCGCTTAAGTTTGTAAGAGCTTATTCGTAAATAGGTAGCTCCGACCTCCAGGTCGGCTGTCCTGTGGGACTCCAGTCCTACAGGAGGAGACGTCTGGCGGCATGGAGGCGGCGAGTACAGCCGGTCTCGAGACCGGCCTACACTGCTTTCTCAATTTGCGGATAGGCTCTAAATCCCTCGAAATTCAGCTCCAGGCGTCAATCTGCGCGTTTTTCTTGGCGCTCGCACCGCTCTGCATTAAAGTGGGAAGCACAGAGCAACGAGGGGAGAGACGCCTTGCGCCGAATCATTTTGGGGATCGCAGCCATTGCCGTATGCGGAGTGATGCAACTGGCCGCCCAGCAAGCGCCCCCGCGTCCACCGGCGGTTCCGCGTGGGCCGCACACTCCCAGACAAGCTCTCCCCACTCCTGCTTCGGGCGCGCCAGAGGCTGTCATCGACGCCACTGAGCTGGGTTCCCCGCTTCTGCTCGGCAAGGGCTGGCGGATTGGCGTCACGGCCGATCCGGCAGCGGCAGCCAGTGAGTTCGACGACTCCGGCTGGGCCATTCGCGACGCGCAGGCATCCTTCGCCGAGCTGCCCGATGTGGATCAATCCGCCGGCTCCCCTGCCGGTTCTTCCGCAAAGACGCGCGAGCCCTACGCCTGGTACCGGCTTCATCTGAAGCTCGCGCCGCACCACGGACCGCTCTCTCTGCTCATGGAATTGCCGGTCTCCCAGAACGCGACCTTCAGTTCGCAGACCTTTGACCTTGATGTCTTTGCCAACGGCCATCACATTCGTCCCGAGGGTCCGCACGGAGACGAACCGGCGCGATACCAGCAAATCTCCCGCATCTACAACCTCAACCTGCCGCCCAATGAAACCTCTCTCGTCCTTGTTGTGCGCAGCATTTACATCCCCATGGGCTACGGAGCCTATACCACTTTTTTTGCCAGCCGCACATTGCGCCTGGGCCACCGCGAAGACCTTGACCACTCCCTCGAACTTTGGTCCGTTCACAATCTCTTCGAGCGTCTTCCGCGCCTGGTCACTGCCATCCTGCTCGTGGCGCTGGCGCTCTTTCTGCTGGCTCTCTATTTCACCCAGAAAGGCCACGTCGAATATCTTTGGCTGGCTCTCCACGAGCTGTTCCTGGCGCCTATCTGGTTTGTCGAGCTGGCGGGCAGTTTTGCGCGGGTTGACCAGCTCTGGTACATGGCCGCCATCGTGCAGTTGTCGCTCATCTCTCTCTATCTCTACTTCGAGTTCCTGATCGCCTTTCTCGCATTGCGCCGCCGCTGGCACATTCTCCTCCTGCGCTTCTCGGCTCCTGTGCTGGCTCTCGTTGCGCCCTCCCTGTTGCTGATAGGACTCAACCGCTACATCTGGGTTTTATTGGTCGCCGTCATTCTCGTCAGCTTCCTCTGGATTCTGGGCTGGCTCCTGTTTGTCCTCACCACGCTTATCAGAGCCACGCTCAAGCGCAACTTCGAAGCCGGCCTGCTGTTGCTTCCACTGCTGTTGACCCTTGCAGGCTGGATCGTGCCCATGATTGCCGGCATCAGCGATTGGGAGGGCCGCGAGATCCCAGCACCGCTTACCCTCTACGCCGGCCCCATCCCCATCCACCTTGGCTCCTTTGCCGATGTGGCCGGCATCCTTGCCATCGTGCTCATCATCTTCGTTCGCTTCCTGCGCGTGCAGCGCGAGCAGGAGCACGCATCCAGCGAGCTTGCCGCCGCCCGCAGCGTGCAGGAGTTGATGATTCCCCAAGAAAAGCTTGCAACTCCCGGCTTTGAAGTGGACGCCGTTTACAACCCGGCCAACGAGGTCGGCGGCGACTTCTATCATGTGCAACCTGCGCCCGGCGGCGGACTGCTGGTGGTCATCGGCGATGTAGCCGGCAAAGGCTTGCAGGCTGCCATGAACGTCTCCATGCTCATGGGTGCATTGCGCCGCACACCGGAAACGAGTCCGGCTAAAATTCTTCAATCCCTCAATCGCGTCCTCGTGGGCAGCGACAGCTTCACGACTTGCCAAGCCGTCTGGTTTGGCGCTGACGGCGCGCTGGTGCTCTCCAGCGCCGGCCATCTGCCGCCCTATCTCAACAGCCAGGAGATCACACTGCCCGGCTCTCTGCCTCTCGGCGTTCTGGCCGACGCGACCTATGAAGAGGTCCGGCTCTATCTGCACCCCGGCGACCGGCTCTTGCTCATGTCCGATGGAGTCGTCGAAGCCCGCCAGTCCTCCGGCGAGCTATTCGGCTTCGAACGCGTCTACAACCTGAGCAACCAATCCGCTTTTTACATCGCCGACGCCGCCAAAGAGTTCGGCCAGGAAGACGACATCACCGTCCTGACCGTCCGCCGGCTGGAGCCGGTTATAGCCGTCTAAACAGTTCGGTCCGGCTGGACATCCGGCTGCGGACGCGGTCCCGCGGCAAGAACAGGACGAGGGAGACGCCCCGTCCAGTTCGCCCACGCCCAGAAAACTGCCGTGGTCGAACTCAAGAGTCCCGCTACGGTTCCGATTACGCGCGGGTTGTAGTGCATGGAGGCGATGCCCGCGCCCATCATCGACACCATCATCATGCTCCACTCAAAAGTATCGATTGTAGCGAAGACGCGCCCTCGATAACGGTTGGGAACCGTACGCAGGAGATAGGAATAGTTGAGAACCGCATTGACGGCCATGCCAATGCGCGAGACGAATATGAAGAGTAGCGCCAGGACAAATCGCGGTTCTCGGCTAAACAAGACATAAGCGGCGCCATGCGTCACAAGGTCGATCAACACGGTCAATTTGTAACCGTTATAGGAGAGCCGCTTGCCAAGCCAGTTTGCAAAGATTCCGCCGGAGAGCAGGCCCAGGCCGGCAAAGCCCCAGATCATTCCAATGCCTGAAGCTCCGCGATTGAAAACTACTTCGCCGAAGAGCGTGAAGAGAATCTGCGCTGCGCCGCCGCCCGTCGCCCAGCCGACCGAAAGCAGCGCGATGGCGAAAACCAGGGGCACCGAGCGCATGTAACGCAGGCCATCGAGATATTCGTGCCAGGGGCGGATTCCATCATCCTCCACCAGCACCTTGCGCTTAGCGCGAAAGCCGCTTGCATCTGGAGCGCGCAGGTGCCAGATGCACCAGGCGGAGAATACAAACGAAAACGCATTGAACGCAAACGCCCATTTGTACCCGATGGCAATGATCGTGGCGCCCAGAAAGGTTCCGACGGTAAGCGTCAACCAACGCGTGGTCTGCGTCAGCGAATTTGCGATATGGATCTCAGTGGGGCTTGCAATCGTGGGCAGGATTGCGGAACGTCCCGCTGTAAAGAAGGGCGAGGCAACCATGAGCAACGCGCTGAAAACGTAAAGTACCCAGATGCGGTGCGACGTGACGGCAAGGATGAAGCCGAGAGCGACCAGCGCGCGGACGAGATCGCTGGCAATCATGATCCGCTTGCGGTCGAAGCGATCGAGCAGCACACCGGCGAGCGGTCCAATCGTAATGGCTGGAATGGCGCGCGCCAGTAGGACTCCGGTAACCACCATTCCCGAGTGGGTGAGCGCCATGGCCAGCGCAAAAACAGCAATATTGTTGAAGTTATCGCCGATTTCGCTGACAATCTGGCCGGCCCACATGAAGCGATAGTTGCGATTCCGGCGCAGCAGTTCGAGGAGTTCGCCCATCAGCCAGCCAGACTTCGCGGTGGTTGGGGCGCACGAGAAGAGGTACTGTATCTCATCTCTTTAAGGGTATCAAAAATCGGGTTACGCTTGAATTCGAGCCCATTGCATCAAAAAATCAGCAATTTCTAGTCCGGCCCAAAAGAAATTGAACAGGGTGCCCCATCCTTTCCGCGTTCTTTGCGGAAGGGTGGGAGCCCTCGATACATATCCTAAGGGGCGGATCTATAAACTCCCTGCTCTGACACAAAAGCCCCACCCTTGCGGATGAGGCTTTTGCTTTTGCGACCAACGGGAGCGTCCGCCTGAACGGCAAGTTCAGTCGTAGTATTCCAGGCCGAGGTGAGTGATCAAATCCGAGCCCATGATGTGGCGCAGCGTGTTCTTCAGCTTCATCGACTGGATGAACAAATCGTGCTCCGGATAAAGCCCCGGCGCCGATTGCGGCGACTTCAGATAGAAGCTCAGCCACTCCTGAATGCCGATGGAGCGCAGTGAAGGCGTGCGCTTGGCCAGGTCGAGAAAGAGCACCAGGTCGAGTGCGATAGGCGCGGCCAGAATCGAGTCGCGGCAGAGGAAGTTCACCTTGATCTGCATCGGGTAGCCGAGCCAGCCGAAGATATCGATGTTGTCCCAGGCTTCCTTGTCATCGCCGCGGGGCGGGTAATAGTTGATGCGAATCTTGTGGTAGAGGTTCTTGTAGAGATCGGGGTAAAGCTCAGGCTGGAAGATGTAATCCAGTGAGCCAAGCTTCGATTCTTCCTTGGTTTTGAATGACTGCGGATCGTCCAGTACCTCGCCGTCACGATTGCCCAGGATGTTCGTCGAGAACCAGCCGGAGACGCCCAGCATGCGCGCCTTGAGCGCCGGCGCCAGCACCGTCTTCATTAGCGTCTGGCCGGTCTTGAAGTCCTTGCCGCAGATAGGCGCAGCGTTGCGCTTCGACAGTTCTACCATGGCGGGAAAGTCCACCGTCAGGCCCGGCGCTCCGTTGGCAAAGGGCACGCCCTCGCTCAGCGCCGCGTACGCGTAAATCTGCGACGGCGCAATGGCGATGTCGTTGTTATCGAGCCCCTTCTCGAAGGCCTCAATGCTTTGATGCACAGCCGTCTGCTCAATGAAAATCTCCGTCGATGCGGCCCAGATCACCACCACGCGATCCACCGTCTTCTTGAAGGCGCGAATGTCGGCTATAACCTGGTCGGCCAAATCGCGCTTGTTCTTGCCCTTCTTCACGTGCGTGCCGTTGAGGCGCTTCACGTAGTACTGGTCGAAGACCGCCGGCAGCGGCTTGATCGTTTCCAGATACGGCTTCAGTTGCGCCAGCGTCTTTTCGTCCAGCACCTTGGCGTGCGCGGCGGCCTCGTAGACGTTGTCCTCGAAGATGTCCCAGCCGGTGAAGACAATGTCGTTCAAATCAGCCAGCGGCACAAAATCCTTGATTAGCGGCGATGAATTGTCGGTGCGCTTACCTAGCCGAATCGTGCCCATCTGCGTCAGCGACCCAATCGGCTTGGCCAGTCCGCGTCGAACGGCCTCAACTCCCGCGATCATCGTAGTGGAAACGGCTCCCAACCCGACTACCATCACGCCTAATTTTCCTGTTGCGGGCGCAACCTTACCTGCTGTCTTCTGGCTTCCTTGCTCTTCAGTTCCCATCGTTTCTCCTAACCTCAATTTTGTGGCTCGGAATTTCCGGGCCGATTCAAGCTCTCTTCAAACAACCGCAATCGCCCACGCCTTACAGAACGCCCTCACTCCACTCGCGCACTATGCGGACTGCGCTTGCCTGCCACGCTTCACGTGCGACCACACAAACCAAATCATCCCAGCCAGCAGCGCGATCTCGACAGCTAGATGGAAGTGGTGGAACGCGGCGTAAAAACGCGGGTCCGTGTGCCACGCCTCGCCCAGCTTCATGCCGGCATAGGCCAACGCAAAGCACCAAGGCCAGGACCCCAGAAACGTGTAAAGGTGAAAGCGCGTTTGCGACATCTTGGCAATGCCCGCGGGAAACGCAATGAAGGTGCGCACCACCGGGAGCAACCGCGCCAGCAACACCGTGATCGAACCGTAGCGCGCGAAAAACTCCGTCATCCTGTCCAGGTCGCGGTGATTCATCAGCACCCATCTGCCGTAGCGCTCCACCAGCGGCCGCCCGCCCTTGGCGCCAATCCAATACGCAATCGCCGAACCCACGTTGCAGCCCACGGCTCCGGCAGTCGCAACCCAGAACAGGTTGAAGTGGCCCTGGTAAATCAGGTACCCGGCAAACGGCATGATGATTTCCGATGGCAGCGGGATACAGGCCGATTCGATTCCCATCAGCGCAATAATGCCGGCATAACCGCCGGCGTCAATGACATGGGTTACGAATTCAACCAGGAGGGCGATAATCTTTTCGTTCATGAGCGTTCTCAGTATATAAGCCCAAGTGAACGTTTGGCGCTTCAATGGCACGATACCGACGGAAAAGAAAAATGCACACGTCTGCATCTTCACTTTGCAACGATGTGGGAAGTAATGTCACACTAGATTCGAGTTTGAGGAGGCTGCATTGTCCGATCTTTCCCCTGCTTTTCCGCCTGTGCCGTTAACTCTTGAAGGCTCATTCCTGCTTCATCAATTTTTCCGCTTCGATTGGAAGGCGTGGCGCTCCTGCGCGGACGGCGAACGCAAGGAGATCGTCGCCGAAGCGGTCGCCGCGCTTCAGCGTTTGGAGCGTGCCAGCCAAAACTCTGACGCGCCGATTCAAACAGCCATCTTCTCCCAGCTTGGCCACAAAGGCGACCTGATTCTCGTTCACTTCCGCGACTCGCTCGAAGCCCTAAATCAGGTTGAACTCGATCTGGCGCAGACCAAGTTGTACGACTTTCTCGATCTGCGTCACTCCTACGTCTCTGTCGTCGAACTCGGCCTTTACGAGTCCAGCCGCAAGACCTATGAAGCGGCCACGGCTAAAGGTTTTGAAGCGCACACTCCGGAGTGGAACGCGGAAATCGCCGCTTCACTCCAGCGAGGGTCGGACGCCATGGCCTCGCGCCTCTTCCCTGCCGTTCCTGAAGCGAAGTACCTCTGCTTCTATCCCATGGACCGCAAGCGCGGCGAGCAGGTCAACTGGTACAACGTGCCCTTCGCCGACCGTCAGCGCATGATGCACGAGCACGGCCTCATTGGCCGCCGCTACGGCGATCGTGTGAAGCAAATCATCTCCGGCTCGATTGGCATGGACGACTGGGAGTGGGGCGTAGACCTATTCGCCGACGATCCGGTCGTCTTCAAGAAGCTCATCTACGAGATGCGCTTCGACGAAGTCAGCGCGGTGTATGCTCTCTTCGGACAGTTTTATATCAGCGTGAGGTTGCCGATTGAGAAACTCGGAGACTGGCTGGAAGGAAAGCTATAAGGTCGGCAATTATTGGATTGCATTTCAACCGTCCGAGTGGAACAATTGCAGCAAACTTCGGTCTTGTGGTCGAGGTAGCGCAATGCAGATGATCCATTGCCCGAACTGCGGCAAGCTGACTGGATTTAAGAGGTCGCTAGGGTTCGGCACCTTTTTTATGGTGGTGCTTACTGGCGGCCTTTGGCTATTGGCGATTCCCTTCTATCCGACGCGCTGCATTACCTGCGGGCTAACGCGCAGCTCAGCGGTCTTACAAAATTTCGGCGCTTGGTATCGAAGCCTCAGCCCGCACGGCAAGACCTTTATGAACACTGCCGCAGGGATACTGCTGCTCCTTCTCGGCGTAATGTGGTTCAACGGAGCGCGGAACCCGGCGGCGCGGCATAGTCAATCACTGCTGAGTTCAGCGAACTATGGCGGCGACGCCCCAGACGCGGGCAATGATAGGCCTGGCGCTGTTGCGCCCGTCGTCTACAGTGTTGCAGAAATCACCGGCGCTAAGAACCAGATACCAACGGGTACTGAGCTTACCGTTCGAGGAACGTTCTACCGGCCAAGGTGGTGGCCAGCCGCTAAATACGGAGGAGATCCATGCTCGAAGCTATTAACCTTGGGGACGGTGAGCGTCGAACACGGTGAGGCCAATCCTAGGGCCTATTGTCAGTTCTCGGCTGTGCTCCAGGACGAAGATGCGCGTCAAATCCGATGGCTGGAATGCGACATGAGCCCAGAAGAGCTGCGGGCCGCGATACAACAATACACTTATGGGAGCCGCGTGCAGGCGCATGGGACGTATGGCAGCTCGCTGGACTTTCAGGCTGGCGCCGGCCTTGTGGGACTGCCGGTCTTGGAGAATTGTACCTTGGAGCCTTTGCCGCCACGGTCGGCGCCTACAATGGAAGCGCCACGTCAATCATCATCACTAACAGCCGCGCCAGTTGATTCGCCCGTGCCAACTGAGGAACCGAGCGAAAACGCTAATTCAGCCGCTTCCAGCAATGCCGCTGCTCCGGCTCCAAACCAATCTGGTGCCATGGACAGTAAACAAAGCGTCTCGTCTGGCGTGGTCACGAAAGGCCAAACCTCAGCAGAAGTGCTTGCAATCCTCGGACCGCCAGCCTCCGTTACCACGGGCCTAAAACACGTTTACACCTACCGGCATCTTATGATCGTCTTCGTCGACGGAAAGGTTTCCGAAATCCATCATTTCTGACAATCGGAAAGGAGCCGACTGACAAGAATGGAGAAACAAAACGATCTAATCATTACGCGCGCAATCGAAAAGGCCAAGGAAGTTCATCACGGACTCTGCGCCGCAATGGCCGAACTTGAAGCAACCGGGAAGATAACAAAGGACACTGAAGCCTGCAGGCGTGTGCGGGATGCCCGGTCAGGAATGGACATTTTACTGAGGATACTTCGTGGCGAGATCAACATGGCCCCACCTTTTGGGCTGCAAGAGCCGCAGAAGTGAAGATAGATAAGTACCGTTTGCCCTCAGGTTCCGATTTTGGGATCTTGGAGATTCGCTGGCCCCACCGCAGGTGGTTTCGCGCTACAATCAATCCATGAACCGCTCCGCCGCCGAAGTTCTCGAAGATGTGCGCCGGCTTTCTCCCGGCGATATCGATTGGCTGCTCGGGGAACTGCTCCAAGCCGGAGACGGCTCGAACGCCGCGGAGATCGACGCAGCCTGGAAGGCGGAAGTCGAGCGGCGCATAGCCGAGGCTGATGCTGGGACCGCTGTGACTTGTTCGTGGGAAGAAGTGGAAGCTCCCTTGCGTGCCCGGCTGGCCAGATGAAGCGGAAACGCGTTCGCTTCCATTCGCAGGCCCAGCAGGAGATCAACGAAGCTTTCGATTGGTATTTCAAACGCAGCCCTGAAGCGGCCGATGCGTTTCTCACGGAGGTCGGGGCATCCCTGGCACAGATTGCTTCCCGTCCGCAACTCTATCCTGTTTACACGAAGAACTCTCGCAAGCGTGTACTGGCAAACTTTCCATATTCCGTGATTTTTCAGGAGAAAGACGACGTCATTCTTGTCGTCGCCGTGGCCCACGCCAAGCGCCGTCCCGGTTACTGGCACGGAAGAATTTGAAGCACAAACGATGCCAGAGACAAAGCCATCCCGCAAGCCCTCCGCTAAAAAACAACCCCGCGCCCCACGCGGCGACCTCGCTCCCGACCGCATCGCCGCCATTCTCAAAGGTCTCGACGAAGCCTACCCGCGCGCCGAATGCGCCCTGACTCATAACTCGCCTTGGGAACTGTTAGTGGCCACGATCCTCTCCGCGCAATGCACCGACGTGCGCGTCAACATGGTAACGCCGGAGCTATTCCGCCGCTTCCCTACCCCACAAGCAATGGCCAAAGCAACCCCGCCGCAGCTCGAAGCCCTCATTCGGACAACTGGCTTCTATCACAACAAAGCCAAATCAATTCAGGGCGCGGCGCGTAAAATCGTCTCCGACTTCAACGGTGAAGTTCCACAAACCCTCGCCGAACTCATCACCATCCCCGGCGCGGCGCGCAAAACGGCCAATGTGGTTCTCGGCGTGGCGTACGGCAAGGCCGAAGGCGTCGTTGTGGACACGCACGTCTTCCGCATCACGCACCGTCTCCGCCTGGCCAAAGGCGAGACGCCGCAAAAAGTCGAGCAGGAGTTGATGCGAATCCTCCCGCAAAGCCGCTGGATTGATTTCTCTCACCAGATCATCCATCATGGCCGCCAAGTTTGCGAGGCGCGCAAGCCCAAGTGCGACCGGTGCAATCTGGAGCAGCTTTGCACTGCCAAAGACAAAACCTGGCAATCCTGAATCCACTCACGCAAGTTAGCAGCACCTTTGATCAGTTGAGTCAGCGATGCAGAACCCGCACCACCGCAGCGATCAGTCCAGGAATGTCAGATGGATCGGCTTCAGCCGTAGGCGGCCAACCCAGATCGCGCAACGTCTTGCTGGTAACCGGCCCAATCGAAACTGCCGGAACCCGGGCAATCGGCCATAAAACACTCGCGGCGCGCGCAGCTTCGGCCAGATGCGTTGCGCTCGAACTGCTGGTAAATGTAACCGCGTCGATTCCGCTGCGAACAGCTCCGCGCAGTTGCTCCGGGGCGGCTTTGGGCAGGACATTGCGGTACGCGTCCACCACGTCTACTGCGGCGCCAACCGAGCGCAAGGCATCGGGAATCACGTCGCGCGCAACGGCTGCGCGCGCCAGCAGAATTCGTTGGCCGGACGGCTTGTTTTGAAACGCTTGCAACAATCCTTCGACCAGACTTTCCGCTACGTATGCTTGCGGGACAAAAGCAATTTTGAATCCCGCCTTGCGCGCCTCAGCAGCCGTCGATTCTCCGACTGCGGCCACATTCAGCCAGGCAGTCTGCGCCACCGAAATTCCCAACGCCGCAGCTCGTTCAACGAGCGCGCGCACCGCGTTCGTGCTGGTCAGGATTAGCCAATCGTAGCTCGCAAATTGGCGAAGAGCAGCATCCATAGGCGACAGATTGGCAGGCGGATGAATCTCCAGCACCGGAACCTCGACCGGCTCCGCACCCAACGCGCGCAACCCTTCGCTCAGTTTGCCCGCCTGATGCGCAGCGCGGGTCACCAGAATCCTGCGGCCCAACAACTGCGGCATACTCACTTCAAGCCTCCGGCGGTGGCAGCGGCAAGCAACGGCCCCGCTCCGGCATCGATCAGCATTTGCGCTGCCAAGCGGCCCAACGAAGTTGGGTCAGCGCCTCCATCAGGCGCACGTTGCCGCGTCTCGCGATGATAGATGCGCACCGATTTGCCGGTCTCTGGATTGGCGACGACGGCAAATATCTCGTCCCATAACTCTGGCCTGCTTCCAGTCGTCTCATCCAAACCTGTCCGGCAATAGATGCCGATGGGAACCTGGCATCCTCCGCCAAGAGCCGCCAGCGCAGCCCGTTCCGCAGTCACGGCGAAGCTCGTCGCCGCATCGTCGAGAAACGCAACTGCCTCAATGGTCGCCGCGTCGTTCCTGCGGGTTTCAATGCCCAGCGCGCCCTGTCCAGCAGCAGGACAAAACTCGCGCGGCTCCATTCGCTCGCGCACCCATTCGGTCTTCTCCAGACGATCAAGGCCCGCTGATGCCAGCAGAATCGCATCCACTTGGCCCTCGGCCAGCTTGCGCAAGCGAGTGTCCACGTTGCCGCGAAACTCTTGCGCCACGATGTCCGGCCGGAGCGCCTTCAACTGCGCTCGCCGGCGCTGGCTGCTGGTGCCCACGCGCGCGCCCTTGGGCAACGCCGCAAGGCTCCGATACATCACAGAAACGAACGCGTCTCGCGGGTCAACCCGCGCAGGCGTCGCCGCCAGCGTGAAAGGCTCCGCGAGTTCCGTCGGCAGGTCCTTGAGCGAGTGCACGGCCAGATCCACGCGTTTGGCGGCCAGCGCCTCCTCGATCTCCTTGGTGAACATTCCTTTGGAGCCGACCTGGGCGAATGTGACCTCTTGCAGTCGGTCGCCGGTGGTCTTGATGATCGTAATCTCGACAGAATGGCCCTGACCGCGAAGCAGCGCGGCAATATGCTTCGCCTGCCAGAGGGCCAGTTGCGAGCCACGGCTTCCGATGCGGAGAATCATGGGCGTCTTGCCTCGCTGTTCTCGTTCAGATGCGCTAGCTCATCTTCGGAATTCGCTGCACTCGCTCGACTTTCCGCAGCAGCGGCATCGTGCTCTGTCGAACCCGCCGGCAGCGACCAGGTCTCGCAGAGCGCCTCCAGCCGCGCCGCATCATGCTCGCGGGCAGCCTGCTTGAGCGCCTGCATGGGCGGATGGAGAAACTTGTTGACCAATCCTCGGGTAAGCGCCTCGACCGCCGCTAACTGCTCCGCGCTCAACGAACCCAGCCGAGCATGTGCGTGCTTCAGCTCCGCCTGGCGAATCTCCTCGGCCTGATGCTGCAACGCGACAATCGCCGGAGCCACATTGACGGTGAGCTGCCGCTGATGGAAGCGTTCAACTTCGCCCTCAATCAGCGCTTCTGCGTCCGTGGCCTCGCGGCTTCGTTCGGCCATGTGCGCGGCGGCCACCTGCTGCAGGTCGTCAATGTCATAAACAAAGATGCCTTCCAGCTTGCCCATCTCCGGGTCCACGTCGCGCGGCACGGCAATGTCGATGAAGAACATCGGACGATTGCGGCGGCGGCGCAGAAATTCCTGGCCGTGTTCGCGCCGGAAGATGGCGTGCGGCGCGCCGGTCGAGCTAATGACGATGTCAGCCTGGCTGGCGGCCTCGTAAAGCTGGCCAAATGGGATGACCTGGCCCTGAAACGTCTCGGCCATTCGCCGCGCGCGCTCCAGGGTGCGGTTGGTCACCAGAATCGCTCCGGCGCCCTGCTGAACCAGATGCCGCGCCGCAAGCTCGCTCATCTTACCCGCGCCGACCAGAAAAACCGTGCGGCCCTGAAGCGATCCGAAGATTTTTCGGGCCAGTTCCACGGCTACTGAGGCGATGGAAACCGAATTTGAACCGATTTCAGTCTCGGAGCGGACCTTTTTGGCTGCGGCAAACGCGCCTTGCAACAAATGTTCGAGATGGCCGCCCACGGTGCCCGAGGCACGGGCGACCGCAAAAGCATCTTTTACCTGGCCAAGAATCTGCGGCTCTCCCACCACCATCGAGTCCAGGCTGGCGGCCACGCGGAAAAGATGCCGCACGGCCTCCTGGTCGCGGTGCTCGTAGAGGTGCGGAGCCAGCAGCGCCGGGTCAAGTCCGAAGTGCCGGTGCAAGAAACTCGTGAGGCCATCGGTGGGCGAATTGGCATTGGGCGCGTCCACCGCAGCCAGAATCTCCACGCGGTTGCAGGTGGAGACGATCATGCACTCGGTCACCCCAGGCACTTCGGCCAGCGCACGCGTGGCTCCGGGCAGTTCCTCGCGGGAGATGGCGACTCGCTCACGCACCTCAATGGGCGCGGTCTTATGGTTGATGCCGATGAGCAACAGGGTCATCACGGACCGTACCTGTGAATCCGGCTGAATACATTAGCCGCCATCACGGCCAACATAATGAGGAAGACCGCGCCGGAAAGATAAGCGGCCCGGCGTCCGCGCAGGCCGGCGGTGCGGCGAACAAAAAGCAGGGCCACATAAACCACCCACATCGCAAAGGAGGCAAGTACTTTGGGGTCGAGGAAATAGGCCGCGCCGAGAGGCGTCTCCTGCGCCAGCACCGAGCCGATGACCAGGCCGACGGTCATGCAGGGAAAACCAAATTCGAGAGTCGCGTGGGCAATGCGCTCCAGTGTATCGAGGGGCGGCAGCCAATCCAAAGGAAGCCACCAGGAGTCTTCGCCGGGCTTGTGCTTGCTTTTCAAGCGGCGCTCTTGGACGAGGTAAAGCAGCGAGGCCAACAGACTGAAACCCAGGGCGACATAGGCCGCCAGCAACGCGGAAATGTGCGCCAGAAGCCAACTGATGCGCACTCCCTCCGAGGGGAAGGTGTATCGGTCGGAGCCAAGCGCGGGCACAAAAACTGCAAAAAACGTGATGGGCAAGACAAAAATACCAAGGGAAATCGCGTCGTAGAGCCACCAGACGACAAAAAAGATGCCGGCCACTGCAAACCCAAGCAACGACTCAACTTCGCGCACGCCCACCGGCATCCAGCGATGGGCCTGGACGAGCATTTCAACACACGAGATGAAGTGAAAAAAGAAGGCCAGACCAGCCAGATGGACGCAGGTTTTGCGCCAGCGCTCGATCCCGTAGAGGACGGCCGGAAAAACGGCAACAGCGGCCGCTGCGTAGAGGATTGCCGCAAGTCGAAGCCAAAGAAGATACATTCGATTCTCACCTTACTGGTGCAAACAACCAGTATACTGTGACGCAAATCACTAAGCGGGGCCTGGAACCGACTTTGCAGGTCTCTCGCGCTGGTCGTCCTTACCTTGATTGTCTCCCCGAATCGAAGCGCGCAGGCAAGATACCGGAGACGACCGTTAGACACTATACTTAAACATGTAGAGTACGCGAGGAACCGTCAACCAAGAGCGGCCTTTCGCCAGCAAGGAGCAGGACCCTATGACTACCCCCACCCCTATTGAGGAAGTGGATTCGGAAATTGACAATGGAAGCTTCAATTCCGCGGCATTTGCCGCTACAACTCTAGAAAACTGGCAGGGCCTGGCCGCCATAATCGACCACACTCTGCTTAAGCCTGACGCCACCCGCAAACAGGTGGAGAAGCTTTGTGACGAGACGATTCGCTATCGCTTCGCCTGTGCCATGGTAAACCCGGTATGGGTTTCCACGGCGGTCGGCGCGCTTTCCGGCACCGGCATTCCTGTGGGCGCGGTAATTGGCTTTCCCCTGGGCGCCTCGCTGGCTTCCACGCTCCGCCAAGAGGCGGGTGCGGTGATCCGGCTGGGCGCGCGCGAGCTGGACATGGTGATTCCCATCGGCCCGCTCAAGAGCGGCGATCATCTCCTCGTGCGGAACACCATCCGCTCAGTCGCCGCCGCTGCTCATTCTCACGGCGCGCTGCTCAAGGTGATTCTGGAGACTGCGCTGTTGACCATGGAAGAGAAACTGCGCGGGTCCGAACTGGCCATCCTGGCCGGGGCGGATTTTATCAAGACTTCGACAGGCTTCGCCTCCAGCGGTGCAACCCCGGCCGATGTGGCGCTGATGCGCGGCGTGGCCGGCAACCGATGCGGCGTAAAGGCCGCAGGCGGCGTCCGTACCCTGGCCAACGTGAAGGCGCTGCTGGAAGCTGGCGCTACGCGCATCGGTGCTTCGGCATCGGTCGCCATAGTGCGCGAGCTGGGAGCGAAGTAAAGACTAGTGAGCCGGGACCAGGGACCAGGTCTCTGGCCGCTTGATTATGTACCAACTCCGTGCCCCATCCATTCGCTTTTTCCTGGCGAATGGGTGGGATACCACAAAAGCCAAAGAACAAATTCATACTGAATAGGGGCAAGTCCCTAGCCCCTATTCCCCAGTCCCTACCCCCTGGTCCCTGCGCTGTTATGATTTTCTTCGAGAGAAATGGCCTCCACACCACCATCACGGCGTGAAGAACCCGAGTTCGAGGGCGATTACCGCCCGGCCGATCCGGCGCTCGCCGGGGCGCATCTTGACGCAACGAATATCCGCGTGGAACCGGCCGATGTGGCCTACCTGATGCAGTTGGCCGACGCGCTGAACACCACGCTTGACCTGGAAACCCTGCTTCGCCGCACCGCCGAGCTGGTCAGCGTCGTCATCCCCTATCGCATCTTCGCCATTCTGCTGCTCAATGACCGCACCCGCGAACTGCGCATGAGGTTCCAGACCGGCCACAGTCCAGAAGTGGAGCGGCAGCGCATTCCCATGGGCAAGGGCGTGGCAGGCCAGGTGGCGCTCACCCGTCAGCCGGTGCTGCTGAACGATGTTGCCAGTTCAGAAGACTATCTCCCTGCAAATCCCGATGTGCGCTCTGAGCTGGCAGTACCGCTGATTGCCAAAAACCGGCTGATCGGTGTTATGGACATCGAGAGCGAACAGGCCGACTACTTTGGCCCCGAGCACCTGCGCCTGCTCACGCTGACCGCCTCGCGCATTGCCCAGGCGATTGAGAATGCGCGGCTCTATGCGCGTGTCTCCCGCCAGGCACAGACGCTTACGGTGCTGAACGAAATCGCCACAGAATTGATTTCGATTCTCGATCTGGACCCGCTGCTGGAGCGTGTAGGGCAGCTTTTGCGCAGGCTTATCGATTACCAGATGTTCACTGTGATGCTGCTGGACGAGAAAGGCGAGACGCTGATTACGCGCTATGCCTGGCGGTTCGGCCATACACACGCGCCGGAACGCCGCCTTCCCATCGCCAGCGGCCTGGTGGGCGTCGCGGTGCGGGAGTGGCGGCTGGTGAACGTGCCCGATGTGCGCCACGACCCGCGCTACCTTCCCGTGAACCCTGAAACTCGCTCTGAGTTGATTGTGCCGTTGTTTCACAAGGGGCGCATCATCGGCGTGCTGGATTTGGAGCACACGCGCACGGGCTTCTTCAACGAAGAACATGAGCGCGTGCTGACCACGCTTGCCGCGCAGGTGGCCATCGCCATCGAGAACGCGCGGCTCTACCAGAAGGTGCGCTCACAGGAGCAGCAACTGGAGCGCGACATCTCCATGGCGCGCGAGGTGCAACTGCGGCTGCTGCCGGCCTCGGCGCCGGAGATCACAAACGCCGACATGGCGGTGCGCTTCCTGCCCGCACGCACCATCGGCGGAGACCTTTACGATTTTGTGGACTACGGCCCCGGCCGCACGGCCATCGTGCTGGGTGATGTAAGCGGCAAGGCCGCGCCGGCGGCCCTGTTTGCGGCTCTGGTGAACGGCATCATGCGTTCGGCGGCGCAGCAGCGGCCGGAACCGGCCAGGATGCTGGCTCTGCTCAACGACGCGCTGCAAGAGCGGAAGCTCGAATCGCAGTACGTGACCATGCTGTTTACTTTGTGGGACGGCGAGAGCAGGACCTTGCACGTGTCCAACTCCGGCGCGGTGCAACCCGTCCTCTGCCGCCAGGGTCAGTCAATGACGGTGCAAGCTGAAGGCTTTCCGCTAGGACTGTTTCCCGACGTGATCTACGACGAG
>Ga0255350_1000086_pt1 | contig 35574 bp, 29 predicted proteins | sample HBST25r1metaG_FD_186028 | JGI IMG/M metagenome (GOLD analysis project Ga0255350, IMG submission 186028) | Peat soil microbial communities from Stordalen Mire, Sweden - H.B.S.T-25.r1 | ecosystem: Environmental > Terrestrial > Soil > Wetlands > Peat | place: Sweden: Norrbotten County, Stordalen...
GATTCTGGCTCAGCGAGAGGTCGAAAGCGAATCACTGCTGGCACGAATGCGGGAGACTGTGCGCAGCGTCTTCCGTTTCTGGTGCGGGTCAAGGGTGTGGCGCGCTGAGTAGGCAGTGCGCCTAGAGACTACAGCGTGACTGTGGCGCCCATCGCCAGCATGGCGGCTACGGACTTGGCCTCCAACTGCTGCAGTCGATACTTAACCCACGGTGCGTAATGGCGCTCGGTGGTCACGACGCTGGTGTGGGTCAACAACTTGGATACATCTTCGAGGGGTACGCCGGCCTTGAGCAACTCAACGGCATAGGTGTCGCGAAGCATATGCGAGTGGAAGTTCATCGGCTGCCCATCCTCGTCTTTGAAGTCCAGGTAGGCGTTCATGGCGGTGATCACATTGATCCATCTGGTAGCGAGGTTCTCCCAGTTGACACCTTTGTTCCAAAGAAAATGCGTTGGGCGGAATCCGGGGCGGTCTGGCGACAGGTCGTTGAGCGCGGACACCACATGGTCAGGCAAGGTACGATTTTCGATCTTGGAACCTGTCTTTTTCGTTGTCAGGCTGATGCGGTTGCCCACCAACCCAGTGCGGGGAAGCATGAGGCAATCGAGGATGCGAAGCCCAGCCCAACGCTGTAGAAGGAAAAGAGCCTTCAACTCCTTAGCGTAGCCCCGATACGCCTCATTAACGGTGTTCTCGGTGAATGGCTCAATCCTAGTCAGCAACTCATCAAATTGAACTGGAGCGAGCGGCTGCGTACGCGCTTTGCTCCTCGTAATTGGTTTGAGCAGCACTGAGGGGTCGAAGGTGATTTGGCGGGTGGCAAGACACCAGACGAAGAGACTCTTCAACCGCCCCTGAAACTGCGCTGCGGAGGTCTGCCCAATGCGGTTGTACCTCTTCTCTGCATCCTTCGCCCACTTGCCCCGCCACAGGTCGAGCGCGTCGGGGGTGATTTCACGGACGGTCTCTATACCTTGGTCCTTCGCCCATGCCTTGATGCGCCACGCTGCACGGGCCCGAACTATGTCGGTCTTTTTGCTTTCCTTCGCAAGTGAAAGAAGCCACCGGTCGACCGCATCAGCGACAGTGATGCTGGTGGCCCTGAGGAGTGCCTCTTTCTTGGTCTCTCTCGCGTCGATTTCCTGAAGCCGAACCTTCACAGGGTCGCGCTTGTCGCGCTCCTGCTGTGCGAGCCGCTCGGCTTGCTCCCACGAGCGGGTCTTGGCCGACATGTAGGTGACCTTGCCGTCCACGTAGACGTAGAGGCTCTTGCGGCAATTGCACCGCTTCCAGTACCGGTCGTTCTTCTTTTTGCAGTCATCATTGTGGCGGGTATACACCGTGATGGTGGTTGTCGTCGGTCTGGTTTTGTTTGCCATGAAACCAGCATAATTCTTCTGCATTTTTTCTGCAAATAGGCCATGATTGCTTGTAACTTATTGATTATGATAGAGAGGAACCATTAACATGATCCACTAAGTTCTTCGCGGGCGGCCTTCGGGCCGCCCGAAACTTCAATAACGCGTTCATCCAGTGGCTGGCGGGGCGGTATGGTGCGCGCGGGGAGTTCAAAATCTCTCGCCACTGCGCACCTCAATGAACAGTCCCTTCGCATCGGCCAGCGTGTGGCCTCTTGTGTCGACAATCCGCGCCTCGCTCCAATGTTTGCGGCCTTCGCTACGGACGAGGCGGCCCTCCACGCGAATGGGCGCTCCAGACGGCACGGGGCGAAGGTAATTGATCTCCATCTGTCGGGTCATGGCGGTCAACCCCTGGGCTCGTACCGACTTGCTCATCGCCTCGTCCAACAGCGTGGCGATGATGCCGCCATGCAGATAACCGGCAGGGCCCTCGAAGCTGTCCGGAATCGTGGGCAGGCACACCACTCGTCCGTCCTCGGCAAGCAGAAACTCCAAATACAAGCCACCTGCATTAGCCGGCCCGCAGCCAAAGCAGCGGTTCTGCGCCTTGTGCGCCATGGGGGTTAGCTTTTCGGTTGGTAAATCCATGCTTCCAGCATAACGGAGGCGTCAATCCGAATCGACTGTGTTCAGAATCTATAGATTTTCCCGCAGTCTTTCTCAACCTCTTTGCATCGAACCATCTGGAGGTTATTCCGAAATGATGGACCGCAGAACTGCTATGAAACATCTCGGCGGCGTGGCGAGCGCGCTGCTCCTGACAGAATCCCTTAGTGGTCAGGCCCTCCCCGCCGGCCAGCCCACCGCCTCGACTCCGCCGCCAACCGGCCCGTTCACGTTGCCGCCGCTGCCTTACGCCTACGACGCGTTGGAGCCTCACTTCGACGCCGAAACCATGCACCTGCACCACGACAAGCACCACCAGGCCTACGTGAACAACCTGAACGCCGCCGTGGCCGCGCATCCAGAGCTGGCGGGCAAAACTGTGGACGAACTGGTCGCCAGCCTGAGCGCTTTACCTGAATCCGCCCGCACCGCCGTACGCAACAACGGCGGAGGCCATGCCAACCACTCCTTCTGGTGGCCGACGCTGGGCAAGCCAGGATCGGCGACCGCGCCCACTGGCGAGTTGGCCAAGGCCGTCGATCTGAAGTTTGGTTCGCTCTCGGCTTTCGAGGACAAGCTGACCGCCGCGGCTCTGAGCGTCTTCGGCAGTGGCTGGGCCTGGCTGGTCAAGCTACCTGATGGAGCCGTGGCCATAGAAACCACTCCCAATCAGGACAGCCCGCTGACCCTGGGCCACAAGCCTGTACTGACTGTGGATGTTTGGGAGCACGCCTACTATTTGAAGTATCAGAACCGGCGCGTCGAATACGTGAAGGCCTTCTACCAAGTGCTCAACTGGGACTACGTGAGTGGGCAATTTGCTCAGAAGACGTAAGGAGATCATGGCCTGGATGGCAAGCCGGAAAGTAGCCGGGGCATTAGTTTGTATCGCTTTGACGACTAGCCTTGCCGTTGGCGGCTGCCGCGCAAAACCCTCGCTCACGCCGCAGCAGGCGGAAGGGAAGCACCTTTACCAGATCCGCTGCGCCCATTGCCACGAGGACAACGACCAGGCACTCAGGAAGATTCCGCCTGATCTGCACAGCATCTTTGACCGCCAGACCCTCCTGAACGGCGCTCCAGCCACGGATGCGGTAGTGCAGCAGATTGTGCTCGCGGGAAAGGGAACGATGCCCGCCTTCGCAGGCCGATTCACGGACGAGCAAATGGCCGCACTCCTGGCCTACCTGCACACCGGGCTGCGCTGAGAGCCGCCCGAGCCCCGAATAAGCCGCACAAAAGTGCAAAGGGTGTGGGCTGGCAATGAAAGTCAGCCCACAGCCGGAACTCCACTACGGTTGCGAATCGTTGAAGCTAACGCCCCAGACCGGCAGCCATGGTCTTGACCATGGTCCCGTTGGCATCATCATCCTTCAGAGCCCAGACATAAGCGCCTCCAAGGCCGCCCGGTACCTTCACGTCCACATAGAGCATCTTCAGGAATGCCGTGTCGGGATCATCGTAGGTGTAGAAGGTATCTGAATCCGGGTTATAGAGCGAAACAGCGACCCTTTGCCGATCGAACCAATTGCTGTATCCGTTCGCTGCCAGTTTGGCAAGAGTCGAATAGGTTGCGGTTCCAGGAGTCAACAGAACATCGCACCCTGGAGTGTTGCCGCTCAGGTCGGTGCATAGTCCTTTCCCGCTGGCCAGGGGCACCGGAGATGGCCCAGTTGAGTCTTGATACAGGCCATGATGCACATCGGGAACGCCGGTCCATCCTGCTCCGTAAAGCGGCAGGCCCATGGTGTATTTGTGGGGCGGAACCCCGGCTTTGAGATAGGCGTTGACTGTGGAATCGATGTCAAGACCTTGCCCATGCAAAGGATCTTGCCGGTCGTCGAAGAGCGGAGATGCGTCATTAGTTTGCGTGTCCCATGATCCGGCGTAGTTATAGCCGTCGATGGTGATGAAATCCACCTGTTCGGCAGCCTTCCTCAGATCGATATTCACATAGTTCTGAGCGCCCGCAGGTCCGTCGAACGACAGAACATAGTGCTTGCCAGTTGTTTCGCCTAATGCGTCCAGTTGGCTGCGGAACTCCTTGAGCAACGCGGTGAAATTTTGCTTGTCCGCCGCCGTCGGGAACTCCCAGTCGATGTTGAAGCCGTCAAAGAGACCTGGAGCCGTTACGCCGGTGGCGATATTGCCCTGGATGAATATGTTGATGCACGAAGACGCGAGCGCCTGACGGCCTGCCTCCGTACTCGACGCGCTCACGAAGGCCGCAACATTAGCCGCTGATGCACCGCCCATGGAGATAAGAACCTTCAGGTGGGGGTGCAGTCGCTTGAGCTGTTGAATTGCGGCGAAGTTTCCATAGAGCGGCCCCGGATAGGGAGTTCCGCTGACGCTGGGAAGATACGGGGTCTGATAGTCCGCCCAGGAATCGGCGATCGCACAAGCCGGCGCCGGAGTGGTGGTCACGTTGGCAAAGGCATAAATGAGGTGAGTCAGCTTATCAGCGACTCCATTCTGCTGGAGGTTGGCAATGTTGTAGCCGGCATAATAGATACTCCACTCCTCGAAGTATCCGCCTAGGATCTTGCCCTGCTGGCCATCTTGGCCAAACGAGGGGTAGGTGCATACCAGCAACACGATGAGACTCGTCAAGATCGCTTGAAGCGAGCTCAGAATTGAGCGTTTGGACATGGGGAACCCTCCTTGACTAGGAAATACAGATGGGCGAAGTATAGAGCGGCAAATCTGCATTCGCAATGAGCATATTGAGGAATATTGAGCAATTTATCTGCCAATAAGGGAATACAAGGCGAATATAGTGAATATTAGACGATAATTTCGGGGAAAATGAGCAAAATGATGGCGCCGAATGATGCCACCTGTCGCACGTCGATTCAAGGACCAGCACATGACAGCTCTCCTTGGCTATCTGCTTATCGGTCTGGATTGGGAACCCGCTGACCGAGAGGTCAAAATCCATCAAAAACGCCGTCACGCTATACTTGGAATTGCTATGGCAACCGAGAGAACCTTCTATATAGAGACCTTTGGCTGCCAGATGAATGCCCATGACTCGGAAAAGGTCATTGGCACATTGGAGCACGAAGGTTACCGCCAGGTCGAGTCGGAGGAAGACGCCGGCCTGATCCTTTACAACACCTGCTCCATTCGCGACAAGGCGGAGCAGAAGGTATTTCACCGCCTGGACGAATACAAACGCCAGCACAGAGAAGGCAAGCGCTTCGGCGTGCTGGGTTGCGTGGCACAGCAAGAGGGCGAGAAGATCTTTGACCGGGCGCCATACGTCTCGCTCGTCTCAGGCTCAGCCTCATACCGCAAGCTGCCCGAGATGCTCACGCGCCTGGAAGCCGGCGAGACTCGCATCACCGGCCTCGACGATCGCCAGACCGATGAGACCTTCGAGACTGAGTTTACCGCCCGCAAGAACCCTTATCGCGGCTACATCACCATCATCGAAGGCTGCGACAAGTTTTGCGCTTACTGCGTAGTTCCATACACCCGCGGCAAAGAGCGCAGCCGCGGGTCGAATTCAGTGCTAGCCGAAGCACGGCGCATCGCCGACGAGGGTTTTACCGAGATTCAACTGCTGGGCCAAAACGTCAACAGCTATCACGATACGGAAGGGAAGCGGAGCTTTGCGGAATTACTTGCTGCCGTGGGCGAGATCGAGGGCATCCGGCGCGTGCGTTTTACCACCAGCCATCCGCGCGACTTTACCCGCGACATTGTTGAGGCCATCGACGCAGTGCCCACGCTCTGCGACCATGTTCATTTGCCGGTCCAGTCCGGCTCCTCGCGGATACTCAAGGCCATGTCCCGCGAGTACACGCGCGAGTGGTATCTGGAGCGAATTAGCTGGATCAAAGCTGCGCGACGGCCCATCTCAATTTCGACCGACATTATCGTGGGTTTTCCCGGCGAAACAGCAGACGACTTCATCCAGACCATGGACCTTTTAGCCGAGGTCGAGTACGATTGCGTCTTCGGCTTCAAGTACTCAGGCCGGCCGAACACTCCGGCTTTGGCGATGATCGATTCCATACCAGAAGCCGAGAAGGCAGTTAGGCTTAAAGTGGTGCTTGATCGCCAGCGGGAGATTCAAAGGGTCAACTATGCCAGGCATTTGGGGCAGGTCATGGAAGTCATGGTCGAAGGAGTAAACTCGGCGCGAGGACAAGTCATCGGACGTAGCAGCCAAAACAAGCCCGTCAACTTCACCTGCGCCCAACTTATTACACCGGCGCCCGGAAGCTACCTCCCGGTGAAGATTACCGCGACACATCCGAACAGTCTCTCGGGTGAGGCCGTCTAAGATTGGCGCAGGCGAAGGAAAGGGAAGCCATGGATATCGAGGTTCGAATACGCGGGCTGATGATGGACCCGGCTACCAGCATGCCCATCGTTGTGCTGAAGGACATCGCTTCCGAAACGGTGATGCCCATCTGGGTGGGAATCTTCGAGGCTAATGCGATTGCCCTGGAGATCGAGAAGGTTGCGGCGCCGCGTCCTATGACCCACGATTTGACGAGAAATCTAATCCGTCACTTGAACGCAACGCTGGAACGTGTTGTTATATCGGAACTTAAAGACGATACCTTCTTTGCCGTTCTGTGGCTTCGGCAAGGGGATGAACGCGTGGCGCTTGATGCGAGACCGTCCGACGCCCTGGCCTTGGCGCTGCGCGCCGATTGCCCAATCTACGTAACGGAGCAAGTGATGCAACTGGCCAGGCTGAATACTTCAGGCCCCGCGGAAGGCCCGACCGCAGAACAGTTACGCGGCTGGCTCGAAGGTCTGAACGACGAGGACCTCGGCCGTTACAAAATGTAATCTCAATAGCACCCGGCGGGAAGAGCGCACAATCCGCGATCCTAAGTGTCAGTTCCAGGGAAGTGGAAAGGTGTATTGAGGGATTGACCTCAAGGTGTTACGACCAAGTTTTCTTGATTTGGTCTAGGTGTACAGAATATACGTTATCGGACATAACAGACATGGAGCACTTTCTCTTATCCTGCCTTCGACGCACCCTACAAAGACCCGAATTCAGCCCTTGATCGAAACTCTCTCCGGCTCCAGAAGGTCTGCCATGGTCTCGCGGCGTCGGATCAGACGAGCCTTGGCGCCTTCAACAAGTACCTCGGCGGGACGCAGCCGAGTGTTGTAGTTTGAACTCTCAGACATACCGTAAGCTCCAGCGTCGAGAATCGCGAGCAGGTCTCCTGGCTCGACGGGCGCGAGTTCGCGGTCGCGGGCAAAAAAGTCGCCTGTTTCGCAAATCGGTCCTACCACGTCCACGATGCGAGGTTTCCCCGCGCGCGGCCTCACTGGCACAATCTCGTGGTAAGCCTGGTAGAGCGCCGGGCGGATGAGGTCGTTCATGGCGGCGTCGGTAATCACAAACGTCTTCTTGCCATTGCGCTTGACCTGAAGGACACGCGTCACGAGCGCACCGGCCTGGGCGACGATGAAGCGGCCCGGCTCGATGAGCAACTGCCCCTCGAAGCCCTCAAGCCCAGCTTGGAGGGCCGAGGCGTATTCGCGCACCTTGGAGGCGGCATCGAAGCTGCCCCGGTGGTAATCGATCCCCAGCCCGCCACCCGCATCGACACTCTTGAGGCCAATGCCCGCGCGCTCCAGTTGGCGTAGCAGCTTCCTCACCCGCTCCATGGCCTTGCCAAAAGGCGCCGCGGAGCAAATCTGAGAGCCGATGTGAACACTGACGCCGTGCGGCTCAAGCCAGCGGCTGCCAGCGGCGCTCTCGTAAATCTTCAGCGCTTTTCTGATATCGACGCCGAATTTGTGCTCACGCAAGCCGGTGGAGATATAAGGATGGGTATCCGCGAAGACATCGGGATTGACCCGCAGGGCAAAGCGCGCCTTCCGCTTGAGCTTTGCGGCACGTGCCGCCAACAGCTTCAGCTCTCCCTCACTCTCGGCGTGGAATTCCAAAATTCCCGCCGTCAGTGCCAGGTCAATCTCGGCGGCTGTCTTGCCCACGCCTGAGAAGACTACTCGGCCAACTGCCTCGGGCGCTGCAGCCAGCACTCGTTCCAGTTCGCCGCCGGAGACAATGTCGAAGCCCGCGCCATGGTCCGCCAGCAGTTTCAGAATAGCCAGCGCAGAATTGGCCTTGACGGCGTAACAGACCAGGTGTTCCCTGCCCGCCAGCGCCTGCTGAAACATTCCCAGCCGCTCGACAATCTGATCGGCGGAGTAAACGTAAAGCGGCGTCCCGTGGCGCTTGGCGAGCGCTTCCAGCGAGACTTTGTCACAGTACAAAGCACTGTCCTTTTGCGGATAATGAAGTGGGCGCTGCGATGGGGCCGAAGATAGTGACAAAATCAACTCCCGAAAGAATTCTCTCTTGAGACTACAGTACAGCAATGGTCTCAATCATCAGCGCCTATGAAGACGCCATGGCTGCCGTTACAATATCTGTATGACGGAGCCGTCGATAGTTGACCTGGTGGGCGTTGGATTGAACGCCACGGACACGCTGATTCCTCTAGCAGATTACCCAGCGCGCGGCTCCAAGGTCGAGTTTCGCGGAGCGACGGTGATGCCCGGCGGCCAAACGGCAACCACAGTGATTGCCTGCCAAACCTGGGGAATGAGCACACGCTATGTGGGCAAGCTGGGCGACGATGACGCGGCCCGGCTGCACCGCGAAACCTTTGCCTTCGTGGGAGTAGATGCCAGGCTTATTGAAGTCCCTCAAGCCGCAAGCCCGCAGTCGATCATTATCGTCGACGGCGGAGGCGAGCGAACCGTTTTGTGCAGAAAGGACGAGCGGCTGATTTTGCAGCCGGCGGATTTGCAGCGCGCATGGATTGAGAATGCGCGCGCGCTGCATGTGGACGGCTACGACACTGCCGCGGCCACATTGGCAGCCGGCTGGGCGCGTGCTGCGGCAATCCCCGTCATCGCCGATCTCGATGAGCTATATCCCGGCGTAGAACATTTGCTAGAGAATGTGGATTATTTGATCGTGAGCCGCGACTTCCCTTCCCGGCTGATGAAAGAAAAAGATCTGGAAAAGGCGCTCCGCGGGATGCAGCTGCGCTATGGCTGCGCACTGACGGCCGCGACGCTGGGAGAAGACGGTGTACTGGCCTGGGATGGCGTGCGGCTCCATCACCGTTCCGCTTACCGTGTGCCGGTTGTGGACACGACCGGAGCGGGAGACGTCTTCCACGCCGGATTCATTTATGGGCTGCTCCAGGGCTGGCCGCTCGAACGGCAACTCGATTTTGCCTGTGCCGCAGCGGCACTCAACTGCATGGCGACCGGGGCCAGGGGCGGCATTCACTCTGTCGCCGCGATTGAGGAACTGATGGCTACAGCCCCCCGATACTACGTTGACGCTGCCCTGCTGCTCCAGGTCGAGTAAGAAGCCTTCCCAACAGAAAACTTCCCTTCCTTCAATTTTTGATCTGCCGCAGCCACGCGCTCAACAGCCCGGCAACCATTTGCGGTTGCTCATAGGCGGCAAAGTGCCCCGCGTCTGGCAACAGATGGAACTCACATCCCCCGGGCGCGGCTTTGAAAACCTCCATCTCGGTAGGCTTTATCCCCGGATCTTCGCCGCCGGCAATGGCCAGCACAGGAACCGAGAGGCCATCCACCGTGCGCACGGAGTCCGGACGCGTGGCAAGGCCGGCCTGCACAGCCACCAGAGCTTCCGGCGTGAGCGTCATACGTGCTCTCATCTGGGTGGCCATCTCGGGATGGCGCGCCCGGGCCGTTGCTCCGATTAAGGTTTGAGCCATGCCGTCAAAGATCTCCGCGCTGCCGCCAGTTCGTGCCTTGGCAATCAAGCCGGCGCGCCGCACATGGTCGGCAGAGGCGTCCGGCTGTGGCTTGGAACAGACAAAAGCCAGCCCGCGCACCCGCTCGGGCGCCAGCCGCCACAGCTCCAGCAGCACATAGCCGCCAACGGAGCAGCCGGCAAAGATCGCCTGCGGCACATGGAGATGATCCAGGAGAGCAAGAACGTCGGCAGCCAACCGCGCCATACTCAGCACGGGCGCATCAGGAACCAGCGCAAAACCGCCCACCGGCAAGGTCCCGAGCTGCGAACCGCCATGCCCGCGAAGGTCCGGAACAATGGCGCGAACACCCGCCAGTTCCTTGATGAGCGGACGCCAGTATTCACCATCGGGCGGTGTGGGATGAAGAAACACGACAGGCAGCCCCGTTCCGGTATCCCGGAAAACCAGCGTCGCTCCGTCTGATTGGTAGTTATCACTCATAGCAGCAGAATACGCTCACGGCAGCGCAAGCGGCTCTTGCGGAATACCGATCCAGCAGGCCAGATAGGCAACGGCCACCAGCCCGCCAGAGAAGATAAGCCCTACTACCGTGAAGATGCGTACCAGGGCCAGATCCCACCCATAAGCCTGAGCCAGGCCAATGCACACCCCGCCAATCTGACGGCCCACAATGGGGCGAACCAGCGGCCTGCCGGGAATGTAGCTCGCGCCGGAAACGACCGCGCCACAGTTGGAACAGAACCTCGCGCTTACGGGTAACTCGGTTCCACATCGTTGACAAAACATGGCCATTGTCGATTCCTCCTGGAAAACACTGTCGACTAGAAGATACGGCGGCGGCATGACGCCGGTTCCATTGTCAGAATGCCCGCCAGATCCTCAGTTGCCCCGGTAGGGATTGTGCAGACGTTTTCTGGCGGCATCGGCTCGCGAGGTGTTCGGTCCGGCATCGATGGCCATCTGATAGTCGCTTACAGCCAATTGGCGTTCGCCGTTCATGTCGTGGCACTCGCCGGCCGCCAGCAGCGACCTTATCTTGAGTTCCGGCCCAACATTCTTGCTAAGCGCAGCCTGCTCGTAAGCCCGCGCCGCCTCGTCGTAGTGCCGCTGACCGCGCTGCGCGTCGCCCAGGCCAAAGTAGGCCAGTTCCAGCCTCGCTTCCGCAAAATAGCCAGGCCTGGCGCTGTGGGCGATCAGTTCCCGGTAGGCCGTCACTGCGGCCATGCCCTCGCCAGCGTCCTTGCGCAGATTGGCCTCTTCCAGGCAGAAAAGATAATCGTGAGGATACTGGGTTTTCATGTCGCGCACCACCTGGATCGCTTCCTTGTAGCGCGCTTCCCGGCGCAGAAACAGCGCGATCACGGTGTGCGCCTCCACGCTGGTCATCGCGCCGCGGCTGGCGTCGTCATTGAGCATTTCCAGGCCCCGCGTCTTCGAGCCGGTGATTCCCGCAAAGCCGATGAGCACCTTGAAGGGCCACGGCAGCGCGCCCACCACGTACTCATAGACTCCCACCACCAGCTTGGCGTCCACATAATCCGGGTCCAATTGGAGCACACGCACGTCGTCGTCTTTGGCTTTCGTGGCCAGCCGGAATCCAGCACCAAAGCCACGCTCCACCATGGCAAGATAGGTACACTTGAGGCTACGCGCCCAACCGCGGGCATAGAGGGCGTCGATGTCATTGGGGTTGCGACCGACGCGCCAGTCGGCTTCGCGGACAGCTTCGTCGGCCAGGGCAAAGATGCGGTCGCGCGTTTTCGGGTCCTCCTCAGTCGCATGACGGCCCGTTAGAAAGCCGTCGTTGGCATAGAAGGTCGTGTCGAGCAGATCCTGCCGGTAGAGTTCCTGGAAAACTACTGCTTCCAGCAGGAACGCCGTGGGCAGCGGGTCGCCCGGATGCGCGGCATGGAAGCGCTCAAAGCGCTCCACGGCCCCCGGATAATCCAGGTTATAGAAGTGCTCATAGGCCTCGCGCACCAGCGGGTCGTGGCTCATAGGGCTGGAATGCACGCCGGAAGCCCAGGCGAGGCCAGCCGCTGCCAACAGCGCAATGCCCCATCCCAGGCAGCGCACCCCGTTCGAAACTCCTTTGCTCACTTCCCCTCCCGTACTCAGAATACGCCCCAAAATGCCGCGATTTTCCTGTTCGTCCGAGAGGCGCCCAGCCGGGAAAGTCTGTTTGCCTGCTTTCCTTCCCGCAATCCCATAAAATGAAGGTATGCCCATCCCTGAGCGACTAAACCCTAGCTTCGGCCCCGCCCATCCACCCGTCGTGGATTTCGTTGAAGACGCCCGCGAGCGCCTGATCGTGGCCCTCGACGTACCCGATGCAGCCTCGGCACTCGCCCTGGTCGGCCAGCTAGAGAAGAGCTGCCAGTGGTTCAAGGTGGGATTGGAATTGTTTATCGCCGCCGGGCCAGCCGTCATCGAGCCGCTGGTGGCGCGCGGCCACTCAGTTTTTCTTGATCTCAAGCTGTATGACATTCCCAACACTGTGGCTGGGGCGGTGCGCTCGGCAACGGCGCTTGGAGTAAAAATGATGACCATCCACGCAGCCGGAGGCCCGGCCATGCTGGCCGCCGCGCAAGCCGCGCTCGATGGCGTAGCTGACCCTCCCGAACTACTCGCCGTCACCGTGCTCACCAGCGTGGACCAGGCGCAGATGAGCGCCGTCGGCCTCGGCCGCTCGCCCGCCGAGCAAGTCGAGCTGCTGGCGCTGATGGGACAGCAAGCCGGCATTCGTGGATTTGTCTGCTCACCGCAAGAAGTTGCCAGCCTGCGCGCCCTCACCGGATCAGAAGGTGTGCTGGTCGTCCCCGGAATTCGCCCGGTAGGCTCCGCGATCGCCGACCAAAAACGCATTGCCACACCTGCCGAAGCTCTCCGGCAGGGCGCAAGTTATCTCGTTGTTGGGCGGCCTATCACCCGGGCTCCCGACCCAGCCGAGGCTGCTGATACAATCCTTCAGGAGATGGCCGCAGCGCTGGAGTCATAGCCGCTGACACAAGAAAAAGCTCGGCATAAGCCGAGCTTTTTCTTGTATCAATCTTCAACCAGCGCTTACAGTTTTTCGTAGAAATCGCAGGCGGAACACGAGATATAGACGCCGCCGGGGATGCCGCGCTCGCGGTCCTTCACACGCTTGACGATGCGCGTTGGCTTGTTGCACTTGGGACAGTCGGTCGACTTCGTCGTGTCCATTACCTTCTTGCGGTCACCTGTTTTCGCAATCTTGGCCATCTGTGGGGTGATTCTCCTTCTTGGGGTGTCTCTGCACACACGTGCAAAACAACTGCGCGCGGCTTCAACGTCGCGGTCTTACGCATGCCTCTGGCGGCAAAACTTGCCCGGAAGCGGCGGGACTCGCTCTGACCAGTTTACATCAGCGCTGCCTGAGCCGCTTCATACATTGGGCCGCGGTGAAGGTCCGCATCGACGAAATCAGCGGCAAGATGAACATCTATCTGGAGTAGCCGGTTTCGCGGCGAGTCTGCAAGGTAACGGATGCGAGGAAACTTCTAGCCGGCGGCGGGTGGCCGGTAGGTCGGCGGTGGCCCTGGATTGGTCGTCGGCGCAGCAGCCGGCAAAATCTGAACCAGCCCAGGAGCCGCAGGCGCGAGTGCTCCCATGGCGGCCTCGTGCTGGCGGTGGGCGGCAGCGTCCAGATCCACCGGTATGCCGCCGGGCACAATCACCGGCGCGTTGTAGCGAAAGTCCAGATCGCGGGTGAGGCGGTAAACCAAAGGCAGAGCGGCTAGTAGAACGACGAAAGCAACCCAACTGCCGTCCAATCCAAAGCCTCCGCCGGTAAGCCAGAACGGCCCCATGGGATTGCCCTCGACCACAGGCGAGTGGCTGCTGACTCCGCTCACAGCCAATCCAAAGAGCAGGGCGCGGCTGGCCTTCCAGCCGAAGTTGATTCCCCAACTCAGCCACAATGCGCGGCTGCGCAGATAAGCCGTGGAGAGAACTAGGCTGAGCACGATGGAGACGGCAATGCTTGAATGGTTCGAACCGGGCACAAGCGCCTGAACGATGGCGTAAAAAGCCGCATAGCCCAACACCGCGCCCAGCGAACCCACAGCATCCGCAAAGCGCTGAAATCCGTAACCGCGAAATGCAACTTCTTCGGTCAGCGCGAGCAGCGCGAAGAACACAGCATCGACCGCCAGCCATCCCCAAGCCGAAAGCCCAAGGAGAAGCACAATGGCAATGCCTCCGCCCACGAGCAGCGGAAGAACGCACGCCACGGCCAGTGCCCAGCCCACGGCGAGTCCCAGGCCAGCCTCGCCTTGCCAGCCGGTCCGCCGCGGCAATCCTTGCTCGCTCACGGGATGCAGTTGGCGGTCGAGCGTCAGCCCCATGCTCGCATAGCCCACGAGCAGCAAAGCGAGCAGCATCACTTGCTGCGCCAGCGGCCGCCACTGATCATTGACCAGTAGCGATGCCTCGCGCAAAGCCAGCGACCGCGCCAGAAAGAACCAGACCACTGCGAGGATAAATCGCCAATAAGCGCGGAAGCGGCTGATGGCAGGCTGGATTGGGCTCATCGGCTCTTAACCTTCCGTGTAGAACTGCGCGATGTTGCGGAATTTGGCTTGGCGCTCGGCTACAAGAGTGTCGATCGGCAACGCTTTAAGTGCGGCCAGGTGCTTGATGAGGACGGAACTCAGCAGCCCCGTGCCCGCCTCGCGGTCGGTATGAATGCCCTCCGGCGGTTCCTGGACGATTTCATCCACGCAGCCCAACGCGGCAACTTCCGGGGCGGAGATGCGCATGGCCTCGGCTGCCAACTGTTTGTGGGATGCATCGCGCCACATGATCGCCGCGCAAGACTCCGGGGTAATCACGAAGTAAAGGGCATTCTCGAGTATAAGAACGCGGTCGCTGACGGCAAGCGCCAGCGCGCCACCTGAGCCGCCTTCGCCGCTGATCACCGAGATGGTAGGCACGCGCAGGCGCGACATTTCGAGAAGATTGCGTGCAATGGCCTCGGCCTGGCCCCGCTCTTCCGCACCTAAACCGGGGAAAGCCCCTGGCAGATCAATGAAGCTGATGACCGGCCGTTCGAATTTCTCCGCTATCTTCATGGCTCGGAGCGCCTTGCGGTAGCCTTCGGGATGGGGCATACCGAAGTTGCGCCGCACCCGCTCTTTGGTCGAGCCGCCTTTGCGGTTGCCGATGACCAGCACCTCTTCACCGGCCAACCGGGCCATGCCGCAAGCCACCGCTTCGTCGTCGCCAAAGGCGCGATCGCCGTGAATCTCGCTGAAATCAGTGAATATATGCTCGATGAAGTCCATGGGGTAGGGCCGCTGGGGATGACGCGCCCGCTCAATTCTGACCCACGCCGGCGACACCGCCTGCGCCTCAAGGTGATTCCCTGTTTCCTGTTCGCTCATCTGCTCCTTGTCGCTCAATCCAGTGCGGCTCAAGACTCGCGTGACGACCACCAATGCTGATTCTAAGGGGCGCGGGTCGCCGGCACAAATGGGGGAAACGAAAAGAGGGCGCAACTTGTCAGTCTGCTACCCTTATCAAGACTATTCTAAGCACTCCTCGCATTCGTCTGTGCACGAAAAGGACTTCTTTTGGGCTGGATCACACTTTTTGCTATTGCATTTTCTCTTTCTCTGGACGCCTTTGCTATAGCCACTGTGGCGGGCATCACTCTGGGAGAGCCCTCGCGACGCCAGCGTATCCGCCTGAGCTTCCACTTTGGAGTCTTTCAGGCACTGATGCTCACTGGCGGATGGTGCCTGGGGAGCGCCATTGCACGCCTGTTGCACGGGCTCGATGCCTGGATAGCTTTCGCGCTGCTGGCCCTGGTTGGCGGAAACATTGTGCGCAACTCCCTTCGCAGCAATGAGGAAGAGCGCCGAGAATACGATCCGACACGCGGCTGGGAGTTGGTCTTTCTTTCTATAGCCTCTAGTCTCGATGCGCTTGCGGTTGGCGTTTCTCTGGCAATGGTCAACTTTCTCATCATTCGCTCGGCGATAGTCGTTGGCATTGTCTCCTACGGCATGACCCTGCTCGGTATGGTGATTGGCAAAAGAATCGGCGCGGTGTGGGGACGGCGCTGCGAGTTGGTCGGTGGCGCCTTCCTGATCGCGATTGGCCTCTATATTTTGCGGCCTGCACTGCGGGCGCTCGGTTTCTAGAGCATTTTCAACTTAAGTGTTAACAAAATTTCCCGTGCCCCATCCATTTCGCGTTCTTTGCGAAATGGGTGGGATAGCACATCTGTCCATTTCGACAGTTAACACCAGAACCGAAAATGTTCGAGTACCCTCTTCGCTAAAAATGCTGCTGCGCAAGCGAGACTGGCGGCCAGAGCAATCGGAGCCTGATACCACCGTCTTACGCAGGAAGACTACCGTGCGCCGTTCATGAGGCTTGCCCTTTGCGTGGCAAGACGGCTGACAGCGTCGGTCTGCTTGACCATCTCCATCACCGAATAGCCTTTTTCCGCCAGCGCTCCTGTTGGGCAGGCCTGCACGCACTTGCCGCAGCCTGTGCAGTTGCTTGCCCTGCCCCAATCATCCTTGAGGTCGCTGACAATGCGCGAGTAAATCCCGCGCGAGGCCACCTCCCACACATGCGCGCCTTCCACCTCCGCGCACACACGCACGCAGCGCGTGCACAGGATGCAGCGATTCTGGTCGAGGACGAAGCGAGGGTGCGTCATATCGACAGCCATCCGCGGATTGTTGTAGGAGTAGCGCACGTGGGTGATGCCCAGTGAACGGGCCAGCGACTGTAGCTCACAGTGACCGTTGGAGACGCAAGCCGAGCAGATGTGGTTTCGTTCCACGAGCAACAGTTCCACGGCCATCCTTCTGTATTGTGTGAGCTTGGCCGAGGCGGTCTTGATGGACATGCCCTCCTGAATAGGCGTAGTGCAGGCCGGCAGCAGACGATCAGTGCCGGCAAGCTCCACCATGCACACGCGACAGGCACCCACAGCGCTCAACCCCTTCAGGTAGCAGAGCGTTGGAATCTGCTTCCCGTTGGCGAGGGCCGCTTCCAGAATGCTCTGTCCTTCCCTGGCCGTTACCAGTTCGCCATCAATCCGGACGGAAATCGTTTTAGTCGGCAAGGCAGCGCTCCTTTCAAGTGTCGAATTCTGCATGAGGGGCAAACCTGTGCAGAGCTTCAATGAACCTGTCGCAGTTACAGGGATTGGCAAGGATGTACGCGCAATCCTCTGGAACGCGACCATAACTGATCATCACATTTTTGCTCGAAAACCCTAATCTGCTAACTCGGGTCACATCCTGCCATGCAATTTCCTTAACCTTCCAAATCCTTCGTTGTCGAAGACAGGCCATGTCCAGCTCCCAGTATGTAAAGATTGCGCTGAAGATGTATAGCATAACCGACAATATCAACACTGAGACGAAGTTCACATGCCAGGGAGGATAAAAGCTATTGCCTTGGAGTATACCGAATGAATAAATGCACACGAATCCAACAAGAAGCCAAGGAAGTAGCGGGGAATCTGTTCGAAATTTTATTGTTTCGGACACCTCTCTCACCTCAGTATTGGTCAAACGCTTACATGATCGGACAAATACTGATGCCCCGATGCAATGCACCCAACTGGACGCTAAGAATATCCATAGAGAAGACATTACCCATACTGATTGATCGAGAAACGAATGGCTGTAATATCTGTAATAAATGACAAGCCACGTCCAAATCGATGAATCCAGAACGTAGCTTGCTACTAATATTGATCGTGCCAGTGCATTCGTACTTAACCACTCACTCATGCTTCTGGCGCCTATCACTTCGGAACTGGATTCACCGCTCCGTTTATTCTCAGCGACTTTACCTATCTTTCTAAGCCGAGACGACTGCGGCAGAAACCTCCCGTAGCTGAACGGATTGAAGAGGGCAAAGACAATGATCAGCATTCGTAGAGGATATGCTCGGGGCTCAATCTCGTTGTATCCAAAAAACACCTCTATAACTACTGCAATAATCCCCAACGCTAGAAAGCTAGGTATCTCCTTGATACAATATAAGTAGCAAGCAGGCACATTACCCGCTATCCGGTCCCATTTCGCAATTACCGTAACGATCACGAAATAGATCAGTGAACAAGACACTACGAGTATAAGCCCCGTTCGTCCTATTGAGGCATACGTAAGTGTAACAACTGACACCGCAGATCGGATACACACAAATGTTACGACGAGAGACAGAGCCAATCGAACGGGCAACGACGCTCCTGGTCGTCTGCAGCTGGTTTCATTTTGTAGTTGCGGATCGTGCATCAGATCCTTTCGTCTGCGAATGCTGTGACATCGCTACAATTTCAAGATCGCGCTCTTCTTAAGCACTAATTATCTTACGCCGCTTGCATATACTGCCATGGATCACATTTCACATCCTCAGAAACTGTTAGCCAGTTCTCAATTAGCGGTGACGGTGGCTCGCAAATCGCAACGCAGGCAGCGGCGGCACTCTTCCAGCGCTTCCTTGGGGTCAAGACCCGCAACCACTTCTTGCTGCGAGCGAACCCTGAGCGCGGCAGGCACCGATTGCGCCGCATGACGGCGGCTGAGGCTGGGCTCTCCCGGCGCCGTGCGGCTATATTCGAAGTCCGGGAAGATCCGCTCCCAGCGCTGTTCGCCCATCAGGCGCTCGTCCATTTTTTGCGCCGCCTGCTTGCCGCAGCTCATGGCGTTGGAGACATTGGATGCGCCGGTAATCACGTCGCCGCCGGCGTAGAAATTGGGCCTGCTGGTCTCGTACGTGAAGCGATCCACGATGATCGTTCCTTCTTCTTTGAGTTCGAGACCGGAAGCTCGGCAGAAGTCCAAGTCGAAGGTCTCTCCCACGGCCAGAATCACGCTATCGCACTCGTAACGCTGCACTTCGTCAGTGGGCATGGGCCGTTTGCGGCCGCTCTTGTCGTACTCGCCGAGGCGGGTCTTGACAATCTCGATGGCCTTCACGCTGCTGTCCGCTCCGCCCACGATGCGATGCGGCGCGGCGAGAAAGACAAAGCGCACGCCTTCGTCCTCGGCAGCTTGAATCTCCTCGTCGATGGCCGGCATATCCTGGCGCTCGCGGCGATAGAGAATCGTGGCTTGCGCGCCCATGCGTATTACGGTGCGGGCCGAATCGATGGCTGCGTTGCCGCCGCCGATGATCGCAACCCTGGCGCCCATGGCAACCTTCTCCTGCCGCGCGACAGATTCCAGGAAAGGCAGCGCGGGATGAACATTTTTCAATTCCGTGCCGGGCAGATAGAGCCAGGATTCTTTCCAAGTCCCGATGGAGAGGAACACTGCATCGAATTGGCTGGCAAGCTCGTTCAGCGGAACATCAAACCCGATGCGAGTGTTGAATACCATCTTCACGCCGACGCCTTCGATGAGATCCAGTTCCTTACGCAGCACCGATTTGGGCAGCCGGTACTCGGGAATCGCGAAACGCAACATTCCGCCGGCCTCGCTGCGCTCCTCGAAAATCGTTACGTCGTGGCCCAGCATGGCCAGGTAAAATGCGGCCGTCAAGCCGGTTGGGCCAGAGCCGGCCACGGCCACCTTGCGGCCGGTGGGCGCGAGTTTACGCGCGCAAATCCGCTTGAGCATCGGCTCAAAGAGATCGGACTGATAGATTGCGTCGGCCAGGAAGCGATGCACTTCGCGCATATTCACCACTTCGTCGAACGACTGGCGGCGGCATCTGTTATCGCAAGGATGCTGACAGACTCTCCCGGTAGAAGCAGGCAAGGGATTGTCGAGAATCACAGATTCGAATGCATCCTCCAGCCGGCCCTCCTGATATAACTCCAGGAAGCGCGGAATGTTCATCCTCAGCGGGCAACTGTTTTCACAGGGCGAAAGCGCGAGCTCCTGGCAGACACCGGCGCGGCAACGATGGGCGACAATGTGGTCTTCGTATTCCTCGCGGAAGTGGCGCATGGTGGTGAGCACGGGATTGGGCGCCGACTGGCCCAACGCGCAGAGCGAACACTCGCGAATCATCCGCCCCAGTTCATCCAACAAGTTCATCTGCTCGCGCGTTCCGCTTCCCTTGGTGATCGCGTTCAGGATGCGCAGCGCCTTATTCAGCCCCACCCGGCACGGGACGCACTTGCCGCATGACTCCGAATGCGTGAACTCGATGAAGTAGCGGGCGACGTCAACCATGCAGTTGTCTTCGTCCATGACCACCATGCCGCCGGAGCCCATGATGGAGCCGATCTGCGCAAGGCTCTCGTAATCGACGGGCGTATCGAGCATCTCGACGGGAATGCAGCCGCCGGACGGTCCGCCGGTTTGCACCGCCTTCACGTGACGGCCGGGCGCGGCGCCTTCGCCGATGTCGTAGATAAAGGTCTTCAGCGGCGTGCCTAGCGGCATCTCCACCAGGCCGGTATTCTGGATTTTGCCTACCAGCGAGAATACCTTGGTTCCGGGGCTTTTCGCGCTGCCTGTTTCAGCGAACCATCCGGGGCCGCGCGTGACGATGGGAGCGACGTTGTACCAGGTTTCGACGTTGTTGATGTTGGTCGGCTTGCCCCACAATCCTTTCTGCGCGGGGTACGGCGGGCGAGGACGCGGACGGCCCGCCTGCCCTTCGAGCGATGCAATCAGGGCTGTTTCTTCGCCGCAGACAAAGGCTCCGGCTCCCTGCACCAGTTGGATGTTGAAGTTGAAGCCGCGGTCGAGAATGTTCGCGCCCAGCAGTCCGTATTCACGCGCTTGTTCAATGGCCTTGGTGAGACGGTTCACTGCCAGCGGATACTCGGCGCGCACATAGATAATGCCCTCGGTCGCGCCCATCACGTACGCGCCGATGATCATGCCTTCCAACAACGAATGAGGGTCGCCCTCGATTTCGTTGCGGTTCATATAAGCGCCGGGGTCTCCCTCGTCGGCGTTGCAGATAATGTACTTGTTGTCGGCCTTGGCTTTGGCCATGAAATCCCACTTGTTGCCGGTCAGGAATCCCGCGCCGCCGCGTCCGCGGAGCCGGGCGGCCTTGATCTGTTCGATAACGCTATCGGTGCGGCCGTCGATCAGCACTTTGTAAAGAGCCTGATAGCCGCCCACTGCGATGTATTCCTCAATGTCCGAAGGATTGATGAGGCCGCAGTTGCGCAGAACAATCTTCTTTTGTCCTTTGAAGAAAGGGATCGTGTTCCATGAGGGAATATCCGGGTAACCCTGGCCGAATTTAAGGTGCGCAGTGATGTGATCCCACTCCTCGATCTTGCAATATACGAGGTCGGGAAGCATGATCCGCGTCGAAACGCATTCCAGAATGCGCGCGGCGTCGTTGGCCTGCACGCGGCGCAGCACCACGAGGGGATTTCCTGGCAGGCGCACGCTCACCAGCGGTTCTTGAAAGCAAGAGCCGAAACAGCCCACACCGGCCAGCATCACATCCAGGCCGCTGCGTTGAATGGCCTCATTGAGAGCGTGAAAAACCTCTTCGGCGCCATTGCCGCGGCCGCAGGTCCCCATTCCCACGGTCAGGCGCGGTATGGCAGGCATCAGCTTGGCAAGTCCCGCTTCACGAACCGCGTTGAACGCGCCGATATCCTGAATTCGCGGCATTAGTTTCCCCCTTGTCTGGCGTTTCCGGTCTGGACCAACGCTCTTACTTCCCGTTGCAGCGTGCGCTCATTCACGTGGCTGAGAATGTGGTGGTTCACCTCGACCACCGGTGCCAGCGCGCACTGGCCGAAGCAGGCAACTGTGCGTACCGTGACGCGCCGGTCAGCGGTGGTTAGAGCCAGTTTGTCGGCCTCATTGGTATCGCTGGCCTCCTGCCCGCTCAGCCCCAGATCGAGGCACAGCTTCTCCAATAGATCGCGCGAGCCGCGTGTATGGCAGGCCGTTCCGCGACATACACAGACCACGTTATCGCCTTGCGGATCGAGGTTGAAAAGCGCATAAAAGGTCGCGGCGCTATAGATTGTGGCCGGGGGAATGCCAGTCTCCGCGGCAATGTAGCGCAGCGAGTCCATCGAAAGGAACTTATGCGCGTCGGCGGCCTGAACCGCTTCCAGAATTCCCAGCAGCGCTCCGGGACGACCAGCGTGCTCGGCTACCGCCTGGTCGATCAGCAGTTTCTCGTGAGCATTCAGCGCTCCATTAGCGACACTCTGCATGATTCCTCCGCTCATCTGGCAAACTTTATAGGCGCCCCAACAGCCTCCATTGATCTCCAATTGCTATGAACACGGCTTCCGCCAGCCGCGACTCCGCCTGCGCCGTTTTCTCAAAAATGGCGCACACTTGCGTCGTATATGTTGTGGAATGACGGGATGGAGAGCGCGACATGGTCCGAAAACCCTGCACACTTCTGGACGATATCCGGGGAGCAGAAATTGGTAACAAACGCTCACCTATGAAGTTCCGAATGCACCACTGAAAAAGCGCTCACGCGTCAACTTGCGGCGCGTTCCACAGAGATTTCACCCCGGAAACTGTCCGCAAGGGACAATGGCACCGCGACGGCACTTTAGGATGTGCCTTGTGTCACATCGGATTGTGATGCTTATACATACGCGCGGGGAGAAAAACCAGACTCACAGCCGACACGCCGCGAATTCGCTCCAAGACCCAGGTCGCTTGGCACAGATGCCCGTACCAGAGCAGCGCCGATCAACCAGCAGACGGTCCTATTTGTGCTTTGATTTCCCTTTTGCAGGCTTCTTATGCTTTTTGGCAGGCGGGCGCGGCGCTTTCGCCTCTACTTCGGGCTTGGCAGCGGGCTCGACCTTGTGCACAGTCTCTGCTCCGGAGTCCTCAGGGGTGGTCGGACCCAGCAGAAGATCTACCCGATAGCCGGCAGCTTCAGCGGTCACCAGGGCATCCTCGATGGTGCGGCTCACCTTCTCGACCGCAGCTCGACTGGGCGCAGATTCACCCGCCAGACGCAGCAGCGACGGCATGGCGAGCCACCACAACAATTCCTCGTAGAGCTCGCGGACCAAATAAGTCTGGCCTTCCGACTCATGTACCCCCGTCAGCCAACGCACATCCGGATCGAGCCACAAGGCAGGCAAAAGAGCAACTCGTCCGTCCGAGACCGTTGCGGCTTCCGCTGACTCTTTCTGTGGCTCGCCAACGCCCGCTCCGGTAAGCAGCCCTACTTTGACGCGGGCGGCGACACGCCACGCTTCTTCGCCCTCGAACCCGAGCGCTGCAAATGCCTTGGCAAACGGCTCGCGCAGGCGCAAGCGGTCAAACAGATCCAGCGCCACGCGTACTGAGTTGGCAGCGTCAATCGATTCAGCCAGCAACTCCAGCACGCACCAGCCCAGCACCGGACCCCACATTGCCGTAGCGGTCAACTGCGGACTGGGGCTGGGCAACATGCGCCGGGCAGCCACGGTCCACGGCGCCAGAAAGAGCGCTTCGATGGCCGGTATGCGCATGGCGGCGCGGAGGCGCTCGCGGAAGGCCGCGCGCAGCAGTGCCGGGTTGGCTGGCTTGGCGCCGCCGGCCTCATTGCCGCCTCGCGCGAGATAAGCCTTCTGCCCCAGGCGCAGAAAGCTCTCGCAGCGCGCCCAGGCACTCTCGAAGAACTCCGCGCGCTTGGCCTCGATCTCTGGGTCGGTTCCGGCCGCAAGCGCCCGGGGATGCTCGGCCAGATCGGCGAAGAGGCGCACGAGACCAGGTTCGAGCAGCGCGCGGAGTGCATCTTGTACCGGTTGCAGCTCCAGACTTACCAGCGCGTCTTCCAAATTAGCGACGCCCTTGCCGCTGAGCTGATCGGACAACCGGTCCCATGGATGCTCCGCAGTCGAGTGAAGCTCGCGCCAGTCCAGAAAGACGTGACACTGGTAAGCGTGCAGGTCGAGGGTCAATCCGCGCTGCGCCAAATCACTTGCGCGGCGCAGGTAGCTCAGGCCAGTTAACGAGTCGCGCCACGCCAGCGTCACAGCGGAGTTGTCGCTGAGGTCCAGTCCTTCCCGGATTCTCTGCTGGCGCATTTGGTTGGCGGCCTTGTCGGCGTAGGCCGCTGAAAAATCAATTGTCCCGTGCGTCTCGCCATAGCGGTTGTTATAGACCACCAGGGAGCGTTCGCCACCGCTGCGATTCGAGTAGGCAAAGACATTTTCGTCCACCTTGCCCGCATCCAAAAAGAAGTCATAGAGCCGGAAGTTTCCGCTTTCGGCAAAGAGCCTGCGATGCTCCAACAGCGGCGCAATCTCGCGATCATGGCGCTCGACCATCCACGGATCGGGACTCTCGTCATAGCGCGGCCACCGGTACTCCATCCCGTATTTCTCGGTGAACCCTTCGATCTGGCCATGACCAAACATGGGCAAGCCGGGCAGCGTAGCCATCATCACGGTCACGCCAAAGCATTTGTCGCCCTTGCCAAACTGGTCAATAGCTGTGCGCTCGTCGGGATTGCTCATGAAGTTGACGTAGCGCTTCATGATGTCCGGATCGAACTCCAGCGTGTTCTTGATGACCGAACGATACTTGGCGTTGTCCTCGTCGCGCAGCATGATCATGAAGGCGCTGTTATAGACACGGTGCATGCCCAGTGTGCGAACGAAGTAGCCTTCCATCATCCAGAAGGCTTCGGCCAGAAGCAGTGTGCCGGGAACCTCGGCGGCCACGCGGTCCACCACCTCGCGCCAAAACTCGTGCGGCATCGCCCGGTTGAAATCGGCCCGGCTCATGCCAGATTCGGCGCGCGAAGGAATGGCGCCGCTATCTCCGGGTGCAGGAAACCAGAGGCGTTGCACGTGGCGCTTGGCCAGCGTCATGGCGGCATCGAAGCGAATCACGGGAAAGAGCCGCGCCACGTGCAAAATGGTCTGGATCACCTGCTCGCGCACCGCCGCATTCAGGTAATCAAGCTGCGCCGTGTCGTTCCAGGGAAAGCTGGTGCCATCGTTGCCGTGATAGATGTACCGAGTCTCGCCACTCTGCCGGTCGCGCCGCTGGAAGACCACGGCGGCGTCCGACTGATCGAAGTAGTGGTCCTCGATTTTTATCTCCACGCGCCCATCGTGCGAAAGATCGGGGCCGTTGAAACTGTAGGCCGGATAAGGCGGCTCGGGCCGGGAAATGAACCAATCCGGGTGCTCCACGACCCAGGGCGAGTCAATGCCCATATGGTTTGGAACCATGTCGCTGGCCAGGCGAATTCCATGCCTGTAAGCACGGTCGCGCAGGTTCACGTAAGCTGCCTCGCCGCCCAGGTCTTCTGCAATCGCGTAGTCAAAGAGTGAATAAGCCGAGGCCACGGCATCCGAGTTGCCGCAAAGCTGCTTGATGGTCTTCGAGGCGCGGCTGCGCTCCCAGACTCCGATCAACCAAAGTGAATTCAGCCCGCGGTGCGCGAGAAGCGCCAGTTCCTCGTCTGGTATCTCGTCAAGTTTGGAGATGTTGCGGCCGTATTGCCTGCTCATCTGCGCCAGCCAAACGTAGGTGCTCTTGGCGATCAGCACGGCAGTCGGCATCCAGGCCGTGTCCGGCGAGAACTTTTCATATTCGTGGAGCTGATCGCCGAAAACTGGCACTTCCGCACTGGCGACAATCCCGTGCTTTTGCCCTCGACGGCGCTGGGCGGCAGCGCCGGGCGGGTTGAACTGCATCCAGATGGCCAGCTCTTCCTCGTGCAGAATCTCGCCGGCAATCAGCAGCAACTGCTCCAGGCTATCGCCCAGCAGCGGCTTCCAGAGCTTGCGGATAAGGGCAAGCTGATCGGCCAGCGAGCGAGGCGCGCCCACGGCAGGTGCGCGCAGCAACTCCAACAGGTTCATCGGCTTGGCGTTCGGCAAGGGAATCAGCGGACGCGTGGCGAAATAGTCAGGCAACTGCTTCGTGACCTGGCGGTAAACGGTCTTTGCGGCGAGAGTTTTTTCTTCGAAGAGCTCCCCGAACGGTTGAAACGCCTCATTGCGGTTGGCTGTCCACAGCAGCAGCAACTCTTCCAGCGCAGCGGCGCGATGCGAAGTTTCACCGCTTCCCTTCTCCAGCCATTGGCGCGGCGTTTCAATGCCGCGGATGACCGAAATGCCGGGAAATTGCACGACAAAGGCGAGAAGCATTGCGTCCAGAGCATCCGCGCCCACCTTCGCGGAAAAAAACTCCAGCGCGTTGGTCATTACCGTGGGATCGAACTGCTCTCGGTATCGCGCCATCAGGACATGGCTGGCCTCGTCGATCAGCCCCATGGCATAAAGCTGGCCGGCATGAACCGCCTGCTCGGGATGCTTTTCAACGTCGCGAACCTGGTTGATGCGATGCGCAAACTCGCGGCAGGCGGTCACATTGGCGAAAACCACGTTCCCTGTGTAGGAAAACAGCGACTCCGCGAAGCCGTACCGTTCACGCGCCTTCCGAGCTATATGGAATTCCATCATAGGAAACCGTACTCCAAATACGCTGCTGGGTGGCCCAGGTCTCGATTTTGAGACCTGGGAAACCACCTTCAACGGGTCGGGTGCCTGAAAACCTTCCGTGCCCCATCCATTCGCGTTCTTTGCGAATGGGTGGGAAACCACAAAACTCAATGCGGGTGCCCCATCCTAGCCGCGCTATTGTTCTTGCAGCTAGAATGGGAAAACAAACCCAACAGTTAAAAGGTACATCAACGAGCTGTTCCTCAGTCGAGCGCCTTGTGAAAACGGAGAATGGCCGCCGTAAGCAAGGCGACGCCGAGACCGGCCATAGCGGCCATCTGCGGCCATAAAATATCCATCCCCACCCCCTTAAGATAGGTCCCGCGAATGACTACCAAAAAATAGCGAAGCGGAATCGCATAGCTGCAAATCTGCATCCAGTGCGGCATGGTGCTGATGGGAAACCCGAAGCCGGAGAAAGTAATCGTTGGCATAATGAAAAAGAACGCCGTCACCATCGCCTGCTGTTGCGTGGCGGAGACAGTGGAGATCAGCAGGCCCACGCCCAGCATGCACAGAAGGAAAAGAACAGCGCCCAGCGCCAGCACGGCAACGTTACCGCGAAACGGTACCTGAAACCAGAGCGAGCCAACCACGGCGATCAGCGTGACATCGAAGAGGCCTATGAGAAAAAACGGCAGCGTCTTGCCCAGGATGAACTCGGCTGGCCGAATCGGCGTGACCATGATCTGTTCCAGCGTCCCGATCTCGCGCTCGCGCACCACGGCGAAGGCGGTCAGTGTCACCACCAGCACTACTGTCAGGCTGCCGATGATTCCCGGCACGAAGAACCAGCGGCTTCTGAGGTCGGGGTTGTACCACGGCCGCGGCGCCAGTTCGACCGACGGCATCACCTCTGTCAACTGCGGCGCGATGCGATAAATGCGGTCTCTCTGATATTCGCGCGCAAAACCCAACGCGATCTGTGAAATGTAGCCGGAAGCAATCAACGCGGTGTTCGAGTTGGTCGCGTCCACGATTACCTGAAGCGGGGCGGTCTGCCCGCCGCGCAGCTTCTGCGCAAAGCCGGCATCAATCTCCAGCCCGACGGTAGCTTTTCCTTGCTCGATCAAATTGCCAAGCTGGCGCGAATCCGTGAGCTGCTGTTGCACGTCAAAGTAGGGGCTCGATGTGAAGCGCGAAACCAGTTCGCGGCTTTCTTGGCTATGGTCCAGATCGAGCACTACAGTCGGCACATGATGAATTTCATAAGTTGCTGCGTATCCAAAAACCATCATCTGAATAATGGGCGGGCCAATGAGGATGAAGCGCGTCCGCTTGTCGCGGAAGACCTGGATAAATTCCTTGATCAACATTTGCTTCAACCGCGCAAACATCAGTTCTCCCTTTATTCCAGCCTCTTGTGGAAGCTGCGCGTAGCCAGCAGCGCCAGCACGAATGTGAAGACAGCCAATGGAACCAGGTCCGCGTAAAGAAGATGTGCGGGCGTTCCTTTGAGAAAGATCTTCTTGAGCACCGAAACGTAGTAGCGCGCAGGAAGAATGCGTGTGATCCATTGCAGCGCAATAGGCATCTGTTCAATCGAAAACAGAAATCCCGACAGCAGAAACGCTGGAAGAAAGGTAATCAGCAGCGCAATCTGACTGGCCGCGAACTGGCTCTTGGCCAGCACAGAGATTAAGAATCCCATCGAGAGAACCACAATCAGGAACATGGCCGATGCAACCATCAGCGTGACCCACGAGCCGCGAAATGGCACGTCAAACCAATAAATCGCGATCAGCGCGCTGATAACTGTGTCAAACATTCCCAGCACAAAGTAAGGCGCCAACTTGCCGAGCATGATCTCCATCGCGGTCACGGGCGTAGAAATGAGCTGCTCCATCGTGCCTCGTTCCCACTCCCGCGCGATGGTAAGCGAGGTGAGAAACGCGCCGATCACCGACATCACCAAAGCCAGCACGCCAGGGATAATGAAGGCGCTGCTTTCCAGGTCTTCGTTGTACCATGTGCGCGTCTCCACGCTCATCGCAGCCGGCTGAATTGATAGGCCGCGTTCGCGCAGCCAGTCGATCTGCACCTCAGCCGAATAGCCCTGAACCACAGCTTGCGAGTAACCGATGAGCACATTGGCCGTATTGTCATCTGACCCATCCACGAGCGCCTGCACCTCGACCGGCCGACCGTCGCGCAGACGCTGAGAGAAATCCCACGGAATCACAATCCCCATCTTCGCGTGGCCATCGTCCAGCGCGCGGGTCAACTCGGGATAGCTTCCGACCACATGCTCGATATGAAAGTATTCGCTGGCTTGAAAGTGCCTGAGCAGGTCCTGACTCTGCTGGCTGCCATCGCGGTCAAACACATACACGGGCAGTCCCTTGAGGTCAAGATTGACGCCGTATCCGAAAAGCAGCACCAGCACCGCGGGCATCAGGACGACAATGATGAGACTGCGCGCATCGCGCAAAATCTGCACAAGCTCTTTCCGCGCGATGGCGACCAGACGGGTCAGGCTCATGGCTTGCGCTCCTCTGCCGCTTCACGGCTTGTCGTGAGCGACACAAAAACATCTTCCAGACTGGGGCGAATCTCTTCCATGCGAGTTACAGCGATGTTATGTTTCGCAAGATAACTCTTGAGTTGCGGAAGTACGACGGCTGCATCCTTTACCACGAGATGCAGCGCGTTACCGAAGACCGCTGCATCCATGACGTCCGGCGCCGATTGCAGCGCTTCCACCGCCGCGCCCAGCGGATCGCACTCGACCAGGAGAATCTTGCCCTTCATCGAATCGCGCTTCAGCTCGGAGGGCGTTCCCAGCGCCACAATCTTTCCGCGAAAGATCAGCGCAAGACGGTTACAGTATTCGGCTTCTTCCATGTAATGCGTAGTTACAAAAACAGTAACTCCCGTCTCGGCCATCTGTTGAATCGAATCCCAAAACTGTCGCCGCGTGATGGGATCAACGCCGGAGGTGGGCTCATCGAGAAAGATGACAGGCGGCCGGTGCAGCACAGCGCAACCCAGCGCTAGCCGCTGCTTCCACCCCCCGGGCAGCGTACCCGTGATCAGATTCTCCCGACCTTTGAGATTGGCCATGGAGAGCGCCCATTCAATCCGTTCTTTGAGTTGATTTGAGGGAACACTATAGAGTCCGGCAAACAATCTTATGTTCTCAATTACTTTCAGGTCGTTGTAGAGGGAAAACTTTTGCGACATATAACCAATGTTCTGTCGCACTAACTCAGGCTCGCGGCTTACATCGAATCCCGCGACCGAAGCGTGTCCCGAAGTGGGTTTGAGCAAGCCGCACAACATGCGGATCGTCGTTGACTTACCCGCGCCGTTCGGTCCCAGAAAGCCGAAGACCTCACCTTTGCGGACTTCGAGATTGATGCAGTCCACTGCGACAAAGTCCCCGAACCTCTTCACGAGGCTTTCGACAACGACCGAATTGCTGATCTCAGGCATGAGAAGCAGCTCCTGCGCCAACCGCATCGACAAACAAATCTTCAATGGACGGCTCAACCTGCTGAATAGCATCGAAGGCAACATTGGCGCGCTTGAGCCTGGCCTCAAACTCTGAAGTGCGGCGAGCCGCATCGTCCACCACCACATGAATTCCGTCGCCGGTGAGCATAAGACTCGAGATTCCCTTCGCGCCGTCAAGCTCACTGCGCAACAAGCGCGGTTCTGGCGCGGTAATCGACAACACGCCTTTTCCAAACCCCGCCTTGAGATTCTCCGGCGTATCACAGAACAGCACCTTGCCTTGATGAAGCAGAAGAACCCGATGGCATCGCTCGGCCTCGTCGAGATAAGCCGTCGAGGTGAGAATCGCCACGCCTTCCGCAGCCAGTTCGTAGAGAATCCGCCAGAAGTCGCGCCGCGAAACGGGATCAACACCGGTGGTCGGCTCATCAAGGAGGATCACTTTGGGCTTGTGAATGAGCGCGCACACCAGACCGAGTTTCTGCTTCATGCCGCCCGAAAGCTTGCCGGCCAGACGCGCGCGAAATTCACTCATGCCCGCGGCCTGCAATAGTTGCGTGGACCGCTCGGCGCGTTCGGCCCTTTTCACGCCAAACAGATCGGCATAGAAACGAATGTTTTCATCCACTGTGAGGTCTTCGTAAAGCCCGAAGCGCTGCGGCATATAACTGAGACCGTGCTTGGCGCCCTCCGGATCGCGCGTCACATCAAATCCCGCGACCCGAGCCTTGCCCGCATCCATCGGCATGATCCCCGCCAACATGCGCAGCGTGGTTGTCTTCCCTGCACCGTCGGGACCGACCAAGCCGAAGATCTCTCCCGCATGCACGTCGAAGCTCAGGCCATCGACCGCGCGCACGCCGGGAAAGCTCTTCGTCAATCCCTCGGCCAGAATCGCGGATTGGAGATCGTCCGTCATTGTTTGGCCGACGCCGCCGCGGACGGGCTCGCATTCTGCTTGCCAGAGGCCAGATCAACGTGAGCGTCGGCTGGCATACCCGGCTTCAATTCATGATTAGGATTGTCGATGTCGATCTTGATGCGGTAGACAAGCGTAACCCGCTCCTTGTAAGTTTGCACACTCTTGGGCGTAAACTCTGCATCCGGTGAGATGAACGAAATGCTCCCGTGGTATTGCTTGCCGGGATAGGTGTCCGTGGTGACAATTGCATCCTGACCCCAGTGAATGCGGCCCAAATCAGTCTCTGCGATGTAGGTGCGCAGCCAGATGTGGTCAAGGTCAGAGAGCGTAATCACCGGAGAGCCTGGCGACATTACCTCGCCCAACTCCACCTGGCGCACCGTCACCACGCCCGCGAAAGGAGCTCGTAAAACTGTATAGCTCAGATTCACTCGCGACAAACCCAGATCAGCGCCGGCTTGATTAAGATTGGCGCGCGCGATGGCTATGTCTTCCTTCCGGCTGCCCTCGACAGCTTCGTTGTATCGCTGTTGCGCAGCGTTGAAGAGCGCCTCGGCCCGTTTCAGCGCGGTCCCAGCCAGGTCGCGATCCTGTGCCGAAACCTCGTCTTTGGCAAAAAGCTTCTCGGCGCGCTCATTATCAATCTTCTTCTCGTTCAGATCAGCCTCGGCATCAAGCATGGTTTGCTGCGCCGCCTTCACTTCCTGATGCCGCGTCCCGGCCAGCGTGAGCGCAAGACTCGAATCGCGCACGCGCACAGCGGCCTCATCTATGCTCACCCGCTGTTTGTAGTCGGCGTCGTCAAGGCGAGCGAGCAGCGCGCCCTGCACCACTTGCTGACCCTCTTCAACGGGCAGCTCTACAATGCGCCCCGGCACCTTGAAGCCCACCAGGCTCTCATGCGCCTCAATGTTGCCGGAGAGCGTGAGTTGATTGACGGGCGCCGGCTTCCTGAACAGGCGCGGATAGTAGTAAACTCCTGCCGCAACAACCGCGGCCAGAAGAATCACAATTGGAATAACTCGCTTCATAACTTCAACCCTCGCATGTGCGGCTAACGATTTCAGTCCCGCCGTCAAGGCCGTTTATGGATTTCCCATGAACTCAAGAATGTTCTTCTCTGTATCGCCCATGGAGCGCGCCAGCGCAAACTTTGCGTCCACATGACTGGAGACGGCAAGAATGTAGTTCTCCTCGGCACGGGCTAACTCATCTTGAGCCGTAATCACCTCGACATTGTTGGCCGTTCCCTGTTGAAAACGATCCTGCGCCATTTCCAGCTCGCGCTGCGCCAACTCCTCGCCCTCTCTGGCCACGGCCACTTGCTCGTTCGCAGAGTCCAGATTCAGCAACGACGCGCGTAGGTCTTCTTCAATGCCGCGGCGCAGATCGGCAATCTGATCGTCGATGCGCTTCACGCGGCTGGCCAGCTCTTGTGCTTCGCCGCCGCGATCGCGGTCGAAAAGCGTGAAATCAATCTGGCCTTGAATCAGGCCTGTGGTTTGAACGCTGCCGATGCTGCGTCCGATTTCGCCGATGTTACCGTTGATGCTCAGCTTCGGATAAGAGCGCGCGTGATTGGCGCGCTGCTGCTCGACCAGGCCCTGACGCTGGCTTGCCAAGGAAAGATAGTCGGCGCGGCTGAGCAGAGCCGCCGGCGCAAGGGTTTCAATCTCAGGCTGATTCAAGGGCCGATAATTCAGCGACTCGGCGAGTTCCAATAGCGTCCCCGGACTCATGCCCAGATTGCGCGCCAACTCCAGCAGCGCCTGCTTGGTCTGGTTCTGTGCCACTAACAGCGCCTGCCGGTCGTTGGCCAGTTGCACCTGCGCGCGCAGCACGTCCACACCCGTTGCGGTTCCAGCGTCATGCTTGTCTTTGGCCAGCTTATACAGCGCGTTCGAATCAGTCACGCGCGATTGAGCAGCATCGGCGCGCGCCTCAGCCGATTGCGCGTTCAGATAAAGTGCCGCAACAGCGCGCACAATCAGATCACGCGCATCACGTTCATCCATCTTCCCTGCATCAAGTGCGCGCTCACTCGCCTTGAGCTCGCGATAACTTCCGAGATCGATCACATTCTGCTGCGCATATACGCGAAAATCGTAGTTGGAAAACGGCCCAACCACTTCCGGCATTCCAGGCAACGAAATCCCAAAAGCACGCAAATCACGGTTCTGCACATTGGCATAGGTCTGTGCGCTCACACGCGGAAGCAACGCGGCCGACAGGCGGCGCATACGCGTGCCTTCCGCTTCTTCAACCCTTGTGCCGGCGGCCAGCACGCTCAGATTGGCCTGAAGCGCTTTGTGGATTGCGTCCTGGAGCGTGAGCCGGTAGGACGCCGGTTGCTGCGCCACTGCCGTCATGCCCGCAGCCAGGCCAGCTATCCATATATAACCTGCAATGCAAAATCGCTGTTTCATGGTTTCTGCCCTTGACCGGAGACGCAGATCCCTCTCCAGAAGTGTTGAAAGCTGTCTTCAATCCAAACATCGAGCGCGGGCTTCTCATGCAGCGACCAAAACAGCACGGTTCCCATGAACGTCTGCAGCACCTGAATCGCCACCTGTTCCTTTTTCAAGCCAGGGTCAATCTCTCTGCGCTTCTGCCCAGCGGCCACAACCTCCGCGATCATCCTGCGGCCTTCTTGCATATTGTGTTTGACAATCTTGCGAACTGCCTCGCTCGCAAGAAATGAGGAGATCATCGCCCGAGCAAGATCGGGGCTGCGTCCCGGCTCTTCAGCGGCGCGATGGAACAGGTGGTGCAGCACAGAGTACGTTGTCTGTTCGGGGTCTTCGGCCAGCGCCAGGGCTTCTCGCACTTTGCCAAGCTGAATCTCGGCCATTACGCCCAGCACGTGATCTTTGCTCTCAAAATAGTTGAAAAAGGTTCCTTTGCCAACATCCGCGGCCTCCGTAATCTCTTCCACTCTAACGTTGGCGAATCCCCGCTCGGCAAAGAGTTGGAGCGCGCTCCGGAACAGCCGAAGGCGCGTCTCGGCAGCACGGCGCTGGCGGCGTCCCATGCCTTGCAGGTGAGGCAGATTCTCCAAGCCGAGCGCCGCAGGGAACGCTGGAGGCTGAATTGAAGTGCCGGTTTTCATCTCTTTCCTCCGTCATCGCTAAGCCCCGAGCAGACCGGTATCTGAACGTAGGGCATATATGACTATTGGTCATTTATAGAACCAAGAACATATCCTGTCAAGAGAAATGATTTTCGGAGCTTTTCATCCCCGCGTTGCGCCCCGAAGTGGCCCTGTCTGCGTCGTATGCCGCCAGACTCTCAGCATCAAGCAAGTTTTGCTCGATCCGTTCCCCTGACTGCCGTTGCGCTGGGTCGGCTCACGTCTTCGCGCAACAAACATTCGGCCATAGCAGACGCATTTCGTGCGGCCAGTGCCAATCTGCATTGCAAGCGAAGCGTATTGCCGATAAAATGAATCTGTGCCGCTTGCGTCCTGTCACTGCGCTATCTGGGTCCTGTTTCAGGGTTCCAGGTACGCGGTTCATCGGGAATGGAAGGAGCAATCAGCGCCCGTCGCCTCAAGGCCGCACGCAAGAGCCGCGCGCATTTGAGGTCTTGACGGCAAGAGGCAGCAAAAACGCGGAGAGGTGGCAGAGCCCGGTTGAATGCACCTGACTCGAAATCAGACATAGTCGCAAGGCTATCGGGGGTTCGAATCCCTCCCTCTCCGCCAAGACACCTTCCAGGAACATCCCAAGACATCCAATAAAAAGACGTAAAGCCTAGTATTTGCTAGGCTTTACGTCTTTCTGCGTCCAGGTGCGTCCAGGTGCAGCCGTGTTTTGACGGGTGTACTTTTGGGTGTATTCTGTTTTTGAAGTGGGTGTACTTTTCTTGAGCGGGGAGGAACGGGCATGGCCGGACTGACAGATACGGAGATCAAACGGTCCAAAGCGGCGGAAAAAGCATACAGCCTTGGCGATGGAGGCGGCCTTTACCTCTGGGTCAAGCCGACCGGCGGGAAACTGTGGCGCTGGTCCTATCGGTTTGAGGGCAAGGAAAAGCTGATGTCCCTCGGCAAATATCCAGATGTGCCCCTGGCGCTGGCCCGTGAACGCCACACCGAGGCCCGTAAGCTGCTGGCAACCGGCGTTGACCCGATGGCGCAACGGAAGGCCGAGAAGACCGCAGAGAAAATCGCTGTCGAGAACTCCTTCCAGAGCATAACCGCACAGTGGCTGGAGCATTGGCAGGAGGGGAAAAGCCCACGTCACGTAGACACGGTCCGGCGGCGTATGGCGTCTGATATTCTGCCCTGCCTTGGTGCGCGGCCCATTGCCGAGATCGAAGCGCCGGAATTGGTGGCAATGGCCAACGCGATTCAGGATCGTGGCGCGCGCGACATTGCCAAGCGAGCACTGGAGACGGTGGGGCAGGTGTTTCGATTCGGTATCGCCCACGGATATGCCAAGCGCAATCCGGCCACTGAGATTCGCCCCAGCGACATTCTGAAATCCACCCCAAAAACCAACTATGCCCGCGTTGATGCCAAGGAACTGCCAGCCCTGCTCAGACGCATCGAGGTCTATCAGGGAAAGCAGGTCACACGGTTGGCAATGAAACTGATGTCCATGACCTTTGTACGCACCACCGAATTGATCGAAGCCAAGTGGGGGGAGTTTGACCTGGAGAATGCCCGCTGGGACATACCCGCCGAGCGGATGAAGATGCGCACTCCGCACATTGTGCCGCTGGCCAGGCAGGCATTGGAAGTGCTGGAGATGTTGCGCGATTTCACCGGGAGCAATGAGTGGCTTTTCCCCGGCGACCTCAACGCTGCCCAACCGATGAGCAACAACACAATTCTGAAAGCATTGGAGCGGATGGGTTACAAGGGCCGCATGACCGGCCACGGCTTCCGTGGTCTGGCGTCTACCATCCTGCATGAGCAGGGATACGCGCATGACCATATCGAGTTGCAGCTTGCTCACGCTCCCCGGAATGCAGTGAGCGCTGCGTACAACCATGCCTTGT
>Ga0255350_1000089_pt1 | contig 35322 bp, 35 predicted proteins | sample HBST25r1metaG_FD_186028 | JGI IMG/M metagenome (GOLD analysis project Ga0255350, IMG submission 186028) | Peat soil microbial communities from Stordalen Mire, Sweden - H.B.S.T-25.r1 | ecosystem: Environmental > Terrestrial > Soil > Wetlands > Peat | place: Sweden: Norrbotten County, Stordalen...
TCAGATGGGCCGATGGTTTGGGTATCCCTCGACTCTGCTAGCCTCAACTTTTCGAACCGCCGGATGCGGACCCGCTTGTCCGGTGGTGTGGCAGGGGAGGAGAGGAAACTCTCCCCCCTATGCCGATGTGAAAAACGGGATTTTCCGGTGATTTTCAGAGGCCCAATCTCACCATGCGGGAGAATTTGGGGTCGAGAAGTTTCCAACAGGCATTGATTCAAAACGAGTTACAAATAATCTGCAAGGTTTTGAGGGGAATTTGCCCTCCTTGCTGGAGGGGGGTGGGTCACCGACCGGTGGTACAGACCGGGGACATGCCTGACAGTGGTCAGTGGTCAGTTTGGGCCTGCTGCTCTCACCGTTGTTCATTGCTAGATTGTGCGCCGGGGCACGTTAATTATCCGCATCGGTTTTGAAAAGCCGGATTCCGTCAGCCTTCAACCGCCAGCTTCACCGCTTCTTCAGCATTCGCGGCCACGCGCATCAGCTCCCGGTTTTGCGGCTTCAAGAAGCCGGCCGCCACCGCGGAATCGAGAAAAGCCAACAGCCCATTCCAGTAGCCGGCGGTATTGATGAGGATGACGGGTTTGGCGTGCAGCCCGAGTTGCGCCCAGGTGACTACCTCGACCATCTCATCCATCGTGCCGTAGCCGCCGGGCAACACCAAAAACGCATCGGCGAGCTCAACCTGGCGCGCCTTGCGCTGGTGCATGGTTTCCACCAATTCCAGGTGGGTCAAGGTGGGATGCGCAATTTCCTTTCGCGTCAGCACCGCTGGCAGCACGCCAATCACCTCAGCTCCACCGGCCAGCGCAGCATTGGCTACCGCGCCCATCAGCCCCGCGCTCGCCCCTCCATACACCATCCCCAGACCGGCGGCGGCAATCGCCGCGCCCAGCGCCTGAGCCTCGGCTACAAATGCAGGGTTGGTTCCATTGGCTGATCCACAGTAAACGGCTACGCGGCGAAGAGGTTTTTTGGAAGGTGTCATGGTGTCTTCAGCATAAATGCTGAGCGCCTGATTTTATTCTCGTTCAAGGTGTTCGGCGGGCGAGAGTCCTGACTGCACCGGCACCTGTACTCGCGTCTGTTGAATTCTCTTGTAATCCTCAGCCGACATCACGACGGCGATCTACAAGCAAATGTATATTTTGTCTAAAATAGTCAAACTAGACAATAATTTGCCCTAAAGATTTCGGAAGCACATTGGCCCAGCGCGGGTCTGGTCGCCAAGCCGCAGACCAGCCAGGTAGGTCACACCCCTGCATGGGGTAGGCGATCGCATAGCCCTGGCCCAGCTCGCATCCCAACTGCAATAGCAAAACACCATGCTCGACGGTCTCAACGCCTTCGGCGATGACCTCAAGGTGGAATTCGGTCGCCAGCCCCAGGACGGCCTTCAAAATAGCCAGGTTCTTGCGATCTTTGACAATCTCACTCACAAAGCTCTGATCGATCTTAAGGACGTTGGCGGGCAGGTGCTTGAGATAGGCAAGCGAGGAGTAGCCGGTGCCGAAGTCGTCCAAAGCAAACAGCACCCCGATCTCGCGGCAGGCGTCGAATACCCCGGAAACCGTGGCAACGTCTTGAAGAGCGCTGGTCTCAAGAACCTCAAGTTCCAGGCGGAATGGCTTGATCAGAGGATGGGCCGCAAGCAGCGTGCGTAAATGATCGACAAAGCTGTTCTTTTGCAACTGCAAGGCGCCCACGTTAACGCTGACAGGAATGTCGAACCCGGCTGCCTTCCAGGATTCCATCTGGGCAAGAGCCGAGTCGATCACCCACTCGCCAATATCGACGGCCAGCGGATGATCCTCTATCACGGGTAGGAACGCTGCAGGCAGCAGCAGACCTCGCTCCGGGTGCTGCCAGCGAATCAGGGCTTCAGCGCCCACGACCTGTCCGGTGCGCATGTTGACCTTGGGCTGGTAGTAGAGCACAAATTCGTTGGCTGCCAAGCCCCGACGAATGTTGTTCAGGCTTTCATGTCGAGTGCTCGAAGATTTGTCATGGGCGGAATCGAAGAAATGGAGGCGGTTTCTGCCAGCCAGCTTGGCTTGGTACATGGCCTGGTCGGCCTGTCTCATCAGTTGATCCGGATCAAGATCTTCCGGCTGTGGGTAAAAAGTGACGCCCACGCTGGCCGATAAGCGAAAGGACGCTCCGTCAACTTGCACCTGCGCGGCCGCGGCATCCAGCAGGCGTGCGAGTACCGGCTCACTGGCTGTCAGGCCGTCCAGATCGGGCAGGATGGCAACGAACTCGTCCCCGCCGAGCCGGGCAAGAGTATCACCTGCACGCAGGGCGTCCTTCATGCGGGTCGCCAGGGCGAAAAGGAACTGGTCTCCGGCATCATGCCCGTGGCGATCGTTCACCGCTTTGAAGCCGTCAAGATCCAGCAGCGCAACCGCCAGCATCTGCCGACGACGACGCGCCTGCAACATGGCCTGCCGAAGGCGATCTGCCAGCAGGACGCGATTCGGCAGGCCCGTCAGCGTATCGAAATAGGCAATTTTCTCAAGCAGCCGTTCGTTGTCCTTGAGTCGGGTAATGTCGTGAAATAGCGAAACATACTGCAGGACATCGCCCTCAGCTGTGGGCACGGCGGTGATGGTCTCCATCGCTGCGAATATTTCGCCGTTGCTCCGCCGGTTCCAGATCTCTCCGGACCATTGCCCCGTTGCGATCAGAGTGCTCCACATCTCTTTGTAGAAGTCTTTGTCGTGGCGGCCGGAACTAAGGAAGCGCGGGTTGCGGCCCAGAACCTCGGCGCGGGTATAGCCGGTGGTGCGGACAAAGGCGGTATTCACATCGATGATCGTACCGTCGGGCGCGGTGATCATGATACCTTCAGAGGCATGAGAAAACACGCTGGCGGCAAGCAGAAGCCTATCTTCAGCTTCCTTTCGTTCGGTGATATTCTCGGTGCAGATTAGAATTCCCCCGACCTTGCCTTCAACGTCATACCAGGGTCTTATCTCCCACCGGATCCATTGTCTGGAGCCGTCGGCCCTCTCAAAGCATTCTGCTTCCTGCTTCAATTCTTCGCCGGCCAGCCCGCGCCGATGGGCATCCTTCCATTGTTCCGGAACCTCTGGGAACACATCGTAATGCGACATGCCGCGGAGGTCGCGTTCGCCCAAACCATAGTCGGTCATCCAGCGGCGGCTCGCGTAGAGGTAGCGCATCTTGTCGTCAAACATTGCCAAGGCAGCAGGCGCGTTCTCGAAAAAGAGCCGGAGCAACTGGTTGCTCGCTCGCAGCGCCTGGTCGGCGCGCCTGCGCTCGGTTTGGCGGTAGCGCCCGGCCACCACACTTATGAAAACGCCCAAGCCAACAAAGACAGCCAAAGAGATAGCCTGCGAGGTGCTCGAGATTGCAAATTGTCCAACAGGCGGGAAAATCCAATAATCCGCCAGAAGAGCGGAAAGCGCCGTAGCCAGCAACCCGATCCGGAAGCCGCAGAGCGTCGCGGCAATCATCACTGCGGGATAGAGGGTGATGAAGGGCGGCAGTTGTATCCCAAAACGCAGCACCAAAATCTGCCGCAGCAGAAAAGCTGCCGCAACAATGGCGACCGCAAGAACGACGCGAACCGTTGGCCCGTCGAGCTTACTGCTTTCAATTCTTGGCATGCGGCCATCCTTGGGGAGGCTCGTCCTCAGGGGGGGAGCGAAAAGGAGGTTGAGTCGTATGCTAGCATGGATAGTTGGCGTTGTCATAGCTAGGAGCGATTCGCGGTCACTTGACGCAAATCGCCAATGCACTCGTCGAACAACGCAGCCGTGAACATCATCCAATTTCCGACATCCGGGCGATTGACCGGCCACCCGGCAATTCCTTTCTCGTCAATCGGTGGCCTGACAGAAAACCGCCGGCGCACGCGACGGGCACTGCTGGGCGAGCATACTGCTCTCTCGACACCCGGAACGATACACTAGACACAGGACTCGACCCACCGGCCCTCAACGCAGAAACAGCTTCAGCAGGGGCGCCAGCACGGACGTGAAAACGCCCGCGGCGGCCATGGCCCAGGACGACACCGCTGCCTGCATCTCCGACTGCCGCACCAGACTTGCGGTACCGATGCCGTGCGCGGCTGTGCCGATGGCGGCGCCGATCGCGCGGTCATCACGCACGCCTGCCAAGCGCAACAGCGGCGGCCCGAAGCTGCCGCCCAGCAACCCGGCCAGCACCACCATTGCGATGGTGATCTGCGGAATGCCGTTCAGCTCCCGGCAGACTTCGATGGCGATGGGGGTGGTCACCGACTTGGGCACGGTGGACATGACCACCGGCAACGGCGCCCCCAGCAGCCACGCGGTGCCTCCGGCTGAGACCATGCCCACCACTGAGCCGGCCAGCACCACCAGCGCCAGCCTCGGCAGTGAGTTTTTGAGCGCCATTCCGTGACGGTACATGGGCACCGCCAGCGCAACTGTCGCCGGACCCAGCCACCAGGTCAGGAAGGCGCCGCCGCGGTTGTACTCGGCGTATGGCTCGCGCACCAGCAGCAGCAAGGCCACAATCGGCAGACAGGCGGCGACGATAGGCGGAATCCACCGCCAGCGCCGGTGCAGCGCAAGAGCCGGCCAGTAAGCCAGCAAAGTGAACGCAACGCTGAAGACTGGGTTCCTGACGATCCACTGCACCAGATTCATTGGCCAGCCTCCGCGGACCCCGGCTTCAGGTCTCCCAGCGCAGGCGCAGGCTCCGCGAGTCCAGGCAGAACGGGTTCGGTCGGCAGCAGCCAGCGGCCCAGCAATCCGGTGGTCAGCAGCACAGCCGTGACGCTCACCAGCAAGCTGGCGGTGATGGCGAGCGCCTGCCTCGACAGCAGCGGACCCATATCCATCAGGCCTACCGTAATCGGCACAAACAACAACACCATGTGCCGCAGCAGAAGGTTGGCCGTCTTCTCCACCCACTGCAACTTCACGAGGCCCGCCGACATCGCCAGATAAAACAGAAGCAATCCCAGCACGCCGCCAGGGATGGGAACGCCCAGACGGTGGAGCAGCGACCCCAGAAGCAGAAAACCAACTAATATCGCGAATCCGCGCAAATAGCCCATCATTTTACGATTTTACGGGCTGTGGCGGCCGGTGGCAGTGGCCATCCACAGCCCACGCTCCTTCGCCATAGCTTCGATACAGGTACACTAGACTCAGGACTCTTCCCGCCTGGACGCCATCTTGCAGCCGCAACTCTCCAATCTGAATTCTGAACAGCGCGCCGCCGTCGAGGCCACCGAAGGCCCGCTGCTTATCCTTGCCGGAGCCGGCTCGGGCAAAACCCGCGTCATCACCAGCCGCATCGCCTGGCTCATCCGCGAAAAAGGCATAGCCCCGGACTCCATTCTGGCCGTTACCTTTACCAACAAGGCCGCCAAAGAGATGGGCGAGCGCGTTGACCGGTTGCTGGACCACTCGACGCTGGCCAAGCCGCTGCTCTGCACCTTTCACTCGTTCTGCGTGCGCATTTTGCGGCGCGACATTGAGGCCCTGAGGGTTAACGGAGAGGGCCTGACTCGCTCCTTTGCCATCTACGATGAGAACGACCAGCAGGCCATCGTCAAGCAGATCATGCGCCGCATGGGCCTGGACACCAAGCAGCTTACGCCGCGCACGGTTCTGGGCCGCATCAGTTGGGCCAAGAGCCACATGGTCGATCCTCAGGAGTATTACCTCGCCTCCAAAGATCCGAATAGCGAGCGCATCGCGCACATCTACCAGAGCTACAAGGCGGAACTGCGCAAATGCAACGCACTGGATTTCGATGACTTGCTGCTGGAGGCCGTGCGCCTGCTGAAGGTTTCCGCCGAGGTGCGCGAGCGCTACCAGCGCAAGTACAGATATTTGCTGATCGACGAGTACCAGGACACGAACCGGCCCCAGTACGAGCTGATGAAGCTGCTGGCCGGTGAACATCAGAACGTGTGCGCCGTGGGCGACGAAGATCAGAGCATCTACTCCTGGCGCGGCGCTGACATCCGCAACATTCTCGAGTTTGAGAAGGATTTTCCCCACGCACGCATCGTGCGCCTGGAGCAGAACTACCGCTCCACGCAGGTGATTTTGGAAGCCGCGGGCGCCGTGGTAGCAAACAACCTGAAGCGCAAGGGTAAGAAGCTGTGGACCGATCGCCAGGGCGGGTCGCTAATCGGCTTCTATGAGGCCCCCGACGGCGAAAATGAGGCGCTGTTCATCGCGGACCGCATTCAGACCTTCCTTCGCCAGGCTGACGCTTCCGAAACGCCGGGTCCCGGAAAGGGCCAGTGTGCCGTTCTCTATCGCACCAACGCCCAATCCCGACTGGTCGAGGAGGCGCTGCGCCGTTACAACATCTCCTACACAATGGTGGGCGGCTTCAGCTTTTACGAGAGAGCCGAAATCAAGGACCTGCTCTGCTACCTGCGCCTCATCCGCAACCCGCATGATTCAATGGCTTTGCAGAGGGTGATCAACACGCCAACCCGCGGCATTGGCAAAACCACCCTCGAAACTCTGGAGCGGCTGGCTCTGGAAACCGGCGCTTCTACCTGGGACGCGCTCAGCGCCGCCATTCGGGATCGCCTCATCCCCACGCGGGCGCTCATGGCGATTGAATCTTTCCGCCAGCTCATTCTCGACGCCCAGGCCATGATGGATCCTGATTTTGCCGGCAAGCTCTCGGCGGACGTGGCCGCGGGCGCGGAATCCGGCAAGGACGCCGACACCGGCTTCGACTTCGGCGAGGCTGCGGACGATTCAACCGCGAGTTCGAGCTCTGGGAAACCAACTCTGCCCAATCCCGATTTTGAATCGGACGCCGAAGAAGTCGCGGCAGACAAAGAAGCCCAGGGCAACGCTTTTCGCAAACCCGGCGACGCCGCGACGCTGCCGGAATTGATCCGCTTCCTCCTCGACCGCACCGGCTACATCAAGGCTCTCGAAACCGAAGGCTCACCAGAGGCGTTCAGCCGCATTGAAAACCTGAAGGAACTGGCCAACGCCGCTCACGACGCCGAGGCTCGCGGCGAGACTTTGGCCGAGTTCCTCGACCATGCGGCTCTGGCCTCTGACACCGATCTGTTCGACCCTGACTCCCGCGTCACGCTCATGACCCTGCACGCCGCCAAGGGGCTGGAGTTTTCCCTGGTCTTCCTCGCTGGACTGGAAGAGGGTCTGTTTCCGCACTCCCGCACCCTTAACAGCCCAGACGAGCTCGAAGAAGAGCGCCGTCTCTGCTACGTGGGCATGACGCGCGCCATGAATTCGCTCATCCTGACCCGCGCCCATTACCGCCGCCGTTACGGCAACGACGCACCGGAGATGAGCATCCCCTCCCGCTTCCTTGAAGAAGTGCCCAGCCAGTTGATTGAAAACCTCGGAGGCCGGTCTCCTGCGGGGTCCACGCCCGGCTACGCCAGCGCAGGCTCCCGATTCGGCGCATCCCGCCGCCCAGCCAACTCCGGCGACTTTGCGGACCGGCATTACGACTACGAGAACGAAAACCAGGATGCCCCACGTTCGTCCGCCAATGGCCTTGCGTCCAGCGGAAAGAAGAGCTACGGCGCGGGCGCAAGTGGCTCATCCTCCAAGCCTTTTGTCGCCTCGTGGATGACCCCCAAGCCGGCCGCACCCAGTCCCGAAGCCAGTCCAAAAGTTAAGAGTGCGGAAGCGCCGGAAGTGCCGGACGCGCATTCCATCGACAACATCGCCCGCTTTTTCGGAGGCAAGCCCGGCTCTTTGCCCCGTCCTGCCATCGACCTTCCGCAACCGAAAGGCGCTACCGGCCTGAGAAAAGGTCAGCATGTTCGCCATGCGAAGTACGGCGAAGGCACCATCCTGATGCGAGAAGGCGAAGGCGAAGACGCCAAGCTCACCGTCCTTTTTGTCCGCCACGGCATGAAAAAGCTGATGGAAAAGTTCGCCAATCTACAAAAGATTTGAGGCTGATGCAGAAGGAGCTGTGATGACAATTACCGTGAAAAGAGTTTCAACGGCTGGTTACACATGCACCTACACCTCTTCTACATTCGGGGAGGAGTGGTCTACAAAAGAACCTCTTATGGTCGATCAACTTGTTGAGGAGCTGTTCAAGAGAGGTGCACACCAAACGGATATCGGTGATGCAATCAGCGAGGCGGATCTCAAGTGGACGGGCGGCCAAATTTGAGACTGTCGCGCAGGTCACTCCCCGCTGCGCTACCATAGAAGAAGGATTGGTATCCGCATGTTCGTAGTTGTATGGCAGTTCGAGGTTGCCGAGGAGAAGATTGCCGGCTTTGAAGCCGCGTATTCGGCTGAGGGTTCGTGGGCGCAACTCTTCCGCGCCTCGTCCGGTTACCAGGGCACTGAGCTGCTGCGCGACGCCTACATTCCCGGAACCTACCTGACCATCGACCGTTGGGCCAGCGAAGAGGCCTTCCGCGCCTTCCGCAAAGACCACGACGCGGACTATGAAACCCTCGACCGCGCCTGCGACCAGCTCACCAGCCGCGAAGTCCGCATCGGCGCTTACACCGTCTAGACCACTGTTCGCTTTACCCCAGGACCAGAACGTTCTCGGCAAACTCCGCGCCCGCCATATATTGGATACCCTTGTCGAAGGTGACCAGCACACCTTTCTCTCTGATCACAAGCCCCAAAAGATAGGCGTCCGTCACCTGTTGATGGCCGAAGATACGCGCGGCAAACGGTGCCGTAAGGGTTACCCAACTTTCATCGATCGGGCAGTACCAATAGTCATCACGCTCCTTGAGCGCTTGAAGAACGGCGATTGCCTGCTCCAAAGTACGCTGGCCGGGGTGGAATGCTGGATTCGTCGTTACGCGGAGAAATCCCGCCTCCGTCAAGGGACAAATGCCCAATCGCATTCTACCGGAGGAAGCGAACCAGTTCCGCGCCTTCTGGTGATGCTTGTGCTCGGAATCAGTGAGCGCGATCAAGACGTTCAGATCAAGCAAACTTCTTGGGGTCAAACTCTTCCTCCTCAAGTTTCTTCACCATCTCGTCTGTAATGACCCTGCCGGTCCCGGAAGGCGGAAACATCGGAAAACCGTCTGGAGAAAAAACGATTTCGGGTTTAGGCTTCGGCTCCGCCGGCGCCTTGCGGATCAGCTCATCAATGGCCGCACTGAGCGTGAGTCCGCGCGCTGAGGCGTAATATCCGACAAAGGTATGGGTCTCGTCGCTGAGCGTAATCGTGGTTCTCATGCATCTATATTGCATCAAATCTAAGAATGATGCAATATATAACTATTGATGCATAATGCGAAACATCGCAGCCTGGTTCGATGCTTCTCCATCTCTTCGCTATTTTTCTCTGTCATTGTCTCTCCAGCCCTGCTACAATCCCATCGAAATCCAATCCATGCCGCCGCGCCGTTTCCTCGCAGAAAAGGAGGAGCCGGGTTCGGTGAGTATCTTTTTAGGAGTCCCCAAAATGGCGATTGCCGATGACCGCTCGAAGGCCGTAGAAGTTGCCCTCGCACAGATCGAAAAACAGTTTGGCAAAGGGTCGATTGTCCGGCTCGGGTCCAAGGAAGCGCTTGTGCCCATTGCTGTAATCTCAACCGGATCAATCAGTTTCGACGCAGCGCTGGGCGTAGGTGGAATCCCGCGCGGACGCGTCATCGAGGTCTTCGGCCCTGAATCCTCCGGCAAGACGACCATCACCCTGCAGATCATCGCCGAAGCGCAGAAGGCCGGCGGTCTGGCCGCATTCGTTGACGTGGAGCACGCACTTGACCCCGCCTACGCCAAGAAACTCGGCGTGGACATCGATAATCTGCTGGTTTCTCAGCCAGATAGCGGCGAGCAGGCGTTGGAGATTACGGAAACCCTGGTCCGTTCCGGAGCCATCGACGTGCTGGTGGTCGATTCGGTGGCCGCGCTGGTGCCCAAGGCCGAGCTGGACGGCGAGATGGGCGACTCCCACATGGGCCTGCAGGCCCGGCTCATGTCTCAGGCCCTGCGCAAGCTCACCGGCACGGTCTCGAAGTCTCGCACAGCGCTCATATTTATCAATCAGATCCGCGAGAAGATCGGCGTCATGTTCGGTAACCCGGAGACCACCACCGGCGGCCGCGCGCTGAAATTTTATTCCTCGGTGCGCGTGGACATTCGCCGCATCGCCGCCATCAAGGATGGCGACACAGTCACCGGCAACCGGACCAAGGTCAAGATCGTCAAGAACAAGGTGGCCGCACCCTTCCGCGAGGCTGAATTCGACATCATCTACGGTGAAGGCATCAGCCGCGAGGGCGACGTGCTCGACCTGGCCGTGGCCAACAACATCGTCGAGAAATCCGGCGCATGGTACGCCTACGCCGGCGAGCGCATCGGCCAGGGGCGCGAAAACACCCGCACCTTCCTCAAGGACAACAAGGACATCTTCGCCAAGATCGACACCGAGCTGCGCAAGAAGCTGGGCATCGGCGGCGCCAAGGCCGAAATCCCCGAAGTCCCCGCCACCGGACCGGCGGAGGCCAAGGAAGCAGTGCGCGGGCGCAAAGGGTAGACGCTCCGCTGTTCATTAGTGAATCCCAGGTCTCATAGGCCTCGCATTTGGGGACCTGGGAGACCACGAACTCCATGCGGGAAGCGTCTCTGCCCGGACGGCCTGCTTCGTAGTTCCCTGACCACTGACCACTAACCACTAACCACTAACGACTAACCACTGTTTCAGTGCAGATTATTTCCCCACTTCGTCGCACAATGATCCCGAGAAGCCCTCCATCAAATCATCGTCCCGGCACGTCCTCTTCGCGCCGCTTTTTGAGCCGGAAGCTGCCAACAGAGGCCGAAACCTCCCGTAACTCCTTATCCTGGACTATTTTGCAGGCAACTCCTTTTTTTTGAAGATTTTACAGCGCAACCCCACCCGTAAACTAAAGAAAACAAGGAATTTACCTACAAAATATGGGTGGGGGTACCCGAGTACCAGCTCTGCCGGCCCATCAAGACCAACGGCCTGCAATGCCAATCTGCAGAAAACACCCCCTCGCCGACGCCGCACTGGCCACTCATCACTGACCCCTTACCTCTGATTCAATTACCCTAGATGGATCAGAGGAGCACACCATGAGCGTCATTCGGCAAGAAGACTTTATCGCGAGCGTTGCGGGCGCGTTGCAGTACATCAGCTACTACCACCCCGAGGATTTCATTACCAGCCTGGCCAAAGCCTACGAGCGCGAGCAGTCGCCTGCGGCGCGCGACGCCATTGCCCAGATACTCATCAACAGTCGCATGTGCGCCGAGGGCCATAGGCCCATCTGCCAGGACACGGGGATTGTGAACGCCTTTGTAAAGGTAGGCATGGACGCTCGCTTTGAGCCCGCTCCCGGCGAGGAAGCGAAAGACCTGCAACAGATGGTGGATGAGGGTGTGCGTCGCGCGTATCTCGACCCCGACAACAAGCTGCGGGCCTCGGTTCTGGCCGACCCGGCAGGCGCGCGCAAGAACACCAAGGACAACACGCCGTCTGTGGTCAACGTCGAACTGGTGAAGGGCGCAACGGTCGAGGTGACGGTAGCTGCCAAGGGTGGCGGCTCGGAGGCCAAGACCAAGTTCATCATGCTCAACCCCAATGACTCAGTGGTGGAGTGGGTGCTGAAGACCGTCCCGACGATGGGCGCGGGCTGGTGTCCTCCGGGAATGTTGGGCATCGGCATTGGCGGCACGGCAGAGAAGGCGATGCTGTTGGCCAAGCAGTCGCTGATGGACCCCATCAACATTCAGGAGCTGATCGCGCGCGGCCCCAAAAACCGCTCGGAAGAGATGCGTATCGAGTTGTATGACAAGGTGAATCGCCTGGGCATTGGCGCGCAGGGGCTGGGCGGGCTGACCACAGTGTTGGACGTGAAGGTACTGGACACGCCATGCCACGCGGCCAACCTACCGGTTGCCATGATTCCCAACTGCGCTGCTACGCGCCACGCTCATTTTGTGCTGGATGGCTCGGGCCCGGTCTATCTTGACCCGCCCAATCTGGATAACTGGCCCAAGCTGACTTATGACGTCTCGGCAGCGAAGCGCGTGAATCTGGACACGGTAACCCGCGCCGAGGCCGCCACATGGAAACCCGGCGAGGTCATACTCCTGACCGGTAAGCTGCTCACCGGCCGCGACGCCGCGCATATGCGCATGACGCAGATGCTGGACCGTGGCGAAAAGCTGCCGGTGGATTTCCGTGACCGGTTTATCTACTACGTTGGGCCGGTGGACCCTGTGCGCGAAGAGGTGATGGGTCCGGCGGGTCCGACGACAGCCACGCGCATGGACAAGTTCACGCGGCAGATGCTGGCCGAAACGGGATTGCTCGGCATGGTGGGCAAGGCCGAGCGGGGACCAGCGGCGATTGAAGCCATTCGCGAATTCGGCGCGGTCTATCTGATGGCCGTTGGCGGCGCGGCTTATCTGGTGTCGAAGGCCATTCACGGCGCGCGCGTGCTGGCTTTTGAGGACCTTGGGATGGAAGCGATTTATGAGTTCGATGTGCGCGATATGCCGGTAACTGTGGCCGTCGATTCTAAAGGCACCAGCGTTCACCAGACCGGCCCCGCGGAGTGGCAAAAGAGGATTGCGGGAATTCCGATTCTTCAGTGAACAGTGATTAGTGGACAGTGGACAGTGATTAGCTCCGCAACCGCAGAGCTAATCACTGTTTTTGAAAAGGCACGGCTTCACAGCGTGCGGAAGACTCGTTGTTTTGAAAGGGCACGACTTTGGTCGTGCCGAAAAGGGCGCATAATCATTCGGGCTTTAGCCCCGTTGGGAAGTTTCATTTTCTCCGGTTGTCAGGCGTGCCGCGCGCAGAATTGCGTCCACAACCTGCTCGGGCGTGAGCGAGTCAACCGGAATCGAAACGTGCGCCATGCGATAGAGCGGCAAGCGGCGCTTGTAGCGCGCGGAGAGGTTGGCCTGGTCAGCGAGGACTGGGCGACTCTGCTCGGTTCCGCTGCAACGCCTGAGCGTGGTTGCCAGTTCCACTTCCAGATGCACCAGCAGCGTTTCAGACTCGGCCAGCAGCAGCGAGCGTGTGGCCTCATGTTCAATGGCGCCTCCGCCCAGCGCCAGAACCAGTGCATCTGCCTTGGCAAGGCGGGCAATCGCCGCGTGTTCTCGCTCGCGGAAGGCTGCCTCGCCGTGGCGCGCGAAGATTTCGGCGATGGTCGTGCCGGCCTCGGCCTCGATCACATCGTCCACATCCACAAATCTCCAGCCCAGCCGCGCTGCCAACATCGGGCCGACAGTCGTCTTGCCCGAGCCCATGAAGCCGGTGAGAACAATGCGGCGAGGCGCGACCGACTTGGAAGTGGTTTCCACAGCCTTAGTTTACAGGCGTGGAAAAGGGCTTTTCAGCGAGTCAGCGGAGTTAGCCGCGCTGTGCGCGTGTTAGCGGAGTTGGCGGAGTTAGCGGCTTGACCGAAAGGCGCTGGAGCGATGCTTTGGAGCCGTTTTATGGGCAAAAAGCGGATCTTTCCAGTGATTTTCAGAGGCCAAATCTCACGATGCGGGAAAAATTGGGGCCGAAAAGTTTTCAACAGGCATTGATTTCAAACGGGTTATAAATAATATGCAAGGTTTCGAGGGGAAATTTACGCCTCTTGCTCCAGGGGGGTGGGGTACCTGAAAAACGGGGGGCAGGGATTTGCGGACTAGGGACGTTGGGACTTGGGACTACGCGAATAAGGACCATGAAAGCTGCTCTCCTGACTGCTTCCATTGTGCGCCGGGAAGGGAGAATTTTCTGCAACGGACTAGCCGTCCTGGCGGAGGCCTTCAACGGAGCCAGACCCAGGCGCGCACAGCCATTGTTTCAGTCCTCGGCGGTAAGGTGATTCTGTGCCAACCGGGAATCCGTCGTGACGGCATGAGAGTTCTTCCTTCCCGATCCTGCTCGCGGAGCTGAACTTTAGAGATCCCTTATTGCGGCTATTCCCCGCCTAGCGCCACTCCAAAAAGGCGGGCCGCGCCTTGTGAAGGCAAAGCTGTTGCTCCGCCGTGGCCGTTCGTCAGGCGTTCGCGTGGCTCTAGAGAGAGAAGCCTTGTCTGCCGATAGGCACGTTGGAGAATCTTCAACATGACAGCCCCATACCCAGAGTTCTGGCGGGAAGCGCTAGATTCATTGACGGCCCATGTCGCTCTCTTGGATGGCGAAGGAACGATTCTCGCGGTAAACCTGGCGTGGAGGAAGTTCGCGACACATAACGACTTGCCTGATCCAGACGCATGTATTGGCGTGAATTATCTGGCTGTCTGCGAGAAGGCCACAGCCCAGGAGCCGAATGCGGGGGCGATTGTCGCCGGCATTCACGCAGTTCTTGACGGACAAAGAAAAAAGTTCTCCACCCCCTATCCCTGCCACAGTCCCCTAAAGCAACGCTGGTTCATGCTCCGGGTGACACGCTTTGACGGGCCTGGCCCGGCCCGCCTCGTAATCGCTCACGAGAACATTACAGCGCCAAGGGCCGCTCAGATGCGAGCCATGCGCTATGCCAATGAGTTGAAAAAGGCCAACCTGACTCTGGAAGCGCAAGCGCATGAACTGGCCCAAGCTGAACAGTTCGAAGAGGAGATGAATCGAATTCTTGAGCTAATCGCGCGCAACGAACTGCTGGAATCTGTCCTGCATGAAATAGTCCTGTTAATAGAGCACCAACACAAAAGTCTCTGCTGTGCAATCGTATTGAACCGACGCGGATCCCTGGGCGTAGCGGCAATGGGAGACGTCCCCGGCGTCGAAGAGCGGGTTTTCCTTGAGGAGGCCGCTTTCGCGCTTGGCCTCCCTCACTCCAAAGCAGATTCCGAGTCGATGCTGCCGGCTGATAATGCGCAGGGCATAAACTCACCAAGTGAAAGCCGCTTTCTGGTTATCCCAATCAATAAGAACTCTGAGCCGCCTGTAGGGTATCTGGCGATCACGGATCTGCACTCGCATATGCCTCCAGTCGCGGCGCCAGCGTTTGAGCGGGCGGCCGCGCTAACTGCCATTGCTATTGGTCACGCGGCGATCTATGAGAAGCTTTCGTACCAAGCCCATCATGATTCATTGGCAGACCTTCCCAACCGCGCGAGGTTCCGAGAACTCCTTGAGCAGGCTGTAGTGGCCGGCAAACGGCAGAATGATTCCTTTGCGGTGCTTACGCTAAACCTGGATAGATTCCGAAACGTGAACGACAGTTATGGCCATCGAACCGGAGACGTACTTCTGCGGCAGGTTGCCCGAAGGCTCGTGCAGGTTGCGAACTCTGAAGATACAGTCGCACGTCTCGGAAGCGACGAATTTGCGATTCTTCTGAATAGTTGTCAAACGCCTGAAGCTGCGGAGTTAGTCTGCCAACGGATCTGTGCGTCCTTCGAGAAGCCATTTACTGCGCTGGACTATAAGCTACATATAACCTGCAAAGTTGGCATTAGCTTGTTTCCCCAAGATGCTACGGAAGCCACCGCGCTGGTGCGGAACGCAGATGCAGCCCTGGCTGAGATAAAGCGTAAGGGGCGCAACAACTGGCGATTTTACCATTCTGACCTAGGCTCGGCGATCGAAGATATGATCGAAATCGAACGCCACCTTCAAAACTCTATTCGAGATGGTGAGGTTCAACTCCACTACCAGCCGCAATTAGATATGTGCGGGCGAATCGTTGGCCTGGAAGCGCTGATGCGATGGAATAGCAAGGCCCTGGGGTCTGTTTCGCCGGTAAAGTTCATCCCGATCGCCGAGCAAACAGGATTTATCCTGGATCTCGGAAGGTGGGCTTTGATCGAGGCGTGCACGCAGTGGGCGCGCTGGCGAGCTATGGGATTTCCGCCCTTTACGTTGGCTGTGAATGTTTCTGCCGTTGAGCTCTGTAATCAAGGCTTTGCCTCACGAGTCAAGGCTGTCATCGATCAGACGGGAATGGATGCCGCCAGTCTTGAACTGGAAATAACGGAGAGCTCGATGATGGACAATATGAATGACGCCGTCAGAGAGTTTGAGAAGCTGCGCGCACTGGGCATAAAGATATCCATTGATGATTTTGGAACGGGATACTCGTCCTTGAGTTACCTCAAGATGCTTCCCGTCGATTCTGTCAAGATTGATCGCTCTTTCATCCGGGACCTTGGCGAGTCCTCGCAAGGCGCAATCTCTCTCGTGCGAGCGGTCATCGCGCTCGCTCACGGTCTGAATCTGAAGGTGGTTGCGGAAGGAGTGGAGACAGAAGAACAAATGAGCATCCTCACTCACCTGAATTGCGATTTGATTCAGGGTTTTCTGTTCTACAAGCCGCTCAATGCCGAACTTGCCGGTGAAATTCTCGGGCAAAATGCGCTTGATCGAATTTACGCGAGAGTGTAGAACTTTCCTCGTGAAAGCATCGGCTGGTGAGATCGTGATAATTTCCAGCGATTTGTCAGCATCCTTGGCCGGAAATTATTCACTATATCTCGACTCGCTACTCCCGTATACCAGCTATCCGGACATCGGGCGGTGTTGGAAAGCGCACCGTTCGCTTCTACCGAGGACCTGCAGGAGCACAAAACTACCGAAGAGACGAACCTGGTTGTTTACATTTGGAGACTCATGAATCTCGACGAGGAATCACTCCCCCGAAGTCGGCAGGGGATTCCTGTAATGCAGACATCGCGTCATCCCGGGCTCAGCCTAGCGCGATCACCACGGCTCCGGCTGTGATGAGCAGGCCGCCGACCAAGGCCGAGGCGGTGAGTTTTTCGCCCAGCAACAGCCATGCGAAGACGATGACGAGCGGGACGCTGAGCTTGTCAATCGGCGCCACGCGCGAGGCTGGGCCAAGTTGCAACGCGCGGAAGTAGCAGATCCACGAGAGGCCGGTGGCGAGGCCGGAGAGCGTGAGAAAGAGGATGGCGCGGTGGTCGAGCGTGCGGATCTCGCCGTGTTTGCCCAGCGCGAATACGATGGCCCAGGCGAAGACCAGCACCACGGTGGTGCGCAAGGCCATGGCCAGGTTCGAATCCACATGCGCCACACCCACCTTGGCCAGTAGCGCTGTGGCGGCGGCAAAGACGGCGGAGAGTATTGCCCATGTAATCCAGTTCATGGAAAATATGGTACGCCAAAGGAGGGTTTCCCTCAGGGGCTAAAGCCCGCCATTCTTTTTCTTGCGATAACGGCACGACTGAAGTCCCACCCCATCGACGAAGACCTGTCGATGGGGACCCCGGTGAAGTCGTGCCCTGACACAAAGCGGCAAAGGAATAAATGCAGGTCCTTCGACTTCCTTCGCTGCGCTTCGGTTGTTCAGGATGACAACAAACGAGGGGAACCCGAATTTGTTTGGGCGGTTCGGGAGCGAATCGGTGCTCTAAACTCGAATTCATGGAGACGGGCAAAGCCAGCAAGACAGCACTCGGTGTGGCCATACGGCGCGCGGCGCACCAACTGATGGACCAGCCGCCGGTGCTGGACGATCCCATCGCGGTGCGGCTGATTGGGTCGGGCTATCGAGGAAAGATGGGGCGCGCCTCGCATCCGGTGGGGCGAGATTTTCGCGCCTTCATGGCGGTGCGCAGCCGCTATACCGAAGATCAACTGGCCGCCGCCGTCCGTGAGGGTGTGGCGCAGTACGTGGTTCTTGGCGCGGGGTTGGATACGTTTGCTTATCGCAATCCCTTCGCTTCGCTGCGCGTTTTCGAGGTGGATTTTCCCGCCACGCAAGAGTGGAAGCGGGCGATGCTGGCCGAGGCCGATATCGCGCTGCCCGCCGGGCTGACCTTTGTTCCTCTGGACTTTGAGCATCACACGCTGGCGGAAGGGCTCGCAGAGGCGGGATTCGACACGGGCGCGGCCGCATTCTTCGGCTGGCTGGGAGTGGCGCCATATTTGACGCTCGCGGCCTTTCGCGCCACGCTCAGCGTCATTGCGGAATTGCCTGCCGGAACCGCATTGAGCTTCGACTACGCGCTAGCGCCGGAGACGCTGAGCAAAGTTGGCCGCACGGCATTCGCCGCGTTGAGTGGCCGCGTGGCCGCCGCTGGTGAGCCATTTCAACTCTTCTTTACGCCGCAGACCATGGAATCGGAGCTGCGCCGAGCAGGGTTTCAGCGCATCGAGCAGTTGGATTCCGACAGGCTCAATGAACGCTACTTCAAGGATCGCGCTGACGGGCTGAAACTCTCCGCCGTAAAGCTGGCAATGTTGACGACTGCGTGGGTGTAATGGATCGAACCGCCAGACGTGCGCTTTGAGGGCTCCCATCCATTTCGCAAAGTGCGCGAAATGGATGGGGCACCCGAGCTGAAACTCTCTGCCGTAAAGCTGGCGATGTTGGCGACGGCGTGGGTATAGGTGCGCCCGGGCAGGCGGGGCCGCGATAAGATAAGTCATGCGTTCGATTGCTTTTTTTGCGCTCGCTCTTGCACTGTTACCGCTCTCCGGCTGCGGATATCACACCGTGGGCGCGGCCACACACTTGCCGCCCGGCGTGCAGACGCTCGCGGTGCCGCTCTTTGCCACGCGGACCGAGGCGTACCACACAGAGACAGTGATGACCCAGGCAGTGATCCGCGAATTTGCCACGCGCACACGGATGCGAGTGACGCCTGAGGCGAGTGGAGATCCCGACGCCGTATTGCATGGGACGATACTCAAAGAGACGGTCGCGCCGCTCACCTACAACTCCTCAACGCAGCAGTCGTCCAGCTACCTGATCACCGTGGTCGTTTCGGTCACGCTCACCGGCCGCGACGGAAAAATTCTCTACGAGAACAAGAACTACGTCTACCGCCAGCAGTATCAATCCACCACGAATCTCTCCAGCTTCTTCGAGGAAGACCCGGCGGCCGTCGAGCGGCTTTCGCGCGACTTTGCGCGGCAACTGGTGGCTGATGTGCTGGAAGGGTTCTGAGCGGCGAAGGACTTTTGGCGAAATGAGAAGTGGCGCGGAGGATTGACTCTCCGCACCGCTTCACGTTTCAAGCGAAATACTGTTACCACCACCAGGGGCTGCGCACCAGGTTATAGGCATTCACGGTGCCGATGCCGGTGGCAAAGTCCCAACCGGTTCCCGCCGCGAATGCCGGCTTGTAACTGAAGTTCGACGTGGAAAGCACGCCGTTGGTGGCACCGTCCAGATAGCAGTTGAAGGAAGCGGTATAAGTCTTCTTCCCTGACTGAACCTGAACAGCAGTGCAGTTCACAGCCATGTCGCCAAAGGTTACATCGTGAAAAACGCAGCCTGAACCAACAGCGTTGCCGTTGCTGGAATTGCAGGCAGCGCTCCCTTTCCATCCGTACTCCGCGTTTGCAATCGCGTAATAAGTCGGATTGGGATTGCCCTGGCGACCGTGCCGTTGGTTAACCAGAGCCTGGATGCCGGCCATGATGGGCGCGGCAAAGCTGGTGCCGCCAAAGCCGGGCCACGTGTCAGGTGCGCCGGTGCAAGGCACTCCTCCGCCGGCCGGATCGGAGTAGCAGATGGGGTAATAGTGGCCCCAGAGGCCGTTTGCGGCAAACAGAGAAACGTCGGGAATGTCGCGCACGCCGTCATGCGGCACACCGACCAGCGACTGCCAGTAAGGCTTCGGGTAGCCCGCGCAGTTGCCGCTCACCACGCCGGAGAGTGAGGGATTGCCGTATGCGCAGCCGCTTGGCCCGCCGCTGCCCGAGCCGGTGGTGAGAAATTCCTCGCCGAGCGTAGTGTTGCAAAAGCCGCTCGGCCCATAGCCTGCGGGCGAGCCGGTAACGTAATCAGACAGCAGTGCGCCGGCGCAGGAGTCATTCCATGGAATCTCCGGCATATACGAGATGGCCGACTCATAAGTCGCCGTGTTGGTCGCATTCCAGTAAGTGGAGTTCTCGTTCAGATAAGAGTCGCCAAAATCGGTCCCGCCCACTGCCACGTTATACGCCGTGGATGCGAGCCCGCTTACGCCGATGCCGTGCACGGCGATGGCCTCGTCGGCATCGCAACTGGCAGCGCCCTCGTCTCCCGAGGAGACGAATACGGATACGCCTTCGAGGGCGGCTATTTCATAGGTGATCGCGTAGGAGAAATTTGCCGCGGCGCCGTTCTCGGCTTCGCACTCTCCATAACTGATGCTGACCAAAGGAGGTGGGTCGGGCTGAATCAGCAGATTTTGCAGCGCGATCAATCCGCCGAAGGTGGTTGTGGTGTCAGCGCATGAGGCAAGCATGATTGCCGCATTAGGCGCGGATGCCGAGGCATACTCCGCGTCGATGATCGCTTCCACGTCATCGCTATTCACGCCGGGATCGGAGCAGTTGCCCGGCCAGTTAGCGCCCGGATGGACCTGAGTGAACGAGCCGGAGGTGTATTTTGAAAGGCCGAAGGTGTTGCGGAAAGTGGTCCAGTCGCTTGTGGAATAAACATTGGTGTCTTCAATGACCACAATGGTTTGTCCCTTGCCGGTAATGCCGGCCGCGAAGGCGGGGTTGAGGTTGTAGATGGTGGCCAGATCCGGCGGAGTTACAGCGTAATAAGGAAACCCGCCCGAGGTGAAGGTGTAGTTGGGCTTGGGCTTGGCCTCATGCAAGGGCCGGGGCCTGAAGTCGTTCAGCGAGACAATGCCTGCAACCACAGGGCTGAGAGCCGCGGGAATCTTTGGGTCAGTTGAGTTTGCTATGTGGCGTGCGCCCTTGGCCTGGTAGTTGTGAATCTCAGCGCCGAAAGCCTCGCGAACCTGCGCTGCCGTGCCGGAGAAATCAATGAGCACTTTGTTCGGATACACTCCGTTGACCGTGAACCCGTGCGCCGTCAGCCAGCCGGTCACCTGGTCAATGTCAGCCTGTGCCACGCCGTATTTCGCGCCAATCTGCTCGGCGGTAAGCCACTGGTGAAAGTTGGGCGAGCTTTTGTCGTTGAGGCTGGCGGCGTAGGCGTCCAGAGCAGCCTGCTGCGCGGGAGCGCGATTGAGAAGCAGTTGCATGTGGCCGAGCGTCAGCCCGTCGTTTACCGGGCCGAGGTCGTTGGCGGGGATGGCCTCCGGGCGGGTGTTGCCCGCCAGTGTCACCTGCGCTGCGTCGTTGATGGTCCCGACAATACGGGCATTGGTGGAGGCGGTCTGGGCCGCGGCTGAGAGAGCAAGACTAGGGACAAGAATCATCATCGAAGCCAGGCTCAAACACCGGAGTGGAGTTTTCATCGCACTTCTCCTTGGCAATGGGGAATTCACAGAGACGGGGAACCGTGCTTTCCAGCGGCGTTTGGGGAGTACCAGGTTTGCCAGCGAGGGGAATCGCGCGGTCGGAGCCCTGAGTTGCCCCACAGTCTAGCAGGAACAGAATGAAACGAGAAAGAAAAATCAGAGGCGGCGACAACTAAATTGCTGAGTGACGCCGGGAAGGTCCGCAGCCTGTTCGGAATAGTTCTGTTAAGGCGGAAATGCACTGCAGGCATAGCGCCATATGCTATGTCTTTATCTTCATCGTTCAATCCTCTTGGAGGCTCGCTACTGAACACTTCCGAAGCTGTCGGGCAAATCTTCGCTTTGTTCACCTTGGACTTCCAAAGATTGTTGTGGCGTTTCCACTAGCGCAAAAATGTTTGGACCTGTCTTTTTGAAAATCGTTCTTTTGCGTACATATGCTGCCAATGATCCGCTGAGCGATATGCGACCACTTTTATCTACGCTCTTGCCCATCTTTTTCAGAATCTCATTGACGTGCATAGGCTTACCTTCGGCTTGCAAAATACTTCTGGCCTGCGCCAGCATCGTCCCTGGTCGCAATTCCTGCCCAGATCTGGCATCAGGGGACTCTTTAGGCAAGACCTTCATCGAATCCTGAATCGCCTGCAAATAGGCTTCGGCTTGCGCCAGTTGGAGCCTTAAATCTATGATTTCACTATCCTTTTTGTCTGCCAGTTTCTGCAAACTTTCCCGAACGCCCATTGTCTCGCCCTCCTCAAGTGCTTAGTATATCGTGAAATGAAAAGATGTTAAAAATATAAAAGTGGTATAGAAAAGGCGAAATGCAGTACACTCATTTCCATAAGGAGCGATGGGGCTATGGAAACCAATCTCACATATGTCAAGGATCAACTGGCTAAAATTCAACAACTTGCCCATAATGGCCAGCCTTACTGGGATGCGCGCAAGTTGATGGAGGTTTTAGATTACAAGGATTGGAGAGTTTTCCAAGAGGTGATCGAAAGAGCCAGGCAAGCTTGTGAGATGTCGGGCAACTTTAGCACGGACCATTTTGTGTCATTCCCCGAATTGGTTGAGATTGGAAGCGGAGCGAAGCGAGAAAGAGACAACTGGAAGTTGAGCCAGTATGCCTGCTACCTCGTCGCAATGAACGGCGATCCCTCGAAACCGGAGATTGCTAGTGCACAGACATACTTTACTGTGCAGACATACCGCCAGGAAAAGCAAGACACACTTTCCGAAGAAGAACGGCGTTTGCTTCTTCGCGCACGGGTGAAAGATGCCAACCGTAAATTGAGCGGCGCCGCCAAAGACGCAGGCGTTCGCAGCGTTATGTTTGGTGTCTTTCAGGATGCAGGATATAAGGGCCTCTACAATGGCATTGGGGTACGAGCGATAAAAGAAAAGAAAGGCATCAGTGATAAAGAGGATCTTCTCGATTGCGTTGGCCGAGCTGAACTTGCAGCAAATGAATTTCGCATCACGCAGACAGAAGAAAAACTTCGGATAGATAAAGTCAAAGGCGAACAACGCGCGATTGATACACATCTCGCTGTCGGAAAGCGGGTTCGTCAGGCAATCAGAGAAATTGGTGGCACAATGCCGGAGCATTTGCCGGCAGAACCGTCGATAAAGAAGCTTGCAACGAAGAAAGCTAAGGCTCTCAGGGATTGAGTTGGTTCATTCTGGCGGCGCGGGGCTGGCTTTGGCGCGCTGGGGAAGGTATTCTGGAGCCGGATGATCCCTGCATCAATCAGCCGCGCCGTGCCGAGAATGGCCCCTGAAAGACCGCTCCCGCGGAGACTTGCCCGATGACCGCCGCGCGCTGGGGCGCGGGTTTTGCCGCCACAGGCCGCTTTGTGGCGGAGATAGAAGCCGCTGCCGCCGGCAAAGGCACGCTGAAACCTGGCTATGTGCTGGCCGGAGACGAGACATTTCTCCTCGACCGCTGCCGAGCCGCCGTACTCAAAGCCTTTGTGCCTCCGGATCTGCGGGACTTTTGCCTATCTGACCTCGATCTTTCCAACACCTCCATCTTCGAGGTGCTTGACCGTGCGCAGACCCCTTCGTTAATGGCTCCGTTCCAGGCGATTTTTGTGCGCAACGTGCGCCAGCTTTATACCCGCGGCGCGAAAAAGGATGAGTTTGCCGCTCTGGAGCGTTATTTCCGCTCGCCCAATCCACAGGCGCTCATCATCTTTGTTGCCGACTTCGTGCGCATCCCTTCGGACGTGCGGCGCATGGAGATGGACGACAAGAACCGCTTCGAGCGGCTCACAGAAACCCTGGGAAGCTACTGCGGCATGGTGGAGCTGGCGCGGGTCACAGAGGAAGACGCCATGCGCTGGGTTGCGGCCACCGCGCAGGAGCAGGACGCTCATGTGGAGGCTGACGCGGCCCGCGAGCTGGTGGACGCGCTGGGCGCGGATATGATGCTGATTTCTTCAGAACTGGAGAAGCTGCTGCTCTTTACCCTGGGCCGTGGGCGCATCACGCTGGGCGACGTGGAAACCATGGTGCTGGCCGCCAAGCAGCGTTCGCTTTACGAGCTGACCGATGCCATCAGCGCTCGCGACCGTGTGCGCGCGCTGGCGCTGCTGCAAGGGCTTCTGAATAGTTCCGACGCCGGAGAGGACGCGGCCATCGGCCACCTTTATATGCTGGCCCGGACTTTCCGCCAGATGCTGGTGATTTTGGAGAAGAATGTCCGCGACTCGCGCGCCATCTGGCAGGCCTTGTGGCAGGGCTTCCGCTTGCCGCCCTTTGCCGCCGATGACCTCATCCGCCAGGCACGCCGGTACAAAAGCCGCCGCGATCTGACCCGCGCTCTGCGCCTGATTGCCCGCGCCGATCTTGAATTGCGCTCCTCGCCGCCCGACAAGCGCCTGGTGCTGGAGCGGCTGGTCTATGAACTGGCCTCCGAGCCGAAGCCCGTTTCGCCCATTTTTGCGCCCAATCAGCTCTCCATCGAGGCATAGCCAATCGTGCGCGGCTTCGTTGACCAGAACCCGCTTAATCCACACCCCGCCCATTGAGCCACGGGCCATACTCCCGATCCATGCCCTCGATGTGCTCGGTGAACGATTCCCTCAGCATGCAGAGCAGCGGCCGCATCTTCATCTGCTCGCCGTGTTGCACGCGATGGGAGGACTGGAGAATCTGAGCCATAATGCGCTGGTGCTCGGTGCGGTGCACGGCCAGGCCTGGAAACATATTTCGCTCCAGCAATTGCTCTTCGCTTGAAAAATGCATCCGCGTGAACTCGATCAGCCGGTCCAGTACCTCGTTGATCTGTTCCCTGCACTCGCCATGCACCACGACCAGGCGAAGCTCGTTCATCGTATCCATCAGGATGCCGTGCTGGTCGTCCATGGCTCTCACGCCAACGCTTCCGGCGTGATTCAAAGATAAAAGGGTCACAGGGCCTCCGCGATTCACCTTAGGGAATATCGGCCTCAATGAGCCAAGTTTTCAAGTAATCTGCGCGGGCTCGGTGACAAAGGTTTGGCCTGGTGCACTTGCGAGGGCATCTTTCGCTGGAGCTGGTATGCGTTGTATTTGTTGCTGCCGGTGGCCGTAGCTGGAGTTTTCTATGGCCGCGCATGGCGCAGCCAGCGCCGCGTGGGAGCCTCGGCCATCACCCACGTTTCGGTGGATGCGATCTGATCCTTATGGCTTCGCCGATGAAACTGTTCTGTGGGTATGCGCGTAAGTCAGGTAGCCTAGCCCCACGCGCATATTATGGTCCACTGGTCCGGGAACGGTGAGGCCAATGGTGATTCCCAGGATGGCGTGCGTCACGGCCAAAGTATAGAGGTTGCGGTACTTGACAAAGAGCAGGCAAGCGGCAAAACCCCAAAACAGAGTAACCGCACCAAGAATGGGGTTGGGCAGATGCGCCACCGCAAAGATGGCCGCTGCCACAACCGCCGCGAGTTTTGCGCTGGGAAGCAAGCGCAGGAATCGCGGCAGGAAGAAACACTGCAGCAGGAACTGTTGCCCGAACGCCCAGAGGGCATAGCCCACATAGGATTCAAAAAACACAACAGGGCTGCCGGGCAACTGCAACGTGTGCTGCGTGTAAGCAAAGGCGAAAGCGGCGACGGTCCCGAGCAGCGCCAATCCTACCACCCAAAGCGAGCGAAAGAAGTTATCCCCGCTCAGCCCCATCGCCTTCAGGCCAATGAACGACCTGGAAACCATGGCCGCGATCGCGATGACCGCAACCCACCAAAGCAGCTTTTGCCAAGGGAGCGGCGTCCATAGGACAAGCAAAATCAGCCCATAGGCGGCGATAAGCTCCGCTAAATCGCGCCGCCGGCTCCGCGCCGAGATCGGCTCGCTTTTCTCCGGAATGGAAACCGTGTCGCCTGCCATGTCACCGATGTTAGACGAGTGTCGAATGTTTATTCGAGCAGAATTGCCGGGTCCGTAACAGAACCGGGTGGTTGGCCGCGGGTGGTCAAGGTCACAGCCGCCAGCAGAATGAGGCCGCCGCCTGCCCAGGCGAAGGGGCCAAGGTGTTCGCCGAGCAGCTTGATGCCCAGAAAGGAGCCAAGCGCCGGCTCGATATTCAGAAAGACTCCGGCGCGCGAGGCCGGCACGTGGTTAATGCCCCAATTCCACAAGAGCGTGGTGGTGGCCGTGCACAGCACGCCGCTGATGGCCAGCGCCGTCCACGCGGTAAGGCTCACGTGGGCAATGGGCAGCGGCGCGACTTTGGCATGAGTCAGAGGGCTCAACGCCCACGGCCCCAGCACCCAAACAGCCAGCATCATGGTTCCTGAAAAAATGGTGTATGCCGTCACCACAATCGGGCTGTGCGTCTCCATCAGTTTTCTGCTGAGCAGAATCCATGCCAGCGCGGTGAAGAGCGAGGCCACAATCAGCAGGTCTCCGGTGAGCGTCGGTTCTCCGCGCGTCACCGAGCCCCGGCTGCCGCCCAATGTAATGAGCGCCGCGCCCACAGTGGAACCGAAGAGGGCCAGCCATGCGATGCGGTCAAGCCGCTCTTCTGCTGCTCTGGCGCCGGCAAAGAGCGGGGCCGCCGCGGCCAGCAACACCGGCATCGCGCCCACCATCAACGATGCGTGGCTGACCGTCGTCAGCGCCAGGCCGTGAAACTGGATCAGAAACTGAACGGGCACGCCGAGAAACGCGCAGATCAGCAGCAGGCGCACCTCGCTGCCGGTAAGCCGCACCCGCCTGCGATGCAGCAGCGCCACCGGCAACATGCCCAGGCAGGCAAACAGAAAGCGATAGAGAACCATATGCTCGACGCTCATCTCGTTCAGCGCCAGCCTGCCAAAGTAGAAGCCCGTTCCCCACAGGCACCCGGCCACAAGGCATGCGCCGTAACCGAGAAAACTGATGCGCCGGCTTGTTGCTGCGTTCTCTATCATTCCTCTTCTACTGTCGCACACGCGCGGGCCTTGACGTATCGATGCCAGAAACCGATAGTGGCGCGGCTCCCGAGCAACCGGACAACGGGCGTAATTGCGCAAAGAAAGACCGCGAGAACTCTTCATTGAGCGCTACGGGCTGTTGTCGGCACGGGACTTTCACCACAATATCTTTGGCTGGATTTGGCAACTGTGCCCCATTTAACCCGATCAACGCGCAGTACACGTACCCCTAGCCTTCGGAATCGTTGATAATTTTACCGAGGTGTGGAGATGAAAACCTCCAAGGTCGAAGCGGCTGCGTTGCGCTCGATGATGATGTCACGCATCCGGTCGAAAGACACTAAGCCTGAGATGCTGGTCAGGAAGGCGCTTCACCGGCTGGGCTTTCGCTTTCGCCTGCATGTTCGTGACCTACCGGGACGCCCGGACATCGTCCTCCCAAAATACGGGGTCGTTATTCAGGTCAAGGGATGCTTCTGGCATGGTCACACCTGCCGCGATGGGAGGCTTCCAAAATCAAATCGGGGATACTGGGTGCCAAAATTGCTTGGGAACAAGGAGCGGGACATCTACAATGAGCGCAAACTTCGGCGCATGGGCTGGTCCGTTCGCATCCTCTGAGAATGCCGTATATGCGCCCTGAAACAGGGAGGCCTTGAAAAATTGCTAGCCAGCCTGTTGCACAACAAGTTTCCCCAACCCGAGAAATAGGCCAGCAGTCATTGCGCGGGTGGTACATTCGCATTACTAAATGCCAATGGCCACGAATCGATCAAGCAGTCTCGAAAAGGAACCTAACCGTCGCGAACAGGGAGATCCGGACTCGCTACTCATTGAGCAGCTTGAGAAGGCAATCCTCAGAAATGCTGGTGGAATTGGGAAATTCAAGAAGGAGATTCCTCTTCTGCTGCGTAAAGCCATAGATGAGGTCATCGATTCGGCCCGCACAAACCGCTTCACTCTCGACGAGACGAAGATTAACGAGAGAATCTACCTCGGAACCAAGATTAGGGTTCAACTGAGGAACCGTCTGCAACTGGGACGGTTGAAAATGCTTGGTCGCAGCTTTGGTGAAACCGAGGTCGGAATCCAAAGCACAATTAATCAAGCGTGGTCCCTTCCCTCCGAGGCCATTGGGAATCTGTGCCTTTTGGTCAAATCCGATGAAAAACGTGCGATTTGTTCAGTTGGTGCGATGGTGATTCGGGATGAAGTCTTGAATGCAGCCGGGAAATCTTCAGGAAGGCGAGTGATTTCCAAGAAAGGCATTGCGAGTATTCACTGGATGCTCATCAATGAACCGCTTCCCGTTACCTCCTTATAGTTGTCTGCCGGACATAAGAAGGCGCTTCTTCACGCGCCTGCTGGGAAAGAGCTTCAATCGTATTCGGTGACTGCGCATGACCTTGGCTGAACGCGATGTTTTTATGAACTTCTACCAATAGCGAATCGATCTCGGTCCTCGCGAAGATCTGACAGTCCGAGTACAAATCGATGAGCCTTGACGGCAAAGTTGCCATCAGTGATGACAGATCATAAGAAATCTCTGTGAACCGGTTCCGGAATGATTTAATTTGCGTAAGATTGTCAGCAAGTTTGGTTTTCCGTAGCGAATCATCGGGCCAAATGCGCGCCCAATATTCGCAAGTCATGCACTTTGAGCCGCAACTGGTGCCGTCATGGGAGAGAAATGACTCCCAGCCGGAGCGTGCCAGCAGCGATGAGGCTGGCCGAGAATCATCTGTGCGCTTTCTGTTGTTGCATTCTTTGCATGCCACCAGCACATTTCCTGGCACATGAAGACCTGCACGGAGCCGGTTCATCCCGTCGAGGTGCTCAACAATAGAATTTTCCCAAGTCAACTCGCGTGAGCAATAAGGGCATTGATTATTGAAACTTTCTCGAACCATTTGGACATATTCTTTGCCTTTAACTTTAATCGCGCAGCTTCTTGAGACAGACCTGCTCAACTCGTGGAGAAACATGCTGATAAGCTTATTGGCCACATCCGATTTGGCGTTCGTGTTCCCGCTGAGTAGTTTCGAGGCCGGATCTTTCAATCTTTGCCTCCAAGCAGCCAATCAACCTTAACGTCTAGAACCTTGGCAATCGCCCGGAGTTCGAAATCGAGGACACGACGAAGATTGTTTTCGATCTTTGCAACCGCAGCGCGATCCATCTGCACTCCAATAAGGGCAAGTTTCGCGGAGAGATCGTCTTGTGTGAGCGAAGGTTTAGATGCGGCACGAGCCTCGGCGATCCGTCGGCCGGAGATATTCCTTTTGATGGGAGCCTTGCTCACATCGAAAGGCTAAACTTTATGGATGCAATAGATGTTCTATAATAGAACAAAGGCGAAAGTTTCGGTATTTATTCGATTTGGGCATTCGAATATAGACCGGACACGGCTCTGACTAACTAATTCGGGTAGTCTTCAAAAACAGCATCGAGTATGCCGCGAACATTCTCGATAATCACAGCACGTGGCTGAACCTCTTCAATAATCCGCAGCGCGGCAGGAAAGAGATTGCGCTCGTCGAGTTTTCCCAACTGCTTTCCGGCCTTCGAGAATGGCGGGCAAGGAAGCCCTGCCGCCACTACATCAACCCGTCCTCGGAACGGCTTGGCATCAAAGGTGTTCAGGTTTTCTTCGATAACATTCCACTTCGGACGGTTGAAACGCAGTGTCTTGCACGCATGGCTATCGAGTTCAACCAATCCAACGTGGGCAAAACCGGCCTGTTCAAAGCCGAGCGCCTGGCCGCCCGCACCTGCACATAATTCGAGGACTGAAATTGCGCTCATGAATTTCATTGTGCATCGAAATGGTTGTCTTTGTCTCCATTTGCGCACGTGAATTTGAACTGATTTTCCCAATTGTTTGAATATGAATGGCTTAATTCCGCTCTGGGAAAGATGAAGAAGTGGACTGAATTCGGGAACTGTCCGAATTCAGTGCATCCTACGCGCAAAGCAATCACACGAACGAAACGATTTCACATGCTCTCAGTTGCCGCAAAATCGCCTTCCCTCTCAAGAAGCGGCTTGGGAGGGCCTTGCGGTTGAATGACAGGCAAGCCGGAGAGTCGCGTCACTGCCGAATACCAGCCGCATCGGCGAGAATGAATGTCGATGGCGAAACGGCTTTTGGGATCGGAATGGGATTTGCGCGGGAGCCTTTTGCGCACGGCGCTAATTCTGGCGGTGGCCGGAATGGCGCTCGTCGCGCTCCCGTTGGCCCAGGCGCAAGGGAGCCTGCTCGACGCTCCAAAGCCCTCCCGCGAGATTCGCGCGCCTGAGTTGCCCGACCGGCTTCCCAACAAACCCTCTCAGCCTCCTGCGTTCAAGGTTCCCGTCGAGCCGCTTGGCTTTTCCGCGCCGGGACCGCTTTACCTGGGCCAGCGCAACAGTCTCGTTTCGCTCGACTTCCTCGATGAAGACCGGCTTCTGTTCACCTTTCGCGTGCCGGGGTTGATCCGCCGCGAACCCGGCGAAGAAGATGTGCGCCAGATTCGCGCCGTGGTGCTGGCGTTGCCTTCAGGCGCGGCCCAGGCCGAGGCACTTTGGACAGTTCACGACCGGCAGCGTTACCTGTGGATGCTCACCGGCGGCCGCTTTCTGTTGCGTGACCGCGACAACCTTGAGATGGGCGACGCCACGCTGCAACTCAAGCCCTTCCTGCGTTTTCCGGGGCCCTTGCTTTCGCTCGATATGGACCCCGCGCAAAAGTTTCTGGTGACCAATTCGCGCGAGCCCGCGGCGTCGGGCAGCAAGGAGTCGGATGGACAAAAGCTCGCCGACACCGATCTTGCCGTGCGTGTCCTGCGCCGCGACTCCGGCCAAGTGGTGTTGGTCAGCCGCGCCCCCTCCACCGTTCATTTGCCCATCAACTCCGACGGCTACCTGGGAAGTCTGCGCGAGAGTGGCGACGCATGGATGCTGGACCTGAACTACTTCAGCGGCGGCAGCAATGTTCTTGGCCGGATCGACTCCACCTGTTCGCCGCTCTTCGATTTTCTTTCCGAGCGGGAGGTGCTGGTGACCACTTGCACTGACACGGGCGCTGGCAAGTTGGTGGCCATGACGACCGATGGCCGTCGGCTGTGGGAGGCGCAGACCTCCGACGAGTCGATGTGGCCTCTGGTGGTCAGGTCGCCGGATGGTTCGCGGCTGGCGCGCGAGGCTCTGGCCATTACTCATCCGGTCAGCGCTCGTTCGCCCGTCAGCCAGGACGACATCAAAGGGCAACTGGTCGAAGTTCTGGATGCGGCGGACGGCAAAGTTGCGCTGCAAGCGTCAGCCTCTCCAGTCCTCGATGCGGGGGGTAATGTGGCCATCTCGCCCTCTGGGCGTCGCGTGGCCGTGCTCAATGGCGGCGCAATTCAGGTTTTTGAGCTTCCGCCGCCTCCGCCGCTCGCGGCCACCACCGCCCACCCGCCTGCCCGCTGACAGGGACGCTGCCCGGGTCACGCAAAACAGCCATGGATTCTGCTACACTGATTCAAGCGTAATCAAGGGGTCAAACGCGCCAGGCCGCGCCCCGTAGATACGCTCCTGCAACCCATGTTCGGGGAGTGGCTCAGCCTGGTAGAGCACCTGGTTCGGGACCAGGGGGTCGGAGGTTCAAATCCTCTCTCCCCGACCATCTTTAGAATCAATCGGTTACAACAAATCTTCCGGTACTGAAAAGTATGCGCCAAGGGGTCATTTTTGGCAAGCGTTTTCCGTTGCTGAATGCGCTATTCAGATTCCGGGAAGCGGGGAATACCGCGCTCGCTGAGGACTCGCTCAGCGATGCCGATTCGTCTCTTGGTCTTGGCTATTGGTTGCGTCCAAGCATTCAATCGACAACTGCCACAGCTTGATTGCTTCTGTTGGTGAGGCAGTCTGCATCATGTGCGTCCAAGCCGCCTGTGCCGCAGGCTGGGTCGTGAATAAGCTGGCCCGGCTCGGGGCGCATTACGTCCACAATGGCCTGAATCGGTGCGCGCGGCGTGAAGTACTGGCCAGCGCCGCCCTTCACGTCTGCAGCGTTCTTTTCCAGCAGCCCCTCGTAAGCGTCGCCCTTCACGTCCACGCCCAGCGTGGTCCATGTTTCGCGGCCAATCAGGTCGCTGATCAGCCGCTTCAGCTTGGCGGGGTCCTGGATGCGGTTCTGCGCCTTGCGAAAGATGGTGCCCAACATGCCGGGCTTCTTGCCAAGCTCGACCAGAATGTGCCGATAGTGCTGGTCCAGATCATCGCCGTCCAGCCGCTCAAGACTTTGCCAGTCCAGCGCGCGGGGAATGAGTATGACTCTCTCCGGGAAGAGCTTCTGCCGTTCGTCGGCCATCTTGAGGAAGAGCAGGAAGGTGAGCTGCTCAATGTAGTCCTGATACGATAGGCCGTCATCGCGCAGGATGTTGCAGTAGTTCCATAGCTTCTGAACGATGGCGTTGCTGGTCATTTGCGCACAATCCTAAGCTGGGCCGCAGGTGTTTTCTTAGGAGCCTTGTCCTTTATCAGTTGCTCCATGAGCCAGAGAATGGCCGGCTTGAAGTTGCCCCATGCCAGAGCCATGTTGTCGAGACACAGAATCGCCTCCTCTTCGCTGCCGGGCGAATACATATCGGGCATTTCTCCGGGGAGGTTCTTTGGCCCGCTCAGGTATAGCTCCACGAAGGAGTTTGTCTCGCGCGCTTTTTTCAGCGCGGCGGCGGCACCCCGCAGATCGCCAGAGAGGAAGCGCTCCAGCACGCGGCCCCAGGCAAAGTTCGCCGATGCGTCATCTTTATAGGTATGCTGCAATAGCTTGCCAGCTTCGTCCAGGCTGCCGAGCGCAAGATACAGCCCCAGCAGCGGATCGCGCACACCTTGGTTGTCGTTCGGATTCAAGACGAGCATCTTCTCATAGTGCTTGATCGCGTCCAGGTTGATTCCCTCGGCGCGCAAAAGAGCGGCCAGTTGCTCCAGGGCGCGCATATAGGGGCGGGTGTCGAGCAGACCCCAGAAGTGCCCCTTGTTCTCCTTGAAGAATTCCGCCCCCAGCGACCGCTCCCCGGCGGCCACTGCATTTTGCAGGGCTTCAATCATCTTCTTCGGCGAATCCGACTCGATGCCGGCCAGCACCACCAGCGCATCCACGCAGTCCGGGTCTTTGCGCAGGGCGCGCTTGGCCAGCTTGCGCGCCTCGGCCTCGCTCTCCGCCTCCATGGCGTCGAAGGCCAGTTCTTGCGCCTCGTGCCTGGCGTCCGCCTCGGCGTCGCTCAGCCCGTCCAGCACGGAGGGAGCTTGCAGCGAGGTCAACAGGGCATTCATGTCGCCCGGCGCGATCATACCGCTGCTCTCCATCAGCTTTTCCAATTGGCGCATCGCCGCTTTGATTTCCGTGCTGGGCGGAACTTCCTTCCTCGTGGGGGATTTTTTGGCGGGCTTCTTGATCATCGCTCTCCTCGCTTCTTGGCCGCTTTTCGCGCGGCGGTCTTCTTCGATGATTCCACACGCTCGGCGCGAATGCGTTCGAGCAGGGCGGAGGCGGGCTCGTCGGCTGGGTCCTGGGGGACGAGTTGGCCGATGAAGGCAGAACTCAAGACCGACTGCCTCAGGCGTTCACTTCGCATAACCCCGGTCTTGACGACATCATGCAATGCCTCGGAAAGTGACAGCCTCAAATCTACCTCCGATACAATTCTTGCCTGTTCTTGGATGGGGGGTATTGGGATCGCCAATAATCGAAGAATCGTACCATTTATTCCGGGTCTCGTCTGCCCTCGGACCCCTTGCACTAGCTGAGCCTCGACAGCCTTGGACCCTCTGAGGGCATTCATCAGAAAGAGTGGGTCGATGACGGCTCGATCAACCGAAATACGGTACACATGTTTCGTGATAATTGCCGGCTCACAGTCCGGGGGGAAAGACGCAACATCTTCCGACGGTCGCCATCACAGTGATCAAGACATCTTGCGGCCTGGCAGAATACTTCGCAAGTTCTCGATATTTGGCGGGGCTGATTCGATTTTGGCTTCCGAAACTGAACTTGCCATCGAAAACATTATCGATGCCAACCGCGAGAATGCCCGTCTCGTGAAACTCCGAATGCAGAAGGTTGCTCCCAAATGGACCGCTCTGAATTGAGCGGGGCTCAGGCGATGCTAATTCTTCGATCGATGCCCAGCACCAACCTTCAGGTAGGAGTGGAAGATTTGTGGTGTCGGGGGCGGAGGGTTCTTTGTACTTTTGTTTCCAGTGGTCGTCTTTGGGGGCTTGCCGGAGGCTTGCATCTTGGCGAGCGTGTCGGCTTCCCAGCGAGCACGGCGCTCGCGCAGGATGCGCTGGAGCAGCTTGTCTGCCGGTTCATAGGCGCGGCCCTCCTTGCGAGCGAGTTTGGCTTCCGTGGGAACCAGACGGCCCTCGCAGGCAGCCTTTAGCACCGAGGCGCGATACCGCTTGAGATTGGCCTGCACCCGTTTCAGCGCCGCTGTCGCCGCATCCAGCCGCGTGAACTGTTTCTCGATTTCGGCAACGATACGGTCTTGCTCTGGGCGGGGAGCCAAGAGAAGTTCATAGGTCACAATTTGATCGAAATCCACTCGCGGGCGATCATTGGCGTTCAAATGCGAAGAGAAAGACACGAATGCGGAGGAGTTCAAGAAATAGGCAAGCCACTCGGAGCTAACCTCCGCGCGCTTTCCGAAGACAATAAACTCCGCAGAGCAAAGTCCCTCGAATCTAGCCAGCAGGACTTTGTTGAGATAGGGGCGGAGCCGACCATACAAGACGTCGCCCGCCTGAAAATGTACCGCGCTGCTCTTGAGCCAGCTCGCCGGAACTGTACCAAGCAAACGCATCGAATGAGCTTCGACATGCTCCATGCCAACGAAGGGAAGATGCGGTAGATCCCGCGGAAGTTCACGTGGCCGGTCCGGAGATACAAGTTGGGCCAATGTCGCTTCAGCCCACCCCTTCGGCAATTTCCTCATGCCGCCAGCACCTCATTAAGTTCGTTGAGCAGCGGCAGGAAGCGGTCTCCGAAGATGAGTTGAGCGCGGCCGAGACCGCCCCAGCGGGAGAAGGGATCGAGTTCCAGATCTTCCGGCTCCACGGCAAGACTCGATGCGATGTGGTCGCGAATGGCCTCGAGCCAGCGAAGCTGATCGGGGCGGAAGTCTGTGCCTGCGTTCTGCTGCCCAGCGAGCCAAGCAGGACTCGACCTCGGCGCGGCGGGGTTCGAGTTGCGGCTTCTGCTTGAGGGCGAAGCGAACGAGATTAACCAGGTCGGCGGCGACCTCCGTCCGGCTGCCGCGAACGTGGGCCGAGTCGATACGCTCGTAGGCGCGCCAGAGTTGGTCCGGTGTCAGATGCGGACTTCCGTCAATCGGCTTTTCAATCAGCGTGGCGAGCGCCTTGACCTGCTTGAGCGAGAGGCCAACGGCGTAGGGCTTGCTATAGAGAATTTGCAATACCTCGATCTCGTCTTTGTGGTCGCGGAGGAACTGTTCAAAAGACTGCACCATGCGCAGGGCGCGTTCGCGCACCACTTCCGCTGGGCCGGCTTCCAGGAGATGGTCCTGGTTGATGGTATCAATGATCTGCTCGTAACTCTTCTTTATACCAAGGATGAGGTTGCGCAGGGCGGGGTTGGCGGCCAACGGCTTGGCGGCCTGGTGCAGAAGCTGCATACGCGCCTGGGCAATCTCCTCGTCTATCGGCTTGGCTTGCTGAGCTACGCGCTGCCTGACGTTGTGGTACTCGCGTGAGTATGGAGCCACATCGGCCAGGATGGCCATCTTGTGGATGTCTGGATAGTCTTCCGG
>Ga0255350_1000090_pt1 | contig 35054 bp, 32 predicted proteins | sample HBST25r1metaG_FD_186028 | JGI IMG/M metagenome (GOLD analysis project Ga0255350, IMG submission 186028) | Peat soil microbial communities from Stordalen Mire, Sweden - H.B.S.T-25.r1 | ecosystem: Environmental > Terrestrial > Soil > Wetlands > Peat | place: Sweden: Norrbotten County, Stordalen...
GGGTTCAGGTAAGTGTGCTGCGGGCCGTCCAGCTCGCGAGACGGCGGAACGAGGAGACAGTCGCCCTCGCCGAGGACGCATAGATGTTCGCCAATCTGCTGACGGTTGCTGACTTGCTTCCGTCCCGCAGGCCAGGCAAAGAAGATAAAGCGCTTCTCGCCGGCCATGGAGCGAAGCGTGTCGAGCCAGCTCCAGTCGTCGCCACAGAGATCGAGAAGCGAGGTCAACCCTTCGCCGCCATCAACTTTGAAAACAAAAACACCGGAGTTGGGCCCTGTGGCGAGAGCCCAGTTTGCACGCTGCTGCGCCCAGCGCTTCAACTGCCGCAAATTGTTTGTGGCCTGGAGGACTTGCGTGTGTTTCACGGCAAAGTGCGCGCTGGGGGAAACGGGAAAGAATCGCCAGCCATTCCGCAGTGCAGCGCGATAGACCTCGACGGGGATCCTGTCGATATAGTGCGGTTCGTAGTCGGGAAGAGAATAGAGCGCGTCGACGGGACTCAACCCCTGCTCCAGCGCTTCGATAAATGCTTCTGCGGATTTCATAGTTTTTCCTCCAAAAGAAAAAGCCGGCTGCGCGGTTGCCTTGATGGGCAATTCCCGCAGTCGGTGGCTATAGGGCTTGGTTGTGAATGGGCGTCACGCAAAATTACCGGGCGCACTGAGGACGGCCCGACGTTTCATGTGAAATCCTAATCACCAGATTCTCGCGTTCACGCAGCTACGCGATCTGGGTTGTCTTTTGGGGATTCGGTTCGAAGGTAGGAGTAGAGCGTTTCGCGACTGATGCCGAAAGCCTTCGCGATTTGAGTCTTTTGCTCGCCGTTCGCAGCGCGTGCCAGCAACTCGGCAACCTTCTCCGACGTTAGGGAGCGGGACCTCCCTTTGTACTTCCCGGCATTCTTCGCAATCGCAATGCCCTCGCGCTGCCGTTCAAGAATCAGGGATCGTTCGAATTCGGCCACGGCGCCAAGCAACGACAACAGAAGAATTGCCATGGGCGAATCGTCTCCATTGAACCGCAGGTTTTCCTTCACGAATTCGACAGCGACGCCGCGCCCTGTAAGTTTCGTCACCATTCCTCTCAAATCGACCAGGCTGCGCGCCAACCGATCCATCGAGTGAACGACGAGCGTATCGCCTTCGCGGCAGTAGCCGAGCGCCGCCTGAAGCTGTGGCCTGTTGGTGTCCTTTCCACTGGCCTTGTCTTCGAAGAATTTGTCGAGCGGAACGCCGTCGAGTTGCCGCGCAGTGTTTTGATCGATTGTGGACACGCGTTTGTAGCCGATTCTTTGTCCGGTCATCTTCACGTCCTTTGAATGTCAGGTTGAAATCTAAGAACTGCTGGTGGTGGTGTCAGAAAAATGAAAAGCAACTCTATTCGCACACCTTTTCAGGCATGTTCTGTCAGGGGCGGGATGTGGTGGTTGGGTTTACCCTATTCGGACACCGAGCGGTGGCCTTCAGATCGCAAATTGTTAGGCGTAGCTCGTCAAGAAGATAATCTTTAGTAAGGGCGGTTGGCGTGTCGTTGGCCTGCGCGTGCAGGGCGATCAATCCTTGGTAGCGGCAATCGCAAGCAGAATTGCGATTGTCGCATCGTGCAGAAGCAGAAACATTGTTGCGAGAAGCAGCGTCCAACTCGCCGGCAGCGAATGCCCCCAACGCACGCCGATCACCCAGCCAATTGCCAGAAGGGCCGCGGTGTAGAGCAAAATAAAGAACGGATTTCCAAAGTACGCTGTAATTTTCATCTGACAATTTCTCCTTGTGAATTGTGAATTGCGCCAGCATCTACCGGCACAGCTTGCGCTGACTCGCCTCACTGGCGCATCCTGACGATGCGAGGCGCGGCAGTACCGCAGAGGACGCGCTCTGGATGGGCTCGCGCTTGGCAGGCAGTCTGTTCGCCCGTAACTATTTCGCTTTTTCTTCCTCATGCTTCATAACAGCCGCGCCCTGAGAGTGCGTGGCCAGCGCCACGACAAACTCGATGCCCAGCTTCCGGCGGCGGAATCGTGTGGCGATGAAGCGAACGGGAGAAAGCGAAAGGGCTGGAAAGAAGAGATTCCCTGCGGCTTCGAAGAAGCCTCCGGCGATCTGAAGGGCGTGACGGACTGCGCAATTCTGGATTAGATCAAGCTGTATCGGGCGCAGCGAAAGAAGTCACCGGAGATCAGCGTCATTGCCCTGCCCCAGGAAAAGACGGCCTAACCTGAATAATGCGTGATTGGAACGTTAGCGCATTGAGCAGGCTAGTTGTAGCCTGCTCAGTCTTTGTCGATGCATGTTGCTGCAAGCACTGTTATCCTATCGAGACTGTTAGCAGCTATTTGCTGTTACTTCGCTTTTGTTACGATTAGCGCGTCCAGTGCCACTGCCCCCTGCCCCTCTGCGTACACCAACACCGGATTGATATCGATCTCCTGGATGGTTGGCTCCGAACAAATGAATGCTCCCAGGCGGTAAATGAGTTCGGCTGCTGCTTTAACGTCCACTGCAGGCGATCCGCGGAACCCCTTGAGCAGGGCCGCACTCTTCAATTGATACAACTCGTCTACAATGGCCGGTACGGGAAGGGCTGGCGGCAACAGGCGCACATCACCGATAGCCTCAGCCAATACTCCGCCGAAGCCAACCAGCAGCGCTGGACCCCAATCTTTGTCATTCTTCGCGCCAACGATCAACTCCAAGCCGCGGGCTCCCATTTTCTCGACCAATACACCGTCCAAGACGAGGCCCGGTCGGGCGCGCGCGATGTTGACATGCAATTGCTTCCAGCCGGCCGCAAGAGCGTCCGTATCCTTGATGTTGAGGATCACACCTCCGATATCGCTCTTATGCGTAAGTGTTACCTCTTGAACTTTGAGCGCAACTGGGAAACCTATTCGTTCAGCAACCTCCTGCGCCTTTTGCAGGGTAGTCGCCATTCCACCGGCGGGAACCGGAATTCCGATGGCGGCTAACAGCTCCTTTCCCTCGTACTCTGTCATCGTTCCGCTCATCAATTGCGGGCTTCGGGGCAGCGAAAGCTGAGCACCCGCCGACTTTCTCGCTTGCTTGGCGGCAAAAGTCGTGAGGCGTCCGACTGCACGAAACGCCCTTTCGGCCGTAGGAAAGAACGGAACTCCCATGGAGCGCAGTACTTCGATGTGCTCGCGAATGCATTCGCGCGGAATTTCCGCGCCCTCATCCAGTGCCGCGCAAATGACAGGCTTTTCGGGATTGAGCTTTCGAAGCGATGAGATAATTACGGGAAATTTGAGGTCGTTGCCAGGCTTATCGGCCAGGATCAACCCGAAAATCAGGCTCCCATAGCGGTCGTCAGAGAGAAATGCAAGCGTTGAATTTCGGTAGAGTTCGCCGTCGGTCATCGCTTGCCCCGTCAGATCCAGTGGGTTGCTCGGCGGGATGAACTCAGGAAGTGCCTGCAAGAGCGCGCTTCTGGAGGCATCACCGAGTTCCGGAAGCGGCAGCCCGATCGACTCGCAGAAATCCAGCGCGAGTGCTTTGAAGGCGCCGGATTCCGCGATCACCGCGGCCCCTCCCTGCGGGAGGGAGGGACACACGCTCAGCAAATGGGCAACATCCACCAACTCTTCGATGGTGTCGACAACCACGACGCCGGCATCTTCCACCTTGGTGCGCATGACCTTATAGTCACTTACCATGGCGCCGGTATGAGTGGCCGCCGATTCGCGCGCGGCACTGCTGCGGCCAGGATGAAGCAGCACGATGTGCTTGCCAAACTGCTTAGCCCGGTGAACCAGCTTCAGGAATTTTTGCGGCTGCCGGAACTGCTCAATCAACAGAACGAAAACGCTCGTCCGTTTATCCTCGATCAAATGGTCGATGAAGTCTTCCGCGCTGTTGACCGCCTCGTTGCCGGTCGATATCGAATAGGACACAGGGATCCGGTGAGTCTTCAGGCTCACTCCTACCACTGTTGCCATGGCGCCGCTCTGGGAGACCATCGCGACGCCGGTTTTTTCCGTTAGCCGTTTCGCGTCGTTCGATGTGAAGGTCAAGGGTATGCTATCGACGAAATTGATCATTCCCAGGCAGTTTGGTCCCTCGATGGCCATGTTGTGCTCGCGCGCGATGCGGCCAATTTCTTCCTGCTCGATACGTCCCTCCGGACCATTTTCCGCAAATCCAGCGGAAAAGATAATTGCGCTTCTTACATTTCGTCGCGCACAGCTCCGGAGTGCCTCCACCACCGCGATACGGGGAATGGCCAGGACCGCGCAATCAACTCCGATCGGGAGGTCGTCGGGCGTCGCCAAGCAGGGCCGTCCAAAGAGCTCCTTCCGCTTGGGATTGACGAGATGAATTTCTCCATCGAAGCCTGCATTCTGCAAGTTGCTGAATACGCGGCTACCGAGCGCAGATGGAGTTGCCGAAATGCCGATAATCGCAACTGAACGCGGGCGCAAAAGACAATCAATGGGGGTACGCGCGGGCGCGCTTATAACGTGAGACATCTGCTCGGCTCCTTCTTGTTACCAACTGCTAGTGCGGTTCCAGTGCGTTTTCAATGTCGATTTGCAGCGAACTAATTAGAGATGCACGTAGGCTTCCAACTTGATTTCAGATCTACACCTGGGAAGTTTACGTAAGGACACCTGGCGAAAAAGGCCAGCAAAACAGATGCTCCACTTAAGAGATCAGAGAGTTTGTCTATGGCTATCACGGACGGAATCATCTTAGGAATACGCTACGAGTGCCGAAAACGACGACACATTTGAAATCACGAGTAGGACGCTAATGCCGGCATTTACGACACACGCTCTGACATAATGCAATTTCGGATATTTCCGTGAAATCGCCATGACGGAACAATCGACTTAATCTCACATCCATTGCACTCCCAGTTTTCCCGCTGGCACCCCACGCAGACTGTGCTTGTATTGCTTCACGCTCGGGTACAGGCGGTATCCCATCAGGATTGAACGTACAGTTTCCGGAGCGGTTCATGTGTTCAGTGAGATAAGCGGCGCCGGGGTGGCTTAAACCACGTGCGAACATCTTCGAGAGTCTCGGCTTGCAATTCCCATCAATCCGGAAAACTGCTCAAGACAAGCGAGACTTCGTCACTTCGCAGTCGATGGGCAAGTTGGCAACAAGAATGCATCTATGGGGGTGTCGACAGTTAGGCGCAAGAATTTGCAGTGCTATTGCCATGTAAGGCAAGATGCGTGCCGTTCTTGTCCTGACAGGTACGGATAATACAAAAACAATTCGGAATCAGGAGTGGCTTATGTCGGATAAACGAGAAGTCGTCATCGCGTCTGCGTGCCGAACTGCCGTAGGCGGATTTTTGGGATCGCTAAGTGAAATTCCCGCATACCGCCTGGGTAGCATTGTGGTGGGCGAAGCGATGAAACGCGCCGGAATAAGACCGGATCAAGTGGACGAGGTGATTCTCGGTAGCGTTCTAACGGCCGGCGCGGGGCAGAACGTGGCCCGCAAGATTGCCGTCGAGTCAGGAATCGGACACGAGACACCTGCATTTACCTTGAATCTGGTTTGCGGATCGGGCCTGAAGTCGGTACTACTGGCGGCCCAGGCGATACAATGCGGCGACGCGGAGATTGTAGTTGCGGGCGGCGCCGAAAACATGAGTCAGGCCGGTCATGTGAGTCTGGGCGCGCGCAAGGGCTTGCGCATGGGGGCAGTTGAGCTACTCGACTGCATGATCACCGACGGGCTGACCGATACCTTCTCAGGCGTGCACATGGGCATCACGGCGGAGAACGTGGCCGAGCGTTACGGCCTCACCCGCGAGGAACAGGATCTCTTTGCCTGCGCCAGTCAGAACAAGGCCGAGCGGGCCATTCAGTCTGGCCGGTTCAAAGACGAGATCGTTCCAGTCATGATCAAGCAGAAAAAAGGGCCGGATCTAGCCTTTGAACAGGACGAGCATCCGCGTTTTGGCACGACCCTTGAGGTGCTGGCCAAGTTGCGCCCGGCCTTCAAGCCCGACGGAACAGTGACCGCCGGCAACGCCTCGGGAATCAACGATGCCGCGGCAGCTGTTGTGGTGATGAGCATGACAAAGGCTCGTGAACTCAATATCAAGCCGCTCGCTGTCATTCGCGGGTATGGCGTTGGCGGTATTGATCCTCAGATGATGGGTCTGGGGCCGATCCCTGCCACGCGCAAGGCGCTCGCAAAGGCCGGACTCGCGATTGCCAACCTAGACCGGATCGAGTCGAATGAAGCCTTTGCCGCGCAGTGCCTCGCAGTAGGCCGCGAATTGGAGATTCCCGAGGAGAAGCTGAACGTCAACGGCGGTGCGATTGCTCTTGGGCATCCAATCGGCGCTTCAGGAGCGCGTATTCTGGTCACGCTGCTCCATGAGATGCAGAAGCGCCAGGATCGGTATGGCCTGGCGACTCTGTGTGTCGGCGGCGGCATGGGCGTGGCGGCCGTAGTCGAGCGTTGCTGATCATCAGAATTCTTAGCACACTGAATTCCCACCGCTTCAGCTACTTGCCCATGTTGCGCACCATCAGGCGAACGCCGTAGACGGCTTCGATCAGCTCGCTCGTCGCCTGGCGGCTCCACAGCACATTGCCCCACTTCAACTGGTCCGGCGTACGGTCCTGAATCAGTTGCTGAATCTTCTTTGCCTGCCTAATAGTCAGCATGAGCCCGATCCGACGGGCCGGCCTTGCCGGTGAATGCTCACTGCCTTCAGCCGCCCGTGCGAAACGCCTTGTGCGCCTCCACGACCGTGTGCGTCGATAGTTCGCTCTGATAGGCAGTCTCTCGAACCGAAATGCCGGCGTCGCGCACCACCACTGCGGGACGCCGACGCTCATTCAATGCAGATTCTGGCAAATGACGGGAATCGATTTTCTCCATACGGATTTAGACGCGGAAATAGCTCAACAACCACCGCCTTTCAGGCGGTGGTTGTTGAGGTTGCAACTGGAAGTCGCCGGTTTGCGACTGAAGCTGCTTGAAAGCGTCCGGCTGAGAGCCGGCTTAGGGTTCGGTGGGCGCTGTAATCTTGAAGTTCTCGCTGGAGTCTTCCTACTTCTGGCTTTCGATGTAGCGCCGAATGGTATCCGCGTCGACCGCGCCCACGCTCGCTCAGAAATACCGGCGCGCCCACGGGTGTTGACCCCAGTAACGCCTCCCCAACTGGGAAAATCCGCCTGAAGTATTTGGCTGGAACGCCCTTTCAGGTACGGCACAAGCTTTGCCGATGCCAACTGCGGCGGCACGCTTGCCAACATATGAATGTAATCAGGGCTCGGCGAACCCTGCACGATCACCAGATAGATCTAGCGCAGCAACTCTCGCGTCCGCAACGCAATCTCTCCCAGAAGAACCTTGTAATGGTACTTAGTCACCCGAATCACGTGATCCTTCACATCCTATACACTATGGCTGTTCTGCTCGCAGTCCACCATCTCGCCATTATCCAGCATGGAGGTTGAAAGCTCCCCGCCTGGAAGGCACAGCTTTCAACCTGATAGCGGAAGCTAAAACTTCCGCCATCAGGTTAGAAGCTGGGGCAGGCTTGCCGGTGTACCGGATGGTCGATCTGTGTTCCGGCCGCATGCTTTCGCAAGAGATTTGTCAGACGGCCAGTGCCACAAAGATTGAGCCTGTGGAGAATGCCCCTTCAGCAGTGCAGGGTGATGCGGACTCGAAGCTCCTGCTCTTCGCTCTCAAAAGGCCCTTACTTGGGCGCGACCGGAGCCGAGTTGAGCGGCGATTCGGGAGCCGCATCCTGCTGCGGGTGGCTTGGCTCCACCGCGGAACACCTCGGCCCGGACGGCACTGAAGCGGCAGAATCGCCCGAACCTTTGATGCCTTCCTTGAATCCCCTGAGACCCTCGCCTAACCCCTTACCCAGTTCCGGCAACCGCTTGGCGCCAAACAGCACGAGCAGAACAACCGCCAGAACCAGCAGGTGAGTGGGCTGCAAAAAATCACCCATAATCTTATCCTCCGCGCGCCGGACAGTAGCCGGCCCGTAATCACAGGGTTTATTGTCGCACAACGCGAAAGCCCTTATGGATAGCTTCCGTCCTGTTTCTTTTGAGTTATCATCGCCGTGGCGTGAGTATGGATAGCCGTAAATCCAAACGGATCAGCCTTCGGCAGCGTAGCCGTGTCTTATCCACAGGGAGGCTTCGAGAGGTCCCAGCGGGAATTGAAATTTGGCGCAGGCGGCTGAGCTGCGATAGTCGCCAGCGCAATTGTCGCTGCACGATGGACCGAATGAAAAGGATACCGAGCTGCTCGGCCAATCGCACTCTCGCGGCGCGGACCAGAGATCGCCCGAATGGTTCGCGTCGCAGAGCGTGGCCGCGCAACACAATCTGGGCCTGGGGTAAAAGCGTCTTTGCTTCCGAGGATGTATGTCAACGATCGCCAGGATTTGTTGCCGTTCTCCCGCGGGGGGCCACCGGGAAGTAACAACAAATGCGCGCATGAACTTTATATGCGCAGGCGCCGAGAGAGCGGGAACGATATTTGGTAGTGCTGATCGCACGGATCGGCGCAAGGCGCGATCAGCGATGATCGTCCCTGCTGCGACTGTTTGAACAGCCTGTTCTGTCGATTCGAGCGCTTGAATGTCTGGCTTGGCAACAAAGCGTTGACACAGCGTCGACAGATTTGTCGACGGAGACTTGACCGACGCACTGGGAAGAGATTGCTTTCGCACGGGACACCTCTACGAACCAGAGAGCAAGGACTTGACCGTGCAACTGTTCCCAAATATTTGATTCCACGACGAGTTAATGTCACTTTAAGGATGATGCGAGAGAGGCACGCTCTCTGCCTTGTGGCGATGGATGGCACAAACTCGGCGAATTGAAAGACGATAAGCGTGGCGTCCCTAGGATACAGAACTGAGATTTTCACCCGGTTTGGGCGACGATGAGCCGGACCCATCGGCGGCATAGGCCGATCAATCCGGCTTTTGACAGGAACTTGGAGCCACCCCCTGGGAAGCAGCGGAGAATTCGCGAGGTAAATATAACTCTCGTAAAATAAATCGTTTAGCGGCATCGTCAGAGTCGGTTGCGATGCAACTCAATTTCCTTGAAGACTTTGCTCTCCTGAAAGCGAATCGTTTTTCGAGTTCGGCAGAAGACGTGCATGATGATCGGCGCAATCACAGAAAATGATGCACTGACTCCGCACGGCGACTCACTGACTCATTCGTGGGCTGGACGGTCAGGAACATTGATTCACGAGAACGACAATTCGTGGGTTGAGCGCAGCACCACGAATGTCGATTGTTCAGGAGGAGCAAGAGATTCATGATGACTCGAAGCACTTTTCAGAGAGCATCTGCCTTGGCTTTGTGCCTTGGCTTATTGAGTATGCCTCTCGTGGCGCAGTCCCAGTCGAAGGCAGATTCGACCGGCTCGACAAATGGCAATGCAGCCAGCTCGGCCACCGCACAGTTGCCATCGGCGCCCGAGCCCACGAAAGATACCGCAATGCCGCCTTCGTTACCGCCAGTTCACTACGAAGGCCCGCTGGCTCCTGCTGGCAAGAGCCTGAATTCCGTCGGGATCTCGCCTTCTATCGCATTCATTCAGTTCTGGCTTGCGAACCCGAGCGTGGGCGAGGTGACTGGCCAAGAGCAAGGTATGAGTTTGATCGCGTACGGCGTCGATCTGGATATGAAGAAGCTCTCCAGTATCCCCGGCGCGACGATTCACTTCCAGGAACTGAACGTGCCGCTCGTGCATAATACTGGGACTTGGGGAATGGACGCGGCCGATGTCTACGTTGGCCAGCCGGGACCCTATATTCCTGACGAAGATCACCTTACGCGCTTTACCTGGGAGCAGCATCTGGACAAGGACCGCTTTGTCTTTGAGTTCGGCAAGAGCAACGCCGGAGACTACTTTGCGATCCCGGTTTGCAACACCAACTACGGGTGCCAGAGCCTGATGACGCAGTATGATGGCGGCATGGGTGAAGACCCTACTCCTTACGCCAACTTCCTGGGACGTATCGCCTACAATATCAACAGAAAAGCTACTTTGAACATTGCCGAGTATCGTTCCACCGCGCAATTCCCATGGACCGATGGGTGGGAGTGGCACAAGACGACGATTCACGGTGTTCGCAGCGACAGCAACGTCTATTTGGCCGACTTCATCTACAATTCGCCTCAGGCCAAGTATCCCAAGAGCTACGAGGCAATCTACTTCCACAACACAGCGATGCAGGCCGCCGAGTTTTCGAGCGGATCCGGCTATGCAAATACTGGCGCCGATGTGCATCATGGCACCAATGGAATGTTTGCCTCGACACGCCAGACCCTCTACCGCTTTGACGATGGACGGCCCGGACCGCCGCGTGCGCTCACTGCCTTTGCCCAGCTGAATGAGAGCTTCGACAGCAAAAACGTTTCGGGTCTCCAGACCGACTTCAAGACAGGAGCCTTTGTTCAGGGGCTTCTCAAGAGCCGGCCTATGGACAGCTATGGCTTCAACGTCTGGTGGGCCGGCCTCACCAACAATGAGCAGAACTTTTTGAAGACGGAAAATCTGGCCGCTGGGGGGAGCGGCTACAACATCGGGAAGAACGAAATTGCGATAGGCCCCGACGCGAACATCATCTTCAAGAACGTGATTGTCAGTCCATTCGCGTTGCGTACATTTAACGCAAACTCCATGATGAACCCTTTGTTTGCGGGGAAGATTCAAAACGGATGGGGGGTCGGCGCCACTGTAGTTGTTCTGATCGACAAGGTGTTTGGACTCGGTCCGGCCATGTTCTGATTGCGCCCGCAAGGGACCGGGCGGAGCAGCCTGTGGAGATTGTTTTTGCAAGTGCACGGCTCTGGTCATGCCGATAAGGTCGACCATTTCGGACAGTATCAGGGCTTGCACCACAGGCTGTTCGCCGGGGAGACAGAATTTTTCAATTTCCCCGATTCTCCGGCGGCAGAAGGCGGTTGCCTCCGAGCAATTTCTTTTCTATCGTGAGCCGATTCCACTTACAGCGAAACGGCTTGAGAATCACAACCAAAATCCTCTGCAATGGCGGATTCTCCGCAAAGGAGTTAGCAAGTGGCCCTTGAGAACAGTTCATCCCGAAGAGCATTCCTGCGTGGCGCGGCCGCTACCGCAATGGCGGTAACCGCTGCGAGCGTTCCGGCCAAAGGGGCTATGACGCAGACCGCAGTGGACACGCCTGGAAAAGCCAAAGGCTCCATGACTGCCAGGATCACCAGGGCTGATGAGACCATCGAAGCCCAGGTGGTCGTTGTCGGTTCAGGACTGGGCGGGCTCTCAGCAGCCATGACGGCGACGGAAGAGGGCGCCAAAAAGGTCATCCTTATAGAAAAGGAGCCTTTTTATGGCGGCGGGACAAACTTTGCCGAGGTCTTTATTGGTCCGCCGGCGGATGAGGCCGAGGCGCGTCGTTCAGCGGCCGAGTTTGCGAAATGGTCCAACTATATTGCGGACCCGATGCTCCATTACCAGAAGGCCATTGAGCAGAAAGAGAACTCAGCCTGGCTGTTCGACAAGCACAAGGTAAAAGTTCACTCGGTGCCTGGCGCCCCTCCCAACCTTCTCTTTTATGAGGGCGGCCACGGCATGTCTTGCATTAAGACCCTGGTTCCGCAAGCGAAGGCGCTGGGGGTTGATATACGCCTCAACACCGCGGCACTCTTTCTCCTGCTGAAGGATCCGCATACCTGCGTTGGCGTGCGAGCCGAGGAGCAGAACGGCAAGATCATCGACTTCAAGGCGAAGGCTGTTGTGCTTGCGACCGGCGGCATGAGCACGAACAAGGCTCTGCTGGCGCACTACACGAGCATCGACCTGGAAAAGACGCTCATCGACGGAATCCAGTCCGGCCAGGACGGCGACGGACAGGTGATGGTCGAAGCGACCGCCCACGGCAAGGCGATACACCTTTGTGTCTCCTCTCTCTTCCTCAACGTAAAGGGATTCGACTTCAACTCTCCCCTGGGCGTCTGCGTTGGGATGCAGCCTACAAACCTGTGGGTAAACCAGGATGCCGTACGTTTTATCGACGAGAGTATCGTGAGTTCACTTGCGGCGTGCAACACGGCTGTGGAGATTCAGGGAAATGTATTTTCCATTCTGGATCAGGATGGCATCAACAAATACGCCGCGGGTGGCTGCCAGACGCATTACTCGGGATTTGCCGACAAGTTCATCGGCAATCCGATTTCGGGTCTTGCTGACGCTCTCGAAGAATACAGGAATCTCCCCGATGTCTTCCACGCTCAGACCATCCCCGAACTTGCAAAGAAGATGGGAGTTGACCCTGCCGTTTTGGAGAACACGATAGAAAGGTATAACGGCTTTGCCCGCTCGGGAACCGATGCGGAGTGGGGCAAGAAGGCATCGAACATCTGGCCCATTGCCAAGGGTCCGTTCTACGCATTCAGGCTTTCATCCGGCATGCTCAACACGAATGGCGGCGTCCGGATCAACACGAATGCGCAGGTTGTCGATCCCCGCTACAAAGCCGTATCAGGCCTGTATGCCGCGGGAATTCTCACCTGCGGGTGGGAGGGAGATACTTACCTGATGGGAACCTGCCAGCCGGTTGCTCTGTGGTGCGGGCGCAGGGCGGCAAAGCACATTGTTGCCAATCTGCTGTAGAACGAATCGGAATATTCCTTCGCGTCAATAGAAGGTGACATTTCCATCAAGGGAATGCTGCCTTCTTCGCGAAGCCACCCCCTAATCCACATTTATGTTTGCAAAGTTGATCAGGCGCTTGCTGATCTTGATTTCTTTCGGCGAAATTCCCAGTCGCTGCATTCGAGAAAGGAGCGTTGATCGTTGCATGCCGAGCTTTGTCGCGGCCCCGTTCCTTCCAGCAACAACGCCGTTCGTTTCTTTCAGTACATTCAGCAGCAACTCCCGTTCTGTCTCTTTCGCATTCGCGGAGTAGAGGGAGATTCCCAGTTGCTGCATTCGGGAAAGCATGGTGCTGCGCTTCCATCCCATGCGCGCGGCCGCTCCATTCGGTCCGGCCACGATTCCATTCGACTCCCGCAACGCGTGCAGAATCTGCTCCCTTTCCCGCTCTTCCGCACTCTCTGCCGTCCTGTTGGTTGGAACAACCTGCGGGAGCGCGGGCTGCTGCGGTATAGCGGGCACGGCCGGCGAGGGGATCGACGGCTTTCTGTGCAGATCTCCAAGCTGCACCTCCAGCACGTTCCCGCGACTCAAGATCACCGCCCGTTCGATGATGTTTGCCAGCTCACGCGCATTTCCTGGCCACGGCATGCTATCTAGCATCTGCATCGTCTGCGAGGAAATGGTGTCAATCTTTTTGTTCATCCGAGCGGCGAATTTTCTGGCAAAGTGATGCACCAACAGCGGTATGTCGCCCTTGCGCTCGCGGATTGGAGGAAGGTAGAGTGGAAAGACGTTCAAGCGATAGTAAAGATCACTGCGGAACTCGCGGTTGGCGGCCATCTCCTCAAGGTCCCGGTTGGTCGCGGAGATCAGCCTTACATCGACGCGGACCGGCCGGGAGCTTCCGAGCCGTTCAAACTCCTGTTCCTGAATCGCACGCAGAAGCTTGGGTTGCAGTTCGAGCGGGATGTCGCCAACTTCGTCCAAAAACAGCGTACCTTTGTTCGCCAGTTCCAAGCGTCCGATGCGCAGCATCGTTGCGCCAGTGAATGCCCCCTTTTCATGGCCGAACATCTCGCTCTCGAGGAGTCCGGACGGGATCGCAGCGCAGTTCACCTTTACCAAAGTTCGGCCGCGGCGCTGGCTGAGCTTATGAATCGCACGGGCGAGCAACTCCTTGCCCGTTCCGGTTTCCCCGAAAATCAGAACCGAAGAGTCGCTTTTCGCAACCTGTTCGGCTTGTTCAAGAACGCGCGTGAGCGCCTCACTTTTCCCGACAATCTCGTCAAAATTTCCCAGCGAACGCAGTTCCTCTTCAAGGTACAGATTTTCGCTGGTCAGCCGGACGTTTTTGGCGGAGACCTTCTGGTACGCACAAACATTGTCGACGGCAATGGCCACAAGCGCGGCGACGCTTTGCAGAAAATCCATCTGGTCGGGAGCATAGGCTACGGCGCTGGCGCTCGCAAAGTGCAGAATTCCAAGCCGCTGCCGCGAAGTCGTCAACGGCAACGCGCAGTACATCCGCAGACGCTCATCCGCTCGCGTCGCAGCGTACTCCGGGAATCGCTGGATAAGTTCCTCCCCGTTGCAAATGAAGGGCTTTTGACTGTTCCAAACAAGATACCCGGGACCCGAGTTGAAGCGAAGCTTATTGGCGATCCGGGGAGGAACCCCGGGAAAAAAGAGAGTGTATTCGTCCGATTCCGGGTCGTAGAGGAGGATGTCGAAGTGGTCGAACTCGACAACCGAATGAAGATGAATGGAAAGTTCTTTGACTAAAGAGTCAATGTCCCTAGGCTCAGAAACGGCCCGTACAATGTTCAGCAAAGTGGGATAAAACTCCATAATGAACAAACTTCTCCACCAGCTTTATAACAAAAATGTTACACAATGCACAATCGATAAATGTACGATGAAGCTGAAGGGAAGGTTACGACAATTCAGTTTGGCCGTTTCGGATGCAGACACGGATCGAAATCGACGCCGCCCGCGATAAGCGCAGACGTTGATTTTCAGAGACGAGGATTGAATCCACAATTTCTCGAACTCCGGCTTCGGCCGATCCCTAAAGCACGGCGTCCGGCTTTGGACCAACGATTGAGGTTGGAGTCGGGGAGTCAGTTTGTTGCAATTCGGCATAAACTGCTGAAAGATTTTGAGATCATCGGAGGAAACCGAACTGGCGGGTTGCCAGCAACGAATGTTTCTATACGTTTTCAGCCGAAGTCTCGATGAGGAGACCTCGGCCGGATGATGATCGAGCAGAATAACCGCACGGATCACACCGCAGGTCGCGGCGCAATATCCATCAATGCAATTTCCTCAGGGAAGATGAGGGTGGCCTCGGTCTTCGCCTGAAGCTCCCGCTGCGTCGTCCCCGGAGCGATCTCCCGGACGAGCAATCCATTCTTCGTCACGTCGAGGATGCACAATTCCGTGACGATGAGATCGACGACGCCGGCGCCAGTGAGAGGCAAATCGCAGTTCTTCAGAATCTTGGGAGAGCCGGTCTTCGTTGTGTGCTCGCTGCAGACGATGACCTGCCGCGCTCCGGTGACCAGGTCCATGGCTCCGCCCATGCCCACCAGTTTTCCGGGCATCGTCCAGTTGGCGATGTTGCCCTTCTCGTCCACCTGCAGCGCTCCGAGCACGGTCGCCGTGAGGTGTCCGCCGCGAACGATGGCAAAGGAGGTGGCGCTGTCAAAGCACGAGGCTCCTTCAACGACGGTCAGATACTGCTTGCCCGCGCCGACGAAGTTATCGTCTTCCAACCCCGGCTGCGGGCCCGGACCATAGCCTAGAAGTCCGTTCTCGGTATGCAGAAGGACACCTTCCGGAATGTAGTTTCCTACAAGCTCGGGCATTCCAATACCTAGATTGACCACGTCTCCGGGTTTGAAAAAGCGCGCCACTGTTGAAGTAATGATCTCTCTTGAAGTAGCCATATCACTCCCCCTCATTTGCCAAAATCATTTGAACGAAAATTCCGGGGGTCATCACGAAGTCGGGGTCGATGGTTCCCAGGGAAACGATTTCCTCGGCTTCGACAATCACCAGATCGGCGGCCATCGCAACGAGCGGATTGAAGTTTCGTGAAGTGCCGTGAAACTGCAAATTGCCGAAGGTATCCGCCTTGCTGGCCTTCACGAGCCCAATATCGGCGCGCAAGGGAGTTGCCAGCAGGTAGCTCTCTCCGTCGATCTCAAGTTTCTGGGAAGAATCTTCGATGATCGTGCCCAAGCCGGTTTTGACGAGCACTCCTCCTAGTCCAGAGCCGCCGCAGCGAATCCTCTCGGCGAGAGTTCCCTGAGGACAGAGTTCTACCTCCATTTTGCCGCTGAGGCCCATCGCGCCCGCTTCGGGATTTCTGCCTATATGCGAGCACAGATACTTGACGGCCTGTTGATTGCCAACAATTTTTCCCTGACCGACGCCTGGATCGCCGGTGTCGTTGGAAATGATGGAAAGGTTCTTGACGCCCGATTCCACGAGAGCATCAATCAGCTTGTCGGGAACACCCTTGGTTGCGAATCCGCCGATCATGATTCTTTGACCGTCAGAGAACTTCTTGATGATTTCATCTCGTCGAAACAGCTTATTGACCATCACCTTCGAACTCCTTGCGATATACCGCTTGCTCATGCACGCAAGCGTCCAATTGGTCCGTGCCTTCTTTGAACGCGACAGTACGAGGACGTCTGGTTGGAATCGCCATAGAAACAGATATTTCAGCCGACAAGCCGCCGGGACGCCTTCGCGCCAGAAAAACGATGCGGACGCCGAGAACGACGACAGGGATGAAGTCATCCGAGGGCAGGGATGTCGGCATTTGCGTCACTTGCCCAGTTGCAGAGCGCGGCTCATCCGATTTGGCGAAGCCGTCATTTGGAGGACCGCGTGCATTCTGTAAGGGCGGCGTGCGGAAGAACGTGCGGGCGAAGTGAAATAGAACCTAGACGAATGGCCAAAGATCAGAAGCTCACGTCGGTACAAATTCAAGGAAGGTAATGCTGAAAACAATGAACTCTTCGGAACGCTACTCCCGGTTTCGCTGGATGATCCTCTTGCAGAATGTCATCATCACCATCTGCGCGACGGTCTTGATGATCTCCTTTGCACCGCTGATGGGTGTGATCGGCGAGAACCTGAAACTCAGCATCGGAACCGCCACCTTCGGCTTTATGGGGCTATATATGCTCGCCATGGCTGTTGGCTGCGCGTTTTCCGGCTATCTGCTGGATCGTTTTGGGGTCTTCCCCGTACTCAACTACAGCTTGATCGTAATTTTCGTTTCGAATTCCTTGCTGCCATTGCTGGGGCACAGTTATTGGCCTGTCGTTGCGATCAGAGTCATGCTTGCGCTGGGCAGCGCGCCGGTTTTTGTAGCGATCGGCCCCGCCGTGGCTCTCTGGTTTCCGCCGCGCGAGGCTGCGACCGCGCTCGGGGTGCAGTCGGTGGCCATCTCGACAGGGATCATGTCCGGGCTGATCGTCTCTCCGCTACTCGTTCAATCGACCGGGGTATGGCAGAACGGCATCGCGTGGTTGTCGGCCGGTGTCGCTGTAGCGATGCTCCCCGTAGTTGCGATCAGCATCGCAGCCGGGAAACATTCACCGGCAGTGCAGCCTGACGAGCCAACTTCGGCATCAGCGCCATCTTCCATTTCCAGCCTTGTGAAAACGCGGCCTTTTCTTGCTGGAATACTTGGCATTTCATGCGGGATCTGGACACAGCAGGCATTCAACAGCCTGGCTCCTGGGTATCTGGCCGTGGCGTCGCCGGTGGGGCTTGGCGTGGGAGCCGTGGGTGCGGGCAAGCTCATGACGACGGTTCTGCTTGCGGGTATCGTCGCCTCGATCCTCGGCGGAATCCTGGTGGACAAGGTTTGCGGCGGACGGGTTCGACCGGTCGTGCTCACCGGATTCATCCTGCTGATTGCGAGTCCGATTTCGCTGCTCGTTCCCGAGATTTTCAATCAGAGATCTGCTCTAATTCTTTGCCTGATGCTGGCCGGAACGGCAACACCGTTTATCAATCCGGTCATTCTGGGATTTGCCGCCAAGACCTTTCGGCCCAGTGTCGTCGGAAGGGTTGTCGGAAGCTGGATGAGCGTTGGCCTGTTCAGCGGAGCCGCCGGGGTGATGGTCGGTTCAGGCGCGCTCGAAGCAACCGGAAGCTACAGGCTGCCAATGGAAATACTTTCTGCAATTGCGGCCACCGGTCTCGTGGCGGCGCTTTTTATTTACCCGGCGAAGGCCAATTCGACAGCCGAATTCGAGCCCACTGCCTGATTGCGGCAGTGGGCTGGACTTCGGCAATGAAAGTGCATGTAAGTGTTTCGTAGGGCATCTCAATCGGATCAACCGAATCAAGGAGTCACACATGGCAATTCGAGCTAATTACAAACCAGATATTGAAGCCAGCAAAAACCTTATCAAAGCCGAGAAGGAATACGGGATGGTTCCCCACGTGACCTTCGCAGAGTATTCGGAGAGGTTGAAGCACTGCTTCACAATGAAGCGCGAGAACGGAATTCTCGAAGCCCGTCTTCATACAGATGGCGATAGTCTGCAATGGGGCGCGCAGGCTCACCAGGGGCTACACTACTTTTTTGACTGGGCCGGCCGCGACCCGGAGAACGAAGTCATCATTCTCGGCGGCAGCGGCAAAGACCTCTTCAAGGGAATCGGCCGCTATGACAAGAAGAACGACAAATGGCTTCCCTCCACCGAATTCTCTTCGGCTCCGCATGAGTCTTGGAAGATGTACGATCTGCAGTATTATGACGGCACGAACGACGTCGAGGGCCAGGTCTTTGACGTCGAGGTGCCAACGATCGGCGTTTGGAACGGCGCCGCCTTTCACACCGACCTCGTTCTCTTCAGCGACATCACGCTCGCGACCGAGGATGCCTGGACGACCGAGATGCACTTCCGTGTGAACATGGTTCCCGGCGACGGCATTCAGATCGCATGGCGCGAGCTGATGGGCCGCAAACGCTATGCCTATGCCGAGCTGACCGGCGAGATCATCACCGCGCGCAAGGCTCTCGAACTGGGCATGGTCAACGAAATCTGCGAGGACACGGAAGCATGCTACACCCGCGCTCAGGAGATCGCCAAACTGATCATGGGACTTGGCACCCGCGCGACGCGGCGCATGACTACCCAAATGCTCCGCAAGGCCTGGAAGGAAGACATCGCCAACGAACTTCGTCTCGGCTTCTCGACCGAGATGTTTGTGACCGCGACCGACCACTCGCCGCACGAAGGCTCCTACTGGGACTGGGCGCACGAAGAGGCAGAACTTGTCAAAGCGGCCGAGAAAAATGGCAAAGTGATCCGTCCTCGTATCGGCGGCGGCCAGGAAGAAGACCCCATCAAGTAACCAACCTATACTGCAAAGGCCTCGCACGAAATGTGCGGGGCCCATTTTTATGCTGCCGAGATGATGCTATTTCATCTTTTAGAACTCTTGTGAGGCGAGGAATCGCCTAGGGTTCTCGACCAGCAGCATATTGATTTCATCCTCTGTCACGCCGGCTTTCGCGAGCGCCGGAACGACATCTCTGAAGACGATCTCCGAGTGCGTTGGCGAGGTCACGTCGAGCGGCTTGCCGATCCAGTTCAGGATCGAATCATGCGAGAGCATCACTCGATCGCCATACCCCGACTTGACGAGAGCGACAATGCAGGCCACGCGCACCGCATCCGAAGGTGAACCAGTGTATCCCTCAAGCCCGAAGCGGTCAAAGCCGATGAATACGCCCTTCTCAAGGACGCTCAGGTGATAGCGTAAATCGGTACAGCCTTCGATATGGCCGATCATGATCTTGTTCGGCTTTGCGCCGTTTTCGAGAAGAAGCTCTGCCTGTTCGACCCCCATGGTTCCTTCCTGCGTGTGGGTGATGATCGGGACGCCGATCTCGCCGGAAACCATTGCCGCAGCACAGAAAAAACGCTTTTCATATGCGGTAATGCAACCCTTGCTACTAGCCACTTTGAAGACGCCTGCCTTGATTCCAGTCCCGGCAATGCCTTCGGTGGCTTCGGTCTTCATCATGGTGTAGATTTCTTTGTCTGCGTCGCCGATCAAGGCGCGGAACTTGTAATATGAGGTCGCGCCTTCGCCCTCATAGTAGTAGCCGCTGCTGCAAAGGATGTGAACTCCGGATTCCTTGGAGATGTCGCGGAGAAACTCCGGATCGCGTCCGCAGTCATTGGGTGTCGCATCGATGATCGTTCCAAGGCCGTAGGTTTCCCTGTATCTTCTGAGCTTCGTGGCCGTGCGTTCCACGGCCGCATTACGGTCGAAGGACGGGGCGCAGGTTAGATCGCCCAGGCAACCAGGAAATCCGAACAGAATGTGCTCGTGGACGAGCGTTTTTCCAAGCTGTTCGACGGGAACCATTCCACAGACGGTGTTTGCAACTGCTGCCATAAACTGCTCCTGAAAAGCACGGTATTGATACTGAAAAAGTATCCCAGGGCCGGCCTTGAGGCCAACCCCGAGATAAGAAAGCCGCAAAAGGGAAAGTCGTGAGGCGAACACTTCCCATCGACAGCCGAAGCGCCGTAGATTGATGGGCCTTATCAATACGGCAAAAGCCATGCTTCTTGGAGCGCCAACCTCGCTGAAGTGTTTCGCAGCCTATATAGCCGTTGTTAACTCAGCAGTCTTCGGGGTTTCGAGCACATCGTGCGCGATGACGTCTAAATCGTTCATGGAAATGGACCACTTGCGAAGGCTGGATTCGGCCTTCACGCGGCGCGTGATCTCCTTTACCTGATCCTTGGTCGCGGTGATGCCGAGTTCCTTCAGCTTCTTGTCGACGGCGTAGGCGCCCGTCATCTTTCCGAGCACGATGTCACGGTCCTTGCGGCCAATCATCTCGGGCAGGTAGGCCATGTAGGGCACATGATTAGAGGCCATGTGGTCCTGCATATAGACGACCATTCCGGATTCGACAGCGAATTCGTTGTAGCCGATTACCGCCTTATTGAAAGCGATGGGTACCTTTGTCATCTCGGCAACCATTTGGGCTACTGGATAGAGTCGGTCGAGTCGGATTCCGGTCTTGACGCCAAGAAGAAGCTCGAGGCCCATGGCGACCTCTTCGGTGGCGGCATTTCCGGCGCGCTCGCCTAGACAGTTGATCGAGGTATGTACCGCCGAGGCTCCCGCGGCTACTGCGGAGAGCATGGACGCTGTGGCCAGCCCCAGGTCATTGTGTGCATGCATCTCGACGGGCGTGCCCGGTACCCACTCCTTGATCTTTCGCACAAAGTAGGCGACGGCCGACGGCAGGCTGCAGCCGTGCGAATCAGCGATAACCACACTGTCCGCGCCACCTTCGTTCACGACTCCCTTGTAGATCCGCTCCATAAAGTCAAGTGGTCCCCGGTTGCTGTCCCAGGGCATAACGGCCGTAAAGAGCCCGTTCTTTTTAGCGTGTGCCGTGGTCTCCACGAAGAGCTTGTACATCTCATCGGGACTTGTTCCGAGGGCGGCATCTGCGAATTCGGTGTTTCCCACGCCTTCCACCACAACTCCGTCGGCGCCGCACTCCAGGGCAAAGTCAACCTCCTCCTTGTGCCACCTGCAAAGGAAAATGATCTTGGCCCGTCGGCGCCGTTTGACTAGCTCTTTGGCCAGTTCCTTGTCCTCATCCGAGATGATCGGGAAGATCTCGACGCTATGGACGCCCAGTTCATCGAGCGCTTCGTAAATGCGAATTTTTTCATCGGGGCGAAGGACGATGTGGGGAGCCTGTTCGGCCTCGCGCAGTGTCACATCATGAATGCGGACATGATCCGGAACCGAGAATTGACTGGTGACTTCGTCAAAGAAATTGTGTTTGGTCGTCCAGTACTTGTCGGTTTTCGTCGGTATTTTAGTTTGATGCATTTGTTATTCTCCAATCCCTTTCCCCGATCACGATGCAAGCGGGATGCCAACCTTCATCGAGGCGCCCGAGCCGCTCGATGAAATCACTAAAACCATGAATACACGGAAACGAAAGGGTGCATCTTCATCCTGCATCAAGGACACTCCACAAATTGCAGCTTGACTATGCCAGCAATGTCGTACGTGTTGATTTACGTGGCGTCAGTATGTCGGCATTCGTGTCGACATACTGGCTTTGGGGTGCCCGTCGTTTATCACGCAAGCCTATCGCCTTGCGTGTCCCAATGCCTGACGGCTAGTCTAGGTAGAAGAAAAAAGCAGTATTCTTATTTGCTGTTCGCACGTTGAGCCGCGCGAAGTATGACTTTGTTGCCGCCTCCAGACGATGCCGCCACTTGGAGATCAACGTGCATAGAAGAAATAGGAGTCACATTATCGGCGATGGGTTCTCTATGACAGGCAAGCGGCGATCAATCCAGTGTGGTCCCTGTCTGGAAATGCCGAGCAATTGTGAGTGCTGGCAGGAACAACCTGGCAGACGACGTGCATTGTGTCTTCTGCTTAAAAAGATAAGCGGCGCGGCGAGCGCGGTTCGTTCCGTAGCGAATTCGCGCTTTGCACAAACAGAACAGAAATTCGATTTCAGAGGAAGGACTCTATGAAGCCGGAAAAAAGTGGAGAAGGCAATGGCATGGTCAAGAGCCGCCGCAACTTTCTGAAGAGCTCGCTTGTAGCCGGAGCGGTAGCGGGCGCGGCTGGAATGGGCGTTGTGCCAGCGATCATGGCGCAGGAAAAGGAATCGCAGGCTACACCTGCCAAGCCGAAGTATAGCTGGGAGGTCGTCCCGGAACCGATTCCCAGCAGCAAGATAACGAAAACCGTCGAGGCCGATGTCGTCATCGTGGGGGCCGGCGTCGCGGGGGTCTGCGCCGCGCATGCCGCGTCTATGAACGGATTGAAGGTCGTGCTCCTCGAAAAATTCAAGACCTTTTGCGCCCGCGCCAAGGACAATGGCGCCGTCAACACGAAGGCGCAGAAGAAGGCGGGCATCCACATTGACGGAGAGGAACTTGCTGCGCGCCTGATCGCCTACTCGGAGAATCGCGTCCATGAAAAGCTCGTCCGTGACTTCGTCTTCGAGAGCGGCCGCGTCTTCGACCACTACATCGATATCTGCGAACCGGAGGGCGTTTTTGTCGATGTTCTTCCCGCTTACACGGTTTCCGAAACGTCGCCAGGCTATGCAACCGCGCATGACTTTTACGTGACGGACAAGGCGCGCAGCTCGGGCAGCGACTATGTGCCTACGCAGTTCTATATGATGCAGGTTGTTGAGAAGGCCTGCAAGGAAAAGGGCGTAGACTTCCACTACAACACAGCGATGAAGCAGATCCTGCGTGAGCCTGGCGGTCGCGTCACGGGCGTCGTCGGAAAGGAAAAGGACGGCGGCTACGTTCAGTTCAATGCGAAAGACGCCGTGATTCTTGCCGTTGGAGGCTACACTGAAAACGATGAGATGATCGAGGCGTGGGCTCCGCAGGCCAAGCTCGCTGAAATTTCCTGCTATACGCCCGTCGGGGGCAACATGGGCGAGGGAATTGCGGCAGCCATGTGGGCCGGTGCTTCGCTGATGATTCCGCCCTTTCCGATCATGATCCATACCATTCCCGCGCCGGTGTTCGGCAACGATGCAATGGCCGCAAACCAAACCGTTCTGCACGTCAACAAGCTTGGCGAGCGCTACGAAAACGAGAATCAGCCCGACCCGTTCCAGGCCAATACGCGCTTCATGCAGCCCGATAAGAAGGCGTGGGCTATTTTCGATTCGGATTATTTCCGCGATCAGGCTCCGATCAAGACCAGCATGGGCGGTCCTATCAACGAGCCGCAAGCCGCACTTGAAGCTTCGATCTCGCAGGGTCTGGCCTTCAAGGCGGATTCCATCGCCGCGCTCGCCGATAAGATCGGCGTCCCCGCCCACGCGCTCGAAAAGACGGTTCGGCGCTACACCGAACTCGCCAAGAGTGGCAAGGATGTGGACTTCGGCAAGGAAGCCGATCGTATGTTCCCCATCGAGAAGGCGCCGTTCTACGCCTTAGGGCCGATCAAGTCGCAGCTTCTGGTGACGGTCGGCAGTCTGAATGTCGATCCCAATATGCAGTGTATCGATCACGAATACAACCTGATTCCCAACTTGTACGCCGTCGGCAACACGATGGGGAACTTCTTCGGAGTCGATTATCCGTTGATAGCTCCCGGCATCAGCAGCGGCCGCTGCATTGTGATGAGCCACTTGCTCGGCGAGCGCCTGGCAAGGAAATCGTAACCCTATATCACGCGCGGGGAGCGTCGGCTCTCCGCGCACTTGAGTGAATTTGATGAAAATGAATGGAATTTTCGCAGCGGTTGTCAGCCTTATGCTTCTCACAGGCGCTACTCTCTATGCTCAGCAGGCTCATCCCGTTGATAAGGTGGCGAAAACCCCGACGACGGCCGAGCTTCACATCGATATGGGACTACAGTGTGAGTCCTGCCACGGCGATGGAAAGAAGGGGCCCGTCGATTCAGACAAGTGCCTCGAATGCCATAAGTCCTTCGCGGCCGTAGCGGTGAAGACTCAGGATATGAAACCCAACCCTCACGCCAATCATATGGTCGATTCGGGAGAACTAGAGTGCACGCAGTGTCACCACGGCCACGAACAGATGACTGTGATCTGCCTCAGATGCCATCAGAACTTCACCTTCCATCGCCACAAATAAGGTGATGAATACGCATCTGAGGTGGGGTTGTCCCCTTGGCTGACACAAGGCGGTTTCAATTTCGAAATGCAACGGTGATGCCTTGATTGTAGTCTGATGCGGTCAAGCCATGGGAAAGGGGGAAACGTGCTCTTCGTTTTCCACTTTTCCACGGCTACGGCTGCGGCGGCGATGCTTGCTTGGTTCTCAGTGGCACAGCCTTTCGCATGTAGGCCAGAAAATCGAAGTCTGGCAGGAAGATCTCAGCGGGACATTTCCACCCCGAGGTCTTGCGCGGGCGGATGTTGAGCATCCATGCAATGCGATCCAGATCTTCTTGCGAGTAGATGCTCAAGTCCTCGCCAAACGCGCTTGAGGCTCATGCGAAACGGCACCACGCCCGGTATGCGGCGTCAGCAGGGAAGATTTGACATCTACCCCTCCCTCGGCCGAAGGCTGCCGCTTTCGCGGGAAGGAAGGGGAGGATGTCAAGGCAGCTGGCTCAGCAGCGTCCGCGCCGGTACAACCGTTGTACGTTTCACCGCAAAGCAGTCCGCAGCCACATACGGCAAGTTCATTACGGCTTGGAAGGCATAAGGTGCCTTAATCTGCGCCTGGAAGTGGCCAAGCGCCGGCGACAGCGCGGTGTCGCTCAGTTTTACCTCCACAAGGAACCACGGCTTGCGGTCACGCACCACCAGAAAATCCACCTCGCGCTTCTGCTTGTCGCGCAGATAGCGCAACTCGAAGCTGCCGAAGCCCAGATCGGTCCAAGTCTCCACGGCCTTAAACAGGTGGCAGGCAACAAAGGTCTCCGCGCGCGCGCCATCGTCCGCTACGCCGCTCCAGTCGCGCAGAAACCACTTCGGCTCCTTGCGTAGCGCCTTGGTTACATTGGCAAACCACGGCCGCACAACGAATCCATAGTGCATGCGCGCCAGAAGATCGATCCAGCGCCGCACCGTATCCACCGTGACCTGGACCTCCGTCGCCAAGTTCGAGTAGATCAACTGGTGCCCCGAGTGCTCGGCCAGCAATTGCATCAGCATTTCTATGCTTCCCAGGTCGCGGATCGACGCAACCTCGCGCAAGTCTTCGCGGGAAAGCTGCTCTTGGCGCAGCGCCCGCCAGCGGCGCGTAAAGCGGAGTTCCCGGCGCAGAAATGGCTCTGGGAACCCGCCATGCTCCCACAGCGCATCCCAATCTTCGGCCGCCACCTCGGCAGGCGCGTGGATCGCATCTTCCGGCACTTCCGTCCGCAAACACTCGCCCACACTCCAGGGATGCATTCTGAAGAGCATGTACCGGCCCATCAGGCTGTCGCCGCCGCGGCGATAGATGTCCATGCGCGAACTGCCCGTCACCAGCAGATGCGCCCGCTCTCCATAGGTGTCGAAGAAACCCTTGAGCAGCGTCTTCCACTTGGCAAACTTGTGCAGCTCATCCAGCACGGCGACGGGCGGCTGCACGCGCAGCTGGTCCAACCCAAGCGCCTCAGCCAGAGCGCTCGGACCGCGCAGCAACATGCGCCGGTCGTCGAGGTTGTCCCAGTTGAAGTAGGCATCCCCGAGCGAACGGCTGACCCAGGTTTTGCCCACCTGGCGCGGACCGGTCACAAAGGCCATCTGGCGATTCCGCTCGAAGTGCTCCCTCAAGATTGCCGTGTATATGCGCGCTCGATCCATGAGAACCATTCTCTCATGGATCGTAAAATAGTCCAGACCAATTTACGATATACAGTAGATTGGTCCACATGAAAGAGCGAAAGAAAAGTGTGTCCACACCGTCAGCTACAGCAGACGACTTCGATGAAACCTATCTGCGGCCTTGCGTGGGGGCAGGGAACGCGAATCGGCCGGCATAGAGCCTGGCCAGCAGCCGCGCGCCAGAATCTCCAGGAGTAATTTGAAGCCGGAGGGCTGGAATTGGATGCCGTCGAGGCATTCGCGGCGGACCAGAAAGAAGCCGGTCATGGGGTCTTTGGCGCGAATCCCCGCTCTTTGGATGGGCCATGTGGCCCAGACGGCGGCGGTGGAGAGAAACTTCCTGATCGGATTCCAGTTTCCAAGCCGGCCAGAATGGCGGAGACCAGACTGGGCGGCAGTTCCGGCGGGTGCTGCAGGTCGGCGTCCATGACGCCGAGAATCGCGGCGTCGGTGTGTCGCCAGCCGTGGAGAATAGCCCCGGACAGGCCGCATTGCCTTTGCGCACCAGGAGGCAAACGCACGCCTCGCAGCAGGGCGGGGAGGTTTACCGCCTCGCGCAGAGTCGGAATAGCCAGCGCCAGCTTCAACTGGCTGCGCTCTGGCGCGCAAGGCAAATCCACCGATAGCATATCGAGCCCGAGAATACAGGATTTGACCAGAAAACCGCTATCCACGTTCACACCTCAACAAGTCGATCCTCCTCCAAAAACGAAACTGGCTCTAGGCAGGGCGCGGGTTAGAATCGCGCCAGGCCCGGAGCCAGCTGGTAGTACGGTAAGATTTGCCTTCTACGAAGACTTTTGTGCGGCCCAACGCCGCTTGACAGCCTCGGCAATACGCTTCCTGCCCTCCGGAGAGATAACCCTCTTCTTGGTGACTTTGGTGGCCTTTGCCGCCACCGATGTTACAGAAGCGGCCTTCTTAGGCCTGCCGGGTTTTTGTTTCGTTGTCGGAACTCCATTTCCACTGAGCAAAGCTCGAGCTTCCTGGAGGGTGGATATTTCCTTGTCGATCGTTGCCAAAATTTCCGATACTGCCATGTGCTATTCTCCCTCATTGAAGATTACAACAAAGTTGTTGCAACTCACTGAAAAAGCTGGTCAGGTTATTCGATTAGAACTGCAGTTCCTGCAACCAATTAAGCTGCCTCTTCAGAGCAGCTATCTTGGCAACGCGTTGTTTCTCGGCCGCCTCCTTCGCCGCCTTGAGCGTAGTATGCCAATCCTTCGACGAGAAAATAGCAGCGTTTGCGGCGCCAGGAAGCTTGACGCGTAAAAAGTCGTCATTTGGCAGATCGTCTTCGATTTCCACGATTCCCCTGGTTAAAGCGTACTTGCTGATAAAGAGCTTCACGATTCTTTCCTTTCGGTGGCGCAATCCGGTTGCTGTTGACTCGCGCGCTAGACAAGCCTCAAGTCGGAAAGCCGGATACCATCTGGTATGAAGTAGTCGTCGCCGGGGTGCGAGCAGGCCCCTCCCTCTACGATCTCCGCAGTCATCTTGCCGTCCGCCCAGGTGAGATGCACGCGCGTTGGCGTATGCATTTTCTGATCGATTTCCGATCCAGCGTTTGCGGAGTGGAATTTTCCCTTGTACTCCAGGCAGATATTGAGGTTCTTCGTTGTCTTGAGGCGCTGCGCGATAGCAGTCATCTCGAAATCTAGGAACTCGGTGCTGACCCACTCAAGATCATGCCTGCCTCCATAATCAGCCTCAGCGCCGGAAATCGCTTCTTCCACAGCCCAAAACAGTTTTCCTAGCAGACTAGGGAAACCATGCCACTCGGGATCATCATCGAGTCCATTTTCGCTCTTGAAATCATCGTCGTGGTCGTGGAAATCCTCCGAAGGGGCGCTCAGACAGTTGACGGCGTGAGCATTGCGTACTTCCTGGATCGCGGCGCGCGTAGCGCGCGGGTTGGTCCAGCAGTCAGTAACCTGAAACCATCGGCATTTTTTACTGGAGCAGAGTCCGCTCTGCTCCAGTAAAAGTAGTCTAGGAACACCCCCCACTTACACCACAGGTTCCACAACGACGGCATGTCCCCGAGACATAGGTGATTCCGCCGCAAATGGAGCAGGTCTCCGCATCTCCGAAGTCGAGCTGATCGGTGATGGTGGGAGGTTCCTGAGTGATACGAGCGGTGGTTTTGGGCAGACCCGCTAGCGGTGTCTGGAGGCCAGCGAACATGGAGAGCTGCTCCCCTTCAACAAACCGAAGGGTGATCCACCGGAAGATGTAGTCCATCAAGCTTTTGGCGTAGCCAATCTCTTGATTTCCTGTCCAGCCGGACGGTTCAAAGCGCATGTGCGCGAACTTGTCGCACAATACTTTGAGCGGCACGCCATGTTGCAGGGCCAATGAGACCGCGGTTGCGAAGGCGTCCATCAACCCCGAAATTGTCGAGCCCTCCTTGGCCATCTTTAAGAAAATCTCGCCTGGCTGCCCATTCGGGTAGAGACCAACGGTGAGATAGCCTTCGTGATTTGCAATGGAGAACTTGTGGGTGACGGACGCACGCTCAACAGGGAGCCGATTCCGGTTGGCGCGCGGCGGCCCGTCGATCACGGCAGGTTCGGGTTCCGGGGCAGTAATAGCTGCCGGCTTGCTCAGGTCGGAATTGCCTGCATCTTTGTTGAGCGTCACAGGCTGGGTACCCTTGGAGTTGTCGCGGTAAATCGCGACAGCCTTAACGCCCAGTTTCCAACTCTCGATGTAGGCTTGCATGATGTCCTGTACTGAGCTTTCTTCAGGCAGGTTGACGGTTTTGGAGATGGCGCCGGAGAGAAACGGCTGTGTGGCTGCCATCATCTTCAGATGCCCCTGCCACGAGATAGAGCGTTTTCCGGAGGTGGGTTTCATCGCACAGTCAAAGATTGACAGATGCTGTTCTTTGATGCTGGGCGCACCCTCGATGGTGCCGTGCGTGCTGATCCACTGGGAGATCGTTTCGACCTCCTCGGCGGAGTAGCCGAGTAGTTCGAGCGCGGGTAGTACGCCGTCAGTTGTGAGAATGACAGACCCGCCGCCTACCAGCTTTTTGTAGGAGACGAGGGCCATCATGGGCTCAATTCCAGTGGTTCCGGCGTCCATCATAAAGGCAATTGTGCCGGTCGGCGCGAGGACTGTGGTCTGTGCGTTGCGGAACCCATACTCACGACCATCTTCGCAGACTTTTGTCCACACATCGATGGCCGTTCCCGACAACTCGCTGTAGCGCGGCCGGAGCTGATGGGCGGCTTCGAGGTGCATTTGCATGACATCCAAGAAGGCTTCACGGTTGAGACCAAAGCCAGGGAACGCGCCGGTAGTGCAAGCAGCCTCCTGCTGCAGGTTTGGATTGGCCGGTTGCAGGACGGGCATGCTTTTGGCAATCTCCACGGAAGTGAGGTATGCCTTTCCCCCGAGGATGGCAGTAATCGACGCCGCGACGCATCGACCTTCGTCTGAATCGTAGGGCAGACCCATCTGGAGCAGGAGTGCTCCGAGGTTGGCGTATCCCAGGCCGAGCGGACGATAGTCGTGAGAGTTCTGCGCGATCTTCTCCGTCGGATACCCGGAGTGATCGACAAGAATGTCCTGAGCGATGATCGCTAGGCGTACAGCCGCCTGGAAGCGCACGACATCGAACGTGCCATCTTCGCGCAGAAACTTGACTAGGTTGAAACTCGCCAAGTTGCACGATGAGTTATCCAGGAACATGAACTCTTCGTTATGTAAGGCCCAACATAACGAGGATTATGTTGTCTTCGAAATTATGTGGCGCTCAGAGTCAGAACATGCGTAATTACCACAGCCAAGGCCGCTGAACGTCACATAATTAGAGTTGCTCCAAAAACGTGAGCAGATCTGGATTGTCACGCCAGCGTTTCCTCTTGCTCGGCTGCACGGTATCACACATACCAAGTGCCTTGGCCTTCATGTTTAGGTCGGCCTCAGCATAGATGTTTGTTGTGTCCAGAGATACATGTCCCAGCCAGGCGCGGATCGTATTGATATCCACTCCGGCCCGCAATAGGTGCGTGGCCGTTGTATGGCGTATGGTATGCGGGCCTACGTTCTTCTTTCGCATTTCTGGAATGCATATCATGGCGCTTCGAGCGTGCCGAGTAACGATGTCATGTACGCCAAAACGAGTAAGAGGTGCTAAACTGCGTCCCAGAAACACCCGTTCTTTGTCCCTGCGCCCACGAATAAGGATCTCGAGTTCGACCACGGTCGAAGCCCATAGTGGGCAGACACGAATCTTGTTCCCTTTACCTTTGAGGCGTACAAACGATGCGGAGTCCGCTCTGCCAGCCTGCAAACTGAGGGCATCAATATCCAGTTGCGCCACTTCGTCTGCACGCGCTCCTGAGTTGTACATGAACAACAGCAGTCCATAGTCTCTACGCCCGATTCGTGTTGCCCTGTCAGGAGCCTGAAGCATAGCCTCCATTTCATTCTTTTCTAAATAGTCGACGGGGATGCGTGTGAAGCGCTTGAACGGTACTGAACGGATTTGAGCACACCATGCGAGATGTTCAGGGCTTTGCTCGCCGATATAATACGCGAGAGCGTGTATCGCGGCCAAACGTTGATTACGCGTTGAGATGGTGCATTTTCTCATTTCCTCGATGTTGCGTAGGAACAGCCTCAGAAGATCGGCAGAGATGTCTGCAGTGAGCAGCTGATCTGCTTTCTTGTGCAGTTTTGCGGACGCAAAAATGATCAACAAGCGCACGGAATCACGATAGCTTTGCTGCGTGTTGCGAGCCAGGTTCCGCTCTCCTGGAAGATACTCCAACAGGAAGCGTTTGATCCAAGGTCCGAAAATAAGCCTATCTGTCATAGCTCCCCTTTCTCGCATAATTCTCAAAGCGTCGATTTGCCTGTGCAAGCAACTCTGGGGTCATAGTCAGGTAATGTTGAGTTGAGTGTAGGTCCACGTGACCAAGGTAGGTTGATAGCGCGAGGATAAGGCACTGCACATCTGCCTCTTGCTCGTACCATTCTGTAAGCCTGTGAACAACAAACGTGTGCCGTATATCGTGAATACGAGGCTGACGCAGAGCGATGTCCTGTCGGCAGACCCCAGCAAGCTGGCACAACCGCCGAAAGTTGATACCCACCATATTGACTCGAAGCCTCTTTTTCCCTTGCGATTGGAAGAAAGGCTGGTGGGCCTGGCTGAGCCGTGGCGACGTTTCCAGGTACTGTTGCAGGAGTTTGTGTACGTCACGCCCAAACGGCACGAACCTGGATTTGTAGAACTTGGTTCCACGTACGGTCACGAGATGGCTGCTCATGTTCACATCCGAGATGTGCAAGCCTACCGCTTCCCCGATCCGCATTCCTGTTCCATAGAGAAAAAGCAACAGTGTACGAAATGTGTTTGTCGACATTGCACATGCCCTGTTCCGTTGACATTGCGGAAGCGCATCAATCAGTGCCCGAAGATCGGACAGCGAATAGATATACGGAACGAATGTTCGAGTGACCTTCGGGCCACTGGGAGGAAGTGGAACCGTTTTGAGATTTCCTCGCAGATGCCAGTATTCGAAGAACATTCGCAAAACTCCGTACTTGATTTTCCAAGTTGCCCGCTCTGTATGCGGGCAATTGAGAAACTGTAACACTTGAGAGGGCGTGATCCGATGAAGGAATAGGCCGTCGAAACGGCGAGAAAATGAGCGGAGCGTTCCCGCCGGACCACAAAATCTCTCCGAACTGGATTGTCTTCTGCTGATATACAGATCGACTGCATAGGCGAGTTTCATAGCAGACCTTTCAAAGCGAAGTCCGCAACTTGCCGCAACATTTTCAGGTTTACCTTCGCATAGACCCCAACTGAGTCTGAACTTCGGTGCCCAAGAAAATCGCCAATCTCTTTGAGAGACGTTCCATCTTCGAGGAGCCGAGTGGCACAAGCGTGACGTAGACAGTGTGGTCCGGTTCGCCGACATTGTATTTCTGCGCGTTTAATCCACTTGCTTGTCATGTGCGATAGAACGGTAGATTCTACAGGGCGATAGGGAGGCGTAAGAGTTAAAAACAGGTTTCGCGAAGGTGATCGTGGTCTACCCTTTGTAATGTACTCCAGGATTGCCTCTCCAACATCATGCTGAAGGGGATACTTTATGGAGCCACCGCGCTTAGAGTGATCGACCACGAACGTCTCGGAACGCCAATCAAAGTCATCAAGTTGTAACCTCGACACTTCGCCGCAGCGCAGACCGTAGACGGCGAACATTAATATAACCGCTTTGGCGCGCAATGTTGGAACGAGTTTTCCTGAGATGCTAACGAGAAGTTTCGCAACCTCCTCGCGCGTCGGTCCTTCCGGCAATCCTTCGTATTTGTAAATTATCGGACTTCTGATCCCCGCTGCGATGCCGTGTTTGCACCATCCTCGACGTTCTGCATGTCTAAAGAATTCCCGAAGCCCCTGCGATGTACCTGCAACTGTCTTCCGATTCCATCCGCCATCTCCCTTCATGGCAAGATATTCATCGACGTCATCTATTCGTAAAGCGCCCAAGAAGCGATGTCGCTGCGCGAACCACGCCAGAAAACTCGATGCTCTGTAGCAGTGTATTCGCACGGATTGTTTTGCCAACCCTCGCTCGTCAGTCATATATTTTGCGAAATCTTCAACTTGATCAGCAAATCTGCCTCGTGGAATGATCGGAACTTTCAGTCGGCCAAGATAGAGCAACCATCGTTTTGCGGAAAAAGTAAAGTAGCCAACGCAGTTGACACTATTACTGACCATTGATTCTGATCGTTGAAGAGCGGCCCATTCGTGTGCAGCCTTCCTGATTTCGTCCATATCAATATCGCGCAATTCATCGAGATGAAGCCCGCGAACAACATTCAATAGTGCCGATGACAAATGGCGAAGGGAATGACAACTAGTTCCTTGCAGTTGGCGGTGGGTTAAGAACGCCTCTCGTTCAACAAGTAGAGGCGCATTTATGTGCCTATTCAACGTTGATTCGACTTTGAACAGCATCTCCAGCATTGGCAGGGGGCTCCTTACCCCAGACCGATGCTAAACCCTTTTTAGGGTTTTGGATGTTCCAGTTATGTTGTCTCCAGATCAAAGAAGTCGAACGATGACAATGGTATTTCGTAACAAGACAACATAATTTCGAAGACAACATAATCCGAGCAAGGATTGGATGCATTGATGCGCCCGGAGCTTTTGCAGGTGTGCCAGCGGTTGATGGTTGAGTCGAACTGCATGCCGGGATCGCCGCAGAGCCAGGTGGCCTGAGCGATCTTGTGCAGGATCTCCCGGCTCTTGTAGGTTTTCACCGGCCGATGGTCCTTCACCGTGTAGGTGGTGAAGTCGCCATCTTCCTCACAGGCGCGCATGAACTCGTCACTGACGCGAATCGAGTTGTTGGCATTCTGGAAAAAGACAGATGAGAAAGCCTCGGAATCCGGGCCCGAACCGTCATAGCCGCCAGCGATCAGAGTGCGAGCCTTGGCCTCTTCCTTGGTCTTGCACTCGATGAAGTCCATGATGTCCGGATGGTCGGCATTGAGGATCACCATCTTGGCGGCGCGCCGCGTCTTGCCGCCGGACTTGATGGCGCCTGCGAAGGCGTCAAAGCCGCGCATGAAGCTCAGTGGTCCCGACGCGGTTCCGCCGCCGGACAACCGCTCCATGGAGCCGCGGAGAGAAGACAGGTTTGTGCCTGTACCTGACCCCCACTTGAAAAGCATTCCCTCAGTCTTGGCAAGGTCCAGAATCGACTCCATGGAGTCGTCCACGGAATTGATGAAGCACGCGGAGCACTGGGGCTTGCGATAGCCTTCGGCCCGGTACACAATCCCACCTGTCGCCGCATCCCAATGCCAGCTCTTGCCTGGTTTTGAAGGATCGATCGGGGCGACCCCTACGTTGAAAAAACAAGGAGAATTGAAAGCAAAATGTTGATGAAAGATGAGCCACTTCAACTCTTCCGAGAACACGTACGCGCTGGTCGCATCGCTGAAATAGCCAGCCTCTTCCCCCCATTCCTTGATGGTGGAAACTACGCGGCCAACAAGCTGGTCAACGCCATTTTCCCGCTCAGGAGAGTCCATCTCGCCGTGAAAATACTTGGAAGCGACGATGTTGGTTGCGGTCTGTGACCAGGTTGCCGGGACGCGAACGTCCTTCTGCGCAAAGATTACCGCACCGTCCTTGTCGGATATCAAGGCATCGCGCGTTTCCCATAGCACGGAGTCGTGAGCGGTCTCGCTCTCCGTCGTAAATACCCTTTCGACGGCGAGCCCGGAAATTTGAGTTGCATGGTTCATGTTTTGTTCCTTTTGATGTGTGATGTTGGTGCGGTGCGATCTACTCGGCCGCGGTGGTGTGTGTGAGTTCTGCAATCGTGATCTTGGCTTGAGACACGTGCCGCTTACTGACGCCGGGCCGTTTTCGCGCTTCCGCGAAGGCTCGATTGAGAGCAGTGCCCATATTTCCGCCTTCCACCTTGACGGTCTGCCAAACGGCTCCGCCTTTCAACTCGGGGAAGAAGAACGTCACCGAGAATTGCCTGTGACTCCTCTTTACGTCTTCGGCCATTTTGGATTTCTCCTTTGCTTAATTGTGCAGCCGTTTCCCCGTGAACAAGCTGGTTTGCGATGTTCGCGGGGGCCGGGTTGCGCGGCCGCCTAGAACGCCGGCAGCAACTCCCAAAAGTCCAATTTCTGCCATTTGGGGTAGTAGATCCCGGCGTACAGCTTGATGTTTTCGTCGTGAATCTGGCGAAACATCCGGCCGTAGGCTTCAACTTGCGGCAGAAAAACGCTCCGCAAGCTGGCCAGAGTCGCATCCGGGTCGCCGTTCTTCACGGCGGCAGATTTGTAATCTACAATCCACCACGAATCGGTGCCAGGCTGGAGAGGTGCATTCCCGGCGCGGAAGACGCGATCGGCCTGCACGGTACAGATTTCCCCATTCAGCACACCGGTCCAACGCACTTCGCTCTGGGCCTCGGCGTGCGGATCAAGCACCCATTGACCAGTCGGATCGTGGCTCACTGTGACGGCTACATCGATGGCATCCTCGGCCATGCGGTTGGCTGCCACGCGGTCGAACCC